>ERZ780177.1864-NODE-1864-length-18722-cov-4.080570_pt1 | contig 18722 bp, 15 predicted proteins | sample MGYA00510973_ERZ780177 | MGnify/ENA primary metagenome ERZ780177 (study PRJEB29588, sample SAMEA2144396) | human gut metagenome | biome: human gut; feature: human-associated habitat; material: faeces | place: Denmark | collected 2008/2010 ...
TCGGCCTGCTTGGCGATAGCGTGCTGCAACACCGTCTTACCCGCACCGAAAGGCCCGGGAATGAATCCCGTACCGCCGTCGGCTATCGGATTGAAAGTATCTATCGGCCGGACACCGGTTTCGAGTATGCGCGAAGGACGCGGCTTGGGCACATACGCCTTGATGGGACGCTTCACCGGCCACTTCTGCACCATCGTCACCGGATGTTCCCCGCCCTGCGCATCTTCGAGCACGGCCACAGTATGGTTGATATTATACTCTCCTGCTCCGGCCACGCTGCGGACGGTATAGCTACCCTCGAACGCGAAAGGCACCATTATCTTGTGCATTATCCACTGCTCCTTCACCTCGCCCAGCCACGACGCCGCCGTGACCTTGTCGCCGACCTTGGCCAGCGGCGAAAATTCCCACTCGACATCGTAGTCGACCGGATCGGTGATCGAACCGCGGGCGATGAACAGACCGTCCATCTTTTCGAGGTCGTTCTGAAGACCGTCGTAGTTGCGCGACAAAAGGCCCGGAGCCAGCGTGACTTCGAGCATGTGACCCTCGAATTCGACCCGGTCGCCGATCTTCAGACCGCGGGTGCTGTCAAAAACCTGGACATAGGCCGCGTCGCCTATGACCTTGATGACCTCGGCCATCATTTTGGTATCGCCCGTCCAGACATAGCAGATCTCGTTCTGACCCACGGGTCCGTCGGCCTTGACGATCACGATGTTGGAGATGATACCGTTTACACGTCCTGTAGTTTTCATTGTATGTTTTTATTGTTTATTCCTTATTAATCAGCTCCTTGCCGTCCAGTTCGGCAAGCAGGCGGGCGAACATCTCGCGGCCGCGCGCAGCGTCGAGCAGCGTCCAGCGGGCGACGATGTTGATCCGCACCAGGTAGGAAAGGATGGCGTTGACGTCGAAATAGTCGAAGGTCGCCAGCTCCGCAGCTTCGTTCCAGCGGATCAGGTCGATCTTGTGCTCCTTCTCCACGAGGTTGGCCTCGTCGTTCACCGCCGCGATCACCGCGTCGATATAGGGAAGTTCGCCCCGAAGCCCGAAATCGGCCGCAGAACTGCGCTGCAACTGCTCGGCGACATCGCCGCCGCCCACGACGACCTCCTCGACCGCACGACCTGCGGCGCGCGCCGTGACGGCCGCCGAAACGTTGCGCAGGTTCCGGTCGAAAGCGGACCACTCGCGCAGGAAGCGGCTCCCGGCCTTCCCGCAGGCGGCGTAGTAGGCCCCGAACAGCTCCTTCTCGAAACGCCGCGACGTGTCGACCGTCTCGGCGTCCTCGCCCTCGGGATCGGCATAGGCCCTCACCACGCGGGCAACCGCCTCGGGAAGCCGCTTCGGAGCTTTCAGCTCCTCCGCCAGCTCCTCGCGCGTGAAGTTGCCCAGCGGATTGTGCGCCGAGCGCCCCGCACGCAGGGCGGCGATATTCTCACAGTCGTAGTAGCCGTACAGGAGCCGCACCTCGCGGGCGTCGCCGCGGTTCACCTCCTCCAGAATCCCGGAGACGATGGCCCGGGCGTCGAAGCCCTTGGTGTCGGCGTCGAGCGCGTACTCCTTCAGGGAGGCTACCAGACAATAATATTGGGTCGCAAACATGCCTTACGCCTTGAACAACAGTTGGAACACCTTGTCGCGCAGGTACTCTGCCAACAGCGCTTCGATGTCGGCGTCGGCGAACGAAATGTAGTAGCCGCCCTCCTTGGCGCCCACCTTGAAGCCGGTCTTCACCTCCTTCGACCAGCCCACCTCGACACCGGCGGCGAGCAGCTCCTTCGCACTCTCCTCGAACGCCGCGTCGAGCTTCTTGCGCTCGCCCTCGGGCAGCAGGGCCTGCAATTCGACCTTGCCCGAATCGGAACCGTTCCAGTTTTTAGCTACGGCGACGAGCATCTCCTTGATGAACGCCGGGTCCACGACGGCCTCCTTCACGCCCCGGGCCGTAGCCTTGGCGATGATCAGCGAGGCGATCTCCGACTTGATTCTGCCGACGGCCTGCTTGCCGGCCAGCGAAATCTCGGTCATGGTGTTCTTCGAAACGTCCTCGGCCTTGGCCTCCGCCTTTTTGACGATCTCTTCGGCCTCGGCGCGGGCCTCGGCGACGATCTTCCGGGCCTCGGCCTTGGCGTCGGCCACCAGCTTGTCGGCCTCGGCGCGCCCTTTCTCCAGCCCCTCGTCGTAGAGCTTCTGCGTCAACTGTTGAAGTTTGTTTTCCATAGCGTTATTTAGTTTTGATTATTGTTTTTCGGTTTTAACGCACAAATATAAAAAAGATTATCTACAATCGGGGATACTGAACAGCAATTTATCCTATTTTGACAAATTTCCGGCACAAATGGAGCAGATGTATAACCGCAGGCCCGCCGCACCGCAATGGCGGCCGCCGCAGGCCCGGGACATGCCCCGGAACTGATCGCCAAAGAGGTTGCGTTCGGCAACGGACAGATCCGCAAGGGCGGAAACACGCTGACGATAGAGGCCGTCGCCCCGGCTCCCGGATTCACGGAGTGTTTCTTCGGACTCGACAGACTGGTCCTGCATCTGCAATAAGGGCAGTCCGGCTTCGGCGCGACACGATCCGGGCCGGCCGGGAGATACAAACGCATTCCCCGGCCGGCCCGGACAAGACGGGCGAAAGACACCCGCAAAACCTTAAACCTATTGGTGCTGGGGGCGCAGAAGATCCTGCACCACCTTCACCGGAGAGAATGTCGTGACGGGAACGTCGACGAAGACCGTGTTCCACTTCGCCATCGCACCGTTCCAGAGTCCCGGAAGCTCCTGCGCGCGCAGATCGCGGCCGCCGGAGGATTTCGACGAGATGAATCCCGTCGCGGGATCGGTGTACCGGCGCAGATCGAACTTGCACCCCTTCGAATCGCGCACGCCGCAGACGAGGTCCACCGGATTGAAGTGCGTGGCCGACTGCATCAGCGGCAGGTCGTCGGGCGCGATCTGGCTCGACTCGGCGATCTGAAGCGACTCCGTGCCGTCGGGGTTCCCGACCCAGAACGGGCCGCCGCCCGGCTCGCCCTCGTTGCGGACCATGCCGCAGACGCGGATCGGACGGTCCAACACGGCGCGCAGCAGCGCCGAATCGTACTCGGCGGGGAGTTTCACGCAGAGCTGTTTCCCGATGAATTCGGCGATGGGTTCCAGCTCGGCGCCGCCCACTTCGAGGGCCTTGAGGTACTCGAAGGCGCGCCCCTGGAGGTCGAGCAGAACCCCTGCAAGCACCTTTTTATAACGGACCGTGTCCCCGCGGCGGGCATCGGTCGTCACGTTGTCGATGTTCTTGATGAAGATCAGGTCGGCGTCGATCTCGTTCAGGTTTTCGATCAGCGCCCCGTGGCCCGCGGGACGGAACAGCAGCGTGCCGTCGTCCTGCCGGAAAGGCGTGTTGTCGGGATTCACGGCGAGGGTGTCGGTCGAAGGTTTCTGCACCGAGAACGAGATCTCGTAACGGACGCCGAACCGCTTTTCGTAAAGGGGGACCTTTGCGGCGAGCAGCTCCTTGAAGCCCGCGACGTGCTCGGGCGAGACGGTGAAATGGATGCGCACGACGCCTCCGGCCGCGGCGTAGGCCGCCCCTTCGACCAGGTGCTCCTCGACGGCCTTGCGCGCCCCCTCGGGATAGGCGTGGAAGGTGACCAGGCCCTTGGGCTTGCGGCCGTAGTTCAGCCCGTCGCCGACGATGGCATTCACGATCGCACGGTCGTCGGCCCCGGCGGGCAGCACGGCGCGAAGTTCGGGCCAGAAGGCGAACTTCCCGATATTTTCCAGCAGCGTGTCGATGCCCTTGCCGCGTTTGCCGTCGTTGACGAACTCGAACAGCTCCTTGAACATGCGCGTGGCGGCCCCCGAAGCGGGCACGAACTTCACCACCCCCAGTCCGGCAGACTCTTTTTCATAGCGTTCCACGGCGGCACCGGCCTCCGCCGCGCCGACAACCAGCACGCCGTCGCCCGGCGATGCGGCCCGCACGACATTCAGGAAAGGGAATCCGCGGCGGAAATTCTCCAACTGGGTCTCCGCCTGTTCGGGAGTGAGTCCGTGCTCCCGGATTTGCTGCAAATCTTTTTCGTCGAACATATTCTGTTATCGTTTACATGGTCACCGATTGCCAAACCTGCGGTGCCTCCGACGTTTGCGCCGGGAATCGCCGCCAAAAAAACGGATCAGCGCAAGCAAGGACAGCAGTATGCAGATCAGCCACACCATTGAGTTATTCAGGTTTGAATCTCAAAGTTAAAAATAATTTCTAACTTTGCATACCATGATTCGAGAATTTCACCAAATCAGCCTGCGCGGGCGCAACAGTTTCGGCGTCGACCAGCGGGCCGCACGCCTCGTAGAATTCGAAACGGCCGAGGATCTGCGCACGTTTTTCGCCGCGGGGATTCCCGGGCGGTGGACGGTGCTCGCCGGGGGCAACAACATCCTTTTCACCGAAGATTACGACGGCGTGCTGCTGACCCCCGTGGCCCGGCAGATCGCCCTTTTGAGCGACGACGGCGACGAAGTTCGCCTGCGCGTCGAGGCGGGCGTCGAATGGGACGACCTGGTGGAATGGGCCGTCGAACGCGGTCTGTGGGGCATCGAAAACCTCTCGCTGATCCCCGGCAAGGCGGGGTCCGCCCCGGTGCAGAACATCGGGGCCTACGGCTGCGAAGCGAAGGACGCGATCCGCCGGGTCGAGATGTACTGCGTCGAAACGGGCAACCTGCTGACGCTCGACGCCGCGCACTGCGGATTCGGCTACCGCGAAAGCGTCTTCAAGCACGACCTGAAAGGGCGCGTGATCATCACAGCCATCGAAATACGCCTCTCGCATACGCCGCGCCCGAAACTGGGCTACGGCGACGTGGAGCGCGAGGTCGAAGCCCGCGGAGGCGCCACGCTGCGCAACATCCGCGAGGCGATCTGCTCGATCCGCCGCGCAAAACTTCCCGACCCGGCCGTGCTGGGCAACGCGGGCAGCTTCTTCAAGAATCCCGTGGTCGAAGCCCCCGTCGCGGAACGGCTCCTTGCCGAATATCCCGACATGCCGCACTATGCGGCCCCCGAAGGCCGCGTAAAGCTGGCCGCCGGGTGGCTGATCGACCGGGCCGGGATGAAAGGCTACCGCGAGGGAAGCGTGGGGGTTCACGAGCGGCAGGCGCTGGTGCTGGTGAACCACGGCGGCGCCACGGGCGGCGAGGTGATCGCCTTCGCCCGCACGGTGCAGGCGAAGGTCCGCGAAAAATTCGGCATCGAAATAGATACTGAAGTGAACATATTATGAATCTTTTGGACTCTTTTCAACGCTACATCGACGAGAACGACCTCGCCACGCACGACGACCGTATCCTGCTCACCGTCTCGGGCGGCGTGGACTCGATGGTCATGCTCTCGCTGTTCACCCGCTGCGGCTACCGGGTGGGCGTGGCCCACTGCAACTTCCAGCTGCGCGGCGCAGAGAGCGACGAGGACGAAGTGCTGGTGGAAGACGAGGCCAAAAAGCACGGCGCGGCGTTCTACAACAGGCGCTTCGAGACCAGGGCCGAAATGGAGCGCACGGGCGAGTCGATGGAGATGGCGGCCCGGCGGCTGCGCTACGCATGGTTCGACGCCTTGAGCCGCGAGCACGGCTACACGGCCATCGCCATCGCCCACCATGCCGACGACTCGATCGAAACTTTTTTCATCAACCTGCTGCGCGGAACCGGGCTGCGGGGGCTGACGGGAATCTCGACACAGGTCGGAAAGGTGATCCGCCCGCTGCTGTTCGCGTCGCGCAAGGAAATTCTCGAATACGCCGTCCAGAACCGCATCCCCTTCCGGGAGGATTCGTCGAACCGGTCGACCAAATACCTGCGCAACAAGATCCGGCTGGGGCTGATCCCCCGCATCCGCGAAATCAACCCCAAGTTCACGAGCCTGATGAGCCGCAACCTCGCGCGCCTGACCGACGCCCAGCTGTTCATCAACCACGGCATCGAACGCATCCGCTCGGAGGCCGTCACCTCGGACACGGGGATCGACACGATCCATCTCGACCGCCTCGATCCAGCCTTTCCGCAGGGATTCGTGATCTACGAACTGTTGAGTTCGGGCTACGGATTCAAGGGCGACGTGATCGACGCGCTGTGCCACTCGCTCGAACAGGACGCCACGGGACGGCGGTTCTACGCCCGCGAAAGGGTGGCCTCGATCGACCGCGGAAAGATCGTCATAGCGCCGATAGCCCCCGACGACGCGTGTCTGACGACGGTGCGCAAAGGCGCCCCGCGCAGCTACTGCGGCAACTCGGTCCTCTACTACGAATACTGCGACATCGACACGATCAAGAATTTCGGCGTTCCCGAGAACATCGCGCAGATAGACGCCGACCGCCTGCAATTCCCGCTCACGCTGCGCCGCTGGCGCGACGGCGACTGGTTCGTGCCGTTCGGCATGACGGGCCGCAAAAAGGTGTCGGACTTCCTCGTCGACGCCAAGGTCTCCGTGGCCGAGAAGCAGCGGCAGTTCGTGCTGCTGTCGGGCGACGAGATCGTCTGGCTCGTCGGACGCCGCATCGACGACCGCTACCGCCTTACGCCCGGCACGGAAAACGTGTTGCGCATCACCAAAGAAATCGTTTAAAATGGCAAAGAGCGCTCTGAAATTCAAGGATTCCGTCGCCCAGTACGAACGGATCGCGGCAGAGGTCGCGGCCCGCCGGTTTTCCGGCATCTACCTGCTGATGGGCGAGGAGAGCTACTTCATCGACGCACTCTCGGACCAGCTGGCCGCGACGATCCTCGACGAGGCCGCGCGGGCCTTCAACCAGATCACCGTCTACGGGCGCGACTCCGAAGCGGGGCAGGTGATCAACCTCTGCCGCCAGATGCCGATGATGGGACAATACCAGGTGGTGATCCTCAAGGAGGCGCAGCAGCTCAAGGGGCTGGATAAGCTCGCGCTCTACACGCAGAAGCCCTCGCCGACGACCATTCTCGTGATCTGCCACAAGGAGAAGAACGCCGACAAACGCTCGGCCTTCTACAAGGGCTGTGCGGCGAACGGCACGGTGCTGGAATCGGTGCGCCCGCGCGACTACGAGATCGCGGCGTGGTTACAGCAGTTCATCCGGCAGAAAGGATTCACGATCGACCCCAAGGCGCTTTCGATGCTGACCGACCATTTGGGAACCGACATCGCAAAGATCTCCAACGAAATCCGGAAACTCACCGTCTCGCTGCCCGAGGGCACGCAGCGCATCACCGACGCCGACATCGAGGCCAACATCGGCATTTCGAAGGATTTCAACAACTTCGAACTTTGCAAGGCGGTCGTCACGCGGGATATGGCCCGCGCGCTGATGATCGCCGAGCACTTCGCCCGCAACCCCAAGGACAACCCGTTGCTCTTGACCGTCATGGCGCTGTTCGGGCAGTTCAAGGAGCTGTTCGTGGTCAACTACCTGCGCTGGCTCGCACGCCACAAAGGACGGCCCTTTCCGCCGGACACGGAACTGATGCGCATCCTGCGCAAGAACAACACGTTCGTCATCGGCGAGATCAAGCAGAACGCCGCCGGATGGGACAACCGCAAGGTGTTCAACATCCTCGGGCTGCTGCGCGAATACGACGCCAAGAGCAAGGGACTGGGTGCGGGCGGCGCGTCGGACGGCGAACTGCTGCGCGAACTGCTGCTGAAAATCTTTCTGCTTTGACCGGCCTCTACCTATACCAGACCGTGCATCTGGCCCGGGGCCGCGCGCGCAACGTCGCCGGACACATCGCCGTGCTCGACGCCGCGTCGCGCGAACTGTTCGGACGCCCCTACGCCCCCGCCGCAGAGCGGCTCGCGAAGCGTATCGAGACGCTCTCCGCCGCGGAACGCTATCCGGCGGGCGTGTCGGGCTTCGTGCGCATCGAACTGGACCCCGACGGCACGGAACGTCTGCTCCCGGCAGGGGTGTCGCTCTACGACGGCTACGCCTTCCGGAGCCTTCAGCCCGAAGCCGTGACCGTCGGATACGATCTGACGCTCTCCGAGGCTCCGACCTCCGCGCGCGAGGCCGCAGCGCAGCTGGCACGCAGGCTGGCCGAACGGCGCGGGGCGGAAGTCGCCGTGCGCTGCGACAGCGCGGGAATTCTCCGCTCGGCCGACGACGCGCCGCTGCTGGCCATCGCCGGCCGCACCGTCCTAACAGCCCCCGGCCCCGCAAGCGTCGAACGCCGCCTGGCCATGCTGGCCGTTCGGGCCGCAGGGCTGGAACTGAGCGAAGAGGCCTTCGGACGCGCCGACCTGCCCTCGCTCGACGAACTTTTCTTCGCCGACCACCGGGGCGTCACCTCGCTTTCGCGCTGCGACGGGCTGCCGCTGATGACCTTCGTCGCCGAACGCATCGCCGAAGCGATGGAGGGTCTTTTTCCGAAAAAATAGAAACCGGACCGGACGCAACCGTCTTATCTTTCGGGGAACCAAAACCCGAAAATCGTGAAAAAATACCTCTTTGCGTATGCGGTTCTTGCAACCGCACTGCTGTTTTTCACCTGCCGCCATTACCGCGCCGAGAACCGGCGGCTGGTCGAAAACCAGACGGCCCTGGCGGCCGACGTCACCCGTTACCGCACACGACTGGGCGCGGAGGCGGCCTCGGTGCAGGCCCTCCGGCTGCGGTGCGGGGAGTTCGAAACGCTGCGCGCGGCCGACGCCGAGCAGATCCGGCGCCTCGGCATCCGGCTCCGCCCGGAGCATCGACATCATCCCGCGCCCCGCGGAAATCACCGAAGCCAGGGGAGAGTTTCGGATCACGGCCCAGACCGCCATCGCCGCCGAAGGAGAACTCCGGCGTCCCGCCGAAATCTTCGCAACGGACATCGAACCCGTCATCGGGCGCGAAATACCCGTGGCCGCGAAGGGCGAAATCCGTCTCCGGACATCCCCGTCCCTCGCCGCCGAGGAGTACACTCTTGCCGTGACGCCCCGTACCGTCGAAATTCTCGGAGGCTCCCCGCAAGCCGTGTTCTACGCCTTGCAGACACTCCGCCAACTCGTCGCTACCGACGGAACAGTACCCGCGGTCGTCGTCCGCGACAAACCCTGCTTCGCACACCGCGGCGGAATGCTCGACTCCGGGCGTCATTTCTGGACCGTAGACGAGGTGAAGCGTTTCATCGACATCCTCGCCATGCACAAGCTGAACGTATTTCACTGGCATCTCTCCGAAGATCAGGGATGGCGCATCGAGATCAAACACTATCCCCTGCTGACCGAGATCGGGTCCGTACGCAGGGAGACCGTCATCGGCCGATACGACAAGACCGACGAAAGCCGCAACCGATACGATGGAAAACCCTACGGCGGTTTTTACACCCAGGACGACGTACGCGCCATCGTGGCCTACGCCGCAGAGCGCTACATCGAGGTCATTCCCGAGATCGACATGCCCGGGCATATGCTCGGGGCGCTGGCTTCCTATCCCCAGCTGGGATGCCGGGGCAAGGGCTACGAGGTATGGACCCACTGGGGGATTTCCAAGGACGTGCTCTGCGCCGGAAAGGAGGAGACCTTCGAATTCGTGGAAAACGTGCTCGCAGAGGTGCTCGACCTGTTCCCCTCGAAATTCATACACGTCGGGGGCGACGAATGTCCCAAGGAGCGCTGGAAGGAGTGCCCCGCCTGCCAGAGGCGCATCCGGGAGGAGGGACTGGCAAACGAAAACGAACTTCAGAGTTATTTCATGCACCGCGTCGAAAAGTGGCTCCACGAGCACGGACGCGAGTTGATCGGATGGGACGAGATCATGCAGGGCGGAATATCGAAGTCAGCGGTAATCATGGCCTGGACGGATCAGTTCCGGGGAACGGACGCCGCGAGGAAGGGAAACCGAGTCATCATGACACCCAAGTGGAACTGCTACCTCGACTACTCGCAGACTTCCGATCCCGAGAAGTACGAGCCGATAGGACCCACACGGTACCTCTCCATGAGGCAGGTTTACCGACTCGATCCCTACGACCGCCTGAAACCCGCCGAGTACAGGAATATCCTCGGCATTCAGGGAAACGTATGGACCGAATATATCGCCGATTTCGGCCATGTGCAGCGAATGACGCTCCCCAGGATGGCCGCCATCGCAGAAATCGCCTGGGCATACGACCGGAAGGATTACGACGATTTCGAAAAACGGGCCAAAAGGCTCCTGCCGGAACTTTACGGAAACGCAAAACTAAAATTCTCGGAATTCTTCTTCGAGGACATCGAGTGAACAAAGCCGCGGAAAAGCGGGTCGCCTCCCCACCCTGCGGCCTGCTTTTCCGCAACGGCTTTTCGGGGAATCCCGATTTTTAGTACTTTTACACAGTCTTACGACACGCCATGTCAGATAACGAATACGACGTTCACCTGTGGTTGAGAATCGAACGGGGGGGGGAAATCGCCGCCTTCCGGGAGTTGTTCGACCGTTACTATGCGCCGTTGTGCCGCTTCGCCGAGTTCTGGCTCCGCGACCGCGCTTCGGCCGAAGAGGTCGTACTCGACGTCTACACCCATGTCTGGCAGCACGCCGCCGAGCTGCGGATCACCGTCTCGGTACGCGCCTATCTGTTCCGCGCCGTGCGCAACCGGGCGCTCAACCGCCTGCGCGACGACCGTTTTTCCTACATTCCGTTCGAAGAGTTAGGCGAGGTTTTCGCCAGCCCCGAGTCGTTGCAGATCGAGACCGACGAGATCACGCAGCTCGTGGCCGAGGCCGTCTCGCAGCTGCCCGGCCGCTGCCGCGACATCTTCCTCAAAAGCCGCAACGAGCAGCTCTCGAACGCCGAAATAGCCGCCGAAATGCATATTTCCGTCAAGACCGTCGAAGCGCAGATGAGCAAGGCGCTGCGTCGCCTGCGCGGTCTGCTCCACAAGGAGTGACCCGCCGCGGCTGCAATGAATAAAAACGGGAAAACGTGCTGTTTTTCCGTTTTTTTTCTACCTTTGTCCGATATGGAACGCACTGCAATCTTCCCCGGGTCGTTCGACCCCTTCACGCGCGGCCATGCGGCTCTGGTCGACGAAGCGCTGAACCTGTTCGACCGCGTGATCATCGGCATCGGCAACAACACCTCCAAGCAGGGGCTGCTGACGGTCGAGAACCGCAAGCGGCTCATCGACGACATCTACCGCGGCGATGAGCGCGTCGAGGCGTGCATCTACACCGGGCTGACGGGCGAATTCGCCGAGGCGGCAGGAGCCTGCGCCATCATCCGCGGCGTGAGGAACACCACCGACTTCGAGTACGAACGCACGATGGAGGCCACCAACCACCGCATCTACCCCGACATCACGACCGTCATGCTGTTCACCCCCTCGCCCGTGGCCGACATCTCGTCGTCGACCGTGCGCGAGGTGCTTTCGTTCGGCCGCACCGTGGAAGAGTTCATGCCCATAGGAATAGATATTAACAAATACCTGTAACATATGAAACATATGATGGAATTTACAGCCGAAATGATCGCCGGATTCCTGGGCGGCGACATCGTCGGCAACAAGGACGCCAAGGTACACACCGTTTCGTCGATCGAGGAGGGCAGGGCCGGATCGCTGGCCTACCTCACGAACCCCAAATACGAACCGTTTCTCTACACCACGGGCGCGTCGATCGTGCTGGTCGACCGTGCGTTCGAGCCTTCGCAGCCGGTGGCCGCGACGCTCGTCAAGGTGGACGACGCGGGCGCCTGCGTCCTGAAACTGCTCGAAATGTACAACGCCGCCAAACCCCGCCGCAAGGGGATCAGCGGCCGCGCATCGGTCTCGGAACGGGCGCAGGTCGGTCAGGAGTGCTACATCGGCGATTTCGCGGTCGTCGAGGAGGAGGCCGTCATCGGCGAGGGTTGCCAGATCTACCCCCAGGTCTACGTGGGCCGCGGCGTCCGGATCGGCGACAACACCACGCTCTACCCCGGAGTCAAAATCTACGAAGGCTGCATCGTGGGTGCGAACTGCATCCTCCACGCAGGGGCGGTGATCGGCGCCGACGGATTCGGGTTCATGCCCAACGCCGCGGGCGGATTCGACAAGATTCCCCAGCTGGGCAACGTGGTGATCGAGGACGACGTGGAGATCGGCGCCAACACCTGCATCGACCGCGCCAAGACCGACTCGACCGTCATCCGCCGGGGCGTGAAACTCGACAACCTGATCCAGATCGGCCATAACGTGCAGATCGGCGAGAACACCGTGTCGTCGGCCCAGACCGGCATCGCGGGAACTTCGAAGGTCGGCCGCAACTGCTTCCTCGCGGGTCAGGTGGGCATCGCCGACCACGTCACCATCGGCGACCGCGTGAAGGTCGGCTCGAAGAGCGGACTCGACAAGGACGTTCCCGACGACGAAATCCGCTTCGGATACCCCGCCCTCCCGGGCATGCAGTACCACCGTTCGGCAGCCGTGTTCAAACGTCTGCCCGAACTGGCGCAGCAGGTCCGCGCGCTGGAAAAACAACTTGCAGAACTCACAAAAAAATAATTCGATGAAAAAAATCCTGATCCTCGCAGCGGCGGCAGCCGTGTTGTGCAGCTGCGCCAACAAAAACAAGTACGCCGTCGACGGCAAGGTCGAAGGAGCCAACAGCATGGTTTACCTCTTCGACGAGAAGGACAACATCCTCGATTCGGCGGCCGCGGCCAACGGGGTGTTCCGCTTCGAGGGCGTGGCCGAGAAACCGCAGACGGCCATTCTGCGCGACGCACGCGACGACGGGGCGACGTTCGGCGCCATGCTGATCCTCGAACCGGGCACGATCAACGTGACCGACGACGCACAGAACCCCTACCGCAAGAAGGTGACGGGCACGCCGGCCAACGACGCCAGCGACGCCTACGCCACGGCCGGAAGCGCCCTCGTGCAGGAGTTCCGCAATCCGGAAACCACCGCCGAGCGTCGCGAAGCCATCGAACAGGAGTACGAACAGCTGACCCGCACGGTCCTGGACCAGAACCGCGACAACCTCTTCGGCGTGATGCTGCTGTCCCAGCAGCTCGGCTACGAGCTTTCGGGGCAGGAACTGCTCGACGAGATCGCCAAATTCCCGGCCGAGATGCAGCAGACCGACGCACTGGTGCGGCTCAAGGAGAACGCCGAGCAGATGATCAAGACCGACATCGGCCAGCCGTTCATCGACATCGCACAGCCCAATGCCGACGGCGAGCAGGTATCGCTCGAATCGGTGGTCAGGAATCCGGCGAACAAATATGTCCTGCTCGACTTCTGGGCTTCGTGGTGCGGTCCCTGCATGGGCGAAGTTCCCCACCTGAAGAAGACCTACGACGAGTTCCGCAAGAAGGGTTTCGAAATCTACGGCGTATCGTTCGACGAGGACCGCGGCGACTGGCTCGGCGCCGTCGAGCAGAACGGCATGAACTGGCTGCACGTCAGCGAGGTGAAAGGCTTCGACAACCAAGCCGCCAAGGATTACGCCATCCAGGGCATTCCGTCGAACTTCCTGATCGACGGTCAGGGCACGATCGTCGCCAGGAACCTGCGCGGCGAGGCGCTCTACGAAAAGATCTCGGAGCTGCTGGCCCAGTAATTCCCCAACAACATTCCGGCCCCTCCGTTCCGTACAGCCGGAAGGAGGGGCTTTTTCCATAAAATGCAGATGAAATCCGTCGAGAAATACAGAATCATGGGCATCGACCCCGGCACGAACTACATGGGTTACGGCGTGCTGGAGATCGAGGGGCGCACGGTGCGCTCGGTGGTGCTGGGCGACATCGACCTGCACAAGCTCCCCGACCCCTACGCCAAACTGCGTTACATTTTCGAGCGCGTGGGAGCGCTGGTCGACGAGTACGCCCCGCGCGAAGTGGCGCTGGAGTCGCCGTTCTTCGGCGAGAACGTGCAGTCGATGCTCAAGCTGGGACGGGCGCAGGGCGTGGCCATGGCCGCAGCGTTGAGCCGCGGCATCGACGTTTTCGAATACGCCCCGATGCGCATCAAACAGTCGATCACGGGCCGCGGATCGGCCGCCAAGGAGCAGGTGGCCTCCATCGTCTGCCGCACGCCATTGACCGCCCTCCCAAGCGGCTCGACGCCACGGACGGCATGGCCGTCGCCCTGTGCCACTACTTCACCTCGGCCAGTCCGCTCAACGCCGCGCTGGGCGACGAACGCGTCAAGGGGCTCGGAGGCGGCAAAAAAGCCGCCTCGAAGGGCGGCTCGCAGAGCTGGGAGCAATTCCTGAAAAAGAATCCCGACCGGGAGATCAAATAAAACCAACACCAAACTACCCACCGCCATGAAAAACCTTCTGACCGCCGCCCTCGCCGCCCTGCTATGCAGTTGCGGAGGCGCAAACTACACCATCACAGGCCGCTACGAACTGCCTCCGGGCGACTCGGTCTATCTGCTGGCTTCCGACAACACGGTGCTCGCCGCCGGTGTTGTGAACGCCGACACGACCGTTTCGCTGCAAGGGACCGTTACGACTCCCGACCTGGTTTTCCTGGCCAACGCGAAGCGAACCAACCACCCCGCCTGGTTTTTCCTCGAACCCGGAAAAATCCGAATCGAGAAATACGATCCCGCATTCGGCTATGTCGTCTGCGGAACACCGCTCAACGACCGGAAAAAAGCATTCGACGAAGCAATGTACGCTTTCGGAGACAAACTCCGCAAAGGCTCCCCGGGGCAGTCGCTCCAAGCGATCCTGGCCGAAATGAATGCACTCTATACCCAAACCGTAGACGCCAACCTCGACAATGTTTTCGGAGCCTGGGTCTTCAACAGCTACGAATTCCAGAACATCAAGGACAATCCCGAAAAAGTCAAAGCCCGGCTGGCGCAATTCACCCCCGGGATACAAGCGCATCCGATGTTGAAAAAGTCGCAGGATGCCTCCCAGGCCACCGCACGGAGCGCTGTCGGCCAACCCTATACCGATTTTTCCTGTAAAAACGCCGCCGGAGAGACCATTGCGCTCTCGTCACTCACAGGTCCCGGCCGCTGGGTGCTGCTCGACTTCTGGGCCACATGGTGTACGCCCTGCATGAACGAAGTGCCCCACCTGAAGAAAGCCTACGAAACCTTTCACGCCAAAGGCTTTGAAATCTACGGCGTATCGCTCGACACGGACCTGACCCGTTGGGAAAACACCATCGGCGAACAAGACATGAACTGGATCAATGTGGCACAGAAAAAAGGCGGAGGATTCGATCCAACAGCGCTCTATGCCGTCAGTTCCATCCCCGCAAACTTCCTGATCTCACCCGAAGGTAAAATCGTAGCGAAGAACCTGCGCGGCGAACACCTCGAAGCAAAACTCGCAGAAGTACTCAAATAAAGACTTTCCGATGAACAGAATTTGCCCGACAATCCTCGCCGCCGTGGCGCTATCCGGCTGCGGAGGCCCCAATTACACCCTTTCGGGCAGGGCTGGCCTCGCTCCGGGCGACACGCTCCGCCTGTGCTCGCCCTACGAGAACGACTCGGTGCTGGCCACGACGGTCATACGCCGCGACAGCTCATTCCGCATCCGCGGACACGTCTCCGAACCGACGATCGCCAACCTGATGCACAACGACCGCCGTATCGGGGCGCCGATCCTGCTCGAAGCGGCCGACATCCGGCTCGAGCCCACGGGCGACGTACGCGGCTTCCAGTTCACCGGAACGCCGCTCAACGATGCATTCAACGCCATGAATGCCGCGCAGGTATCGCTCGGCAACGTCCTGCAGGCACTGGAAAACGAACCGGACACACCCGAGCGCAGGCGGAAACTCGACTCGCTGGGACGGATTTACCGGCAGATTCCCGGCGACGCGCTGGAAGCCAACCGCAACAACCTGCTGGGCGCATTCCTCTACGCCCGCCGCACCGATGCGGACCCGGCGAAGGCCCGCGAACGGCTCGCGCAGTTCCCCGCCCAATTGCAGAACCACCCTGTGCTGGCGAGCGTACGGCGCGAGATCGAAGCCGTCGAACGCTCGTCCGTCGGCCGACCCTACATGGACCTCACGCTGAAAGACGCCGACGGAGAGACCGTCGCCTTCTCGTCGCTCGCAGGACCCGGCCGCTGGGTGCTGCTCGACTTCTGGGCCACGTGGTGCGGTCCCTGCTGCCGGGAAATCCCCTACCTGAAAGAAGCCTATGCCGCATTCAGCGGACGCGGATTTGCGATCTACGCGGTGTCGATCGACCACGATGCGGCACGCTGGCAGCGGTTTCTCGCCGAAAACGACCTGCCGTGGACGAACGTGCTGTCCTCCGGCTGCGGCAAGCAAAGCCCTGCCGCAGCAATGTACGGCATCCGCTTCATTCCGTCGAATTTCCTGATCTCGCCCGACGGCGTGATCGTCGCCCGCAACCTTCCCGGCAGGCAATTGCAGTCCCGGCTGGAGGAATTGATGAAATAGCGTCATTTTTTTTAAACGACTGATAATCCGAACGATGGCACAACACCCGTCGTCCGGATCATCTTTTTTACTAAATTTTTTAAGCAATTATTTGCGTGTTTCGGATTTTTGCCCTACATTTGCATTCGCAATTCGGCACCGTAGCTTAATTGAATAGAGCATCTGACTACGGATCAGAAGGTTACAGGTTTGAGTCCTGTCGGTGTCACTCTCAAAATCAACCACTTACAGCAATGTAGGTGGTTTTTTCGTGTCTTGTTTTCAGCAGTTTTTACAGCGAAATCGGGGATTTGTTTAAACCAATGTTTAAACCGAAATTGGTTATGAACACCACCCTCACAACCGTCCTGTACACCTCTAAAACCCTATCTGACGGCACTCACCCCCTCATGTTACGGCTCACGAAAAACCGCCGAATCAAGTACATCAGCCTGCACATTTCGCTCGCTCCGCAATACTGGGATGCAGAAAAGTGTAAACCGCGCCGTAACTGTCCCGACAAAGAGCGCATCGAAGCCCTTATCCAACAGAAAACGCAGGAACTCCAAAGTCAGGTCATGGATTTCAAAACCAGCGATAAGGAGTACACGTTGAACACGCTTGTCGAAAAGGCATCCCGCAAGGTCGTGCGCCGAACCGTCGGCGAATATCTGAACGGCTACATCGACCGCCTGCTGGCCGAGAAACGCGTAGGCAACGCCAAGACCTTTCAGGAACTCCGCACCTCGCTGACGAAATTCTGCCGTTCGCTGGACTTTTATTTTATAGACATCGACGCCGAGTGGCTGAAACGATACGAACAATGGCTGCGGGTGGAACGGCATTATTCCGACAACTCCATCGGCATCCGTTTCCGTTCGTTGCGGGTACTCTACAACAGCGCAATCACCGACGGCCTAATCAAGAAAACGGACTCCCCTTTCGACACGTTCAAAGTGAGCCGATTCAAGGAAGCCACGGCCAAACGGTCGCTGACAAAAGAGGATATTCGGCGGATTATGGATTGCGAGGTACGGACGCTGACCAAGTACCCCAAACCGTTCCTGCAACTGGCAAAAGACTTGTTCCTGTTCAGCTATTTATCATGCGGCATCAATCTGACCGACATTCTGCACATCCGCTATGCCGACATCGTGGACAGGCGACTGGTTTTCAACCGTCAGAAAACGGGTAAACTCCTGTCGTTCCAACTCCAACCTGCCGCCCTCGACATCCTCGACAAGTACCGCCAACCGAACGCACATCCGCAGGACTATGTTTTCCCTGTTTTAAGGCGTTCTGTTCACATTACGGCACAACAGCAGTACGGACGGGTGCAACGGACGAACAAGCGGATAAATCGCTATCTGAAACTAATCGGCGAGCATCTGCACCTGCCTATCACGCTCACGACATACGTTGCGCGGCACTCGTTCGCAACTGTTCTGAAAAGGTCGGGAGTTTCGACATCCATCATTTCGGAATCGCTGGGGCACAGTTCGGAAAAGATTACGCAAATCTACCTCGATTCATTCGAGAACTCGCAGATAGATGCGGCCATGCAAAACTTATTGTGAGGTGGTGACAAGGTTTGAAAAAAGGTCTATCTTATAGCCCCCAAAACTAAATTTATCACTACCTTTTAAGGGATTATCCGCTTGCATCGGGTAGTCCCTTTTCTTTTTTCTGCGGTCGTCGGTTGCGGCAGAAAGCGGAATTTTGTAAATTCGTTGAAACAATTACCGCTTATGAACAAACTTACAGGCTCGAAAGGCTGTTTGGCTACCGATACCCGCTCCTTACGGGAAATCGCCCCGTTGCTGGAAAACTATTTCGGCATTACGCTGGGTTACTTTACCAATGAAATAGAATCGAGTACGGGCATCTCCGCCGCCAAAGCGATCCAAGAGGAGCACGAAATACGGTTGCCGACCAACCGTTTCGATTATGACGCTTATATGGAACTGTTCGGAGAAACGCCCCTTTTGACCGATCGATTGCGTGAAGCCCTTTTATTCGTGGCTTACATCATCACCGACCGCAAATTCAACGAGGAGGAGTTATACGAACGCGGATATTGGGAAGATTGGAACACCTATAAGGGCGAGTGGGCGAAACTGATGCTTTTTATGGAAGAAACCGAACAACGGCATCGGAACCTGTACGAACGTGTGGGAGAACAGGAAATGCCCGTGACCCTGCGCACCAACAGCCGCAAGCAGGAGCCGCAGACGATTCCCAATACGAATAACTGGCTGTTCCGTCTGATCCGAAAGGAACTCGCCGATTATTTCCCCGACATTCAGACCGCCGAAGATGCACGGCAGGAATTGGAACGACGCAAACCGTCGGCGGGAGCCAAAC
>ERZ780177.1879-NODE-1879-length-18634-cov-6.117875_pt1 | contig 18634 bp, 20 predicted proteins | sample MGYA00510973_ERZ780177 | MGnify/ENA primary metagenome ERZ780177 (study PRJEB29588, sample SAMEA2144396) | human gut metagenome | biome: human gut; feature: human-associated habitat; material: faeces | place: Denmark | collected 2008/2010 ...
AAGCACAGGCGCGCGAAAGCGCGCCTGTGCTTTTTTGTGAGATTCTGCTTAAAACGGCTTTTTCGCGACCTCTAAGATCACGTCGAGCATGCCTTGGATCTGCGGGGTGATGACCTTGTTGCGGTGATAAAGCACCTGCCGCCACTGGCTCATCTGGCAGTCGGCCACGGGAATGATGGCAAGGTTGCCCTTGTGGATGCTCATCTTCGCCGTGTAGCGCGGCAGCACGGAGAGATACTCTGGATTCTCGCGGATGAGCTTGAGCGCGAGCGTGTCGCTCTCGAGCTCCAAAAACGGCTCGACGCTCAGATCCTGCCGCGCAAGCTCGCGGTCGAACTGGTCGCGGTAGGGGTTGCCGTGGTTCATCAGGATGAACGGGTGCGACACAAGGTCGGCAAGGTGCACATCATCGCGGGTAGAGAGCGGGTTTTCCGTGTTCGTCACGATGACGACGTCCTCCTGCGCTTCAAAGACTTTGACGAACTGCGTGTCGAAGATCTGCTCATCGAGCGTGTAGATGATGTCGAGCTCATTCTTGACGAGCATTTCGGTGATGGAGGCGATATTGCCCGCGTGCAGGCTGATCTGCACGTGCGGAAAACGCTCGTGGTAGAGCGGCACGATGTTAGAGAACGAGGCGGTGAGCAGCGAATTGAGCGTGCCGACGCGCACGGTGCCGCTCAGCTCGGAATCCGACGAGGCAAAGGCGCTGGCACGCGCGATGGCGCTCACCACGTCGCGCGCGTAGGAGACAAAGTCCTTGCCGTACTGCGTGATGGAGACCGTTTTGCCGATGCGGTCAAAGAGCTGCACGCCCAGCTCGCGCTCGAGCTGCTGGATCTGCACCGTGACGGCGGACTGGGAATAATCCAGAGCTTCCGCCGCACGGGAGAAGCTCTTGAGCTCCGTGACTTTTAAGAATGTGACCAGGTTGCGGACTTCCATGGCTGTCCTCCGATTCAAATTTGTAATACATTTTCAAAAATATATTAGTGGAAATATCTTAATTTGTCAATAGACGCATTATAAAAAATAATGAGTCGGGCGAAAAAGTCGGCCGTGGACACACGGCCGGCTTTTTATGAAGGGGATCAGTCCTTGTACTCGTGGTGCAGCAGCTCGTGCGCGCGCTCATTGAGACCCGCGGCATACATCGCGTCGAGGACGGGGTTGCGCTCGCTGCGCTTGAACATCGCGCTGCGGTCGATCTCGTACAGGCCGTGGGCGCGCTTGAGCTTGGTGCTCATCAGCGCGTAGGGCTGGCCCGCGCCGCCGACGCAGCCGGTGCGGCAGGACATGACCTCGACCAGGTCGACCTCGACCTCGCCGTTTTCGATTTGATCGAGCAGCTTTGCCGCGTTGGCAAGGCCGTGGGCCAGGGCGACGCGCACGTCGCGCCCGTTAACGGGGATGGTCACAAAGCGGATGGCCTCCGTGCCGCGAAGACCGCTGTGCTCGAGCATGCGCAGGACGTTTTTGCTCTTGTCGGGCAGGCAACAGCGGAGCACCGCCTCCGCCACGCCGCCGGAGGTGCCGAAGATCTCGGCCGCGCCGCTGCCCATGCCGAACGGCAGGTCGGGCGACTCCTTTTCGAGCATCTGGAAGCGGATGCCGGATTCCTTGATCATCTTGATGACCTCCTGCGTGGTCAGCACAAGGTCGACGTTCGGTACGCCGTCGCGGCGGAATTCCTCGCGTCCGGCCTCCATTTTCTTGGCTGTGCAGGGCATGATGGCGATATGGAAGGTCGTGCGGCCGTCGGCGGCGTCCTTTTCGCGGTACTTGTCCTTTAAGACCGTTGCGAACATTTGCATAGGCGAGAGTGCGGAGGACAGGTTCTTAATGAACTGCGGGCGCTCCTGCTCCACATAGCGCACCCAGGATGGGCAGCAGGATGTCATCAGCGGGAGATTTTCGCCCGTTTCCAGGCGGCGGAGGAATTCCTTCGATTCCTCGCGCACCGTGAGGTCCGCGCCGAAGATCGTATCGTAAATTTCGTCCGCACCCATGATCTTGAGTGCCGTGACGAGCTTGTCGAGCACATTTTCGCCCGCGGGCAGACCATAGGCCTCGCCGATGGCGACGCGCACGGCGGGCGCGATCTGGATGACGACACGCTTTTGCGGGTCGTGCAGGGCACGCCACGCCGCGCCGATGTCGTTTTTGACGGTGATGGCGCCGGTCGTGCACACGGCGGCGCACTGGCCGCAGCTGACGCAGTGCGTGGTCGAGATGGGCTGGTCGTCGCCTGCCTCAATGTGCAGCCCTGGGCCGCGGCCTGCAAAGTGCAGGATGCTCATGCCCTGGACCTCTTTGCACACGCGCACGCAGTCGCCGCAGAGGATGCATTTGTTGAGGTCGAATGTGACCGCAGGGCTTGAAAAGTCCATCGGTACATGCTCGCGCGTATCCTTGAAGTGAACGTGATGGATGCCGAAGCGCACGGCCATCTCCTGCAGGCGGCAGGAGCGGTTTTTTTCGCAGGCGGTGCAGTCGCGGCAGTGCGAGGCAAGCATCAGCTCCAGTATCATGCGGCGGTATTTGAGAAGGCGCGATGTGTTGGTGCGGATGCGCATGCCGTTTTTCGGCTTGGTCGTGCAGGCGGCGTCGATCTTGCCGGTGTCCAGATCCTCGACCATACACATGCGGCACGCGCCGTAAACGGAAAGGTCGGAGTGGAAGCAGAAGTTCGGCATTTCCACGCCCGCCTTGCGGCAGACATCCATGATCGTGGGCTCGTCGTCGAACTCCACGCGGATGTTGTCGACATACATGATACCCTTAGCCATCGATCTCCACCTCCTGGATCGCATCAAAGGGGCAGGCCTCGATGCAGGTATAGCATTTGACGCATTTTTCTGGATCGATCACGAACGGCGACTTGATGACGCCCGTGATGGCCTCGGCGTGGCAGGAACGCGAGCACTTGCTGCATCCGCGGCAGATGCTCGGGTCGATCTCGAGGCGGATGCGGTTATAGGGAAGTCCACCCGGCTCGATCGGCTCGCGGTCAAGCTCGCAGAGCGCGCAGTCCCCACGCAGGTGATCCTTGAATTCCTCGGGAAAGTATTTGATGGCCGTCTCCAGCGTGTGGTAGGAATTGCGGCCCAGATTGCAGAACGCCGTGATCGAGATCATCTCGCCAAGGTCGGTGAGCATATGAAAGTCCGACTCGCTGAGGCGGTAGTCCCGCATGGCCCAGAGCAGCTCGTTCATGCGCTTTGTGCCCTCGCGGCAGGGAACGCACTTGCCGCAGAACTCTGTCTGCGTGTACTGCATAAAGCGACACGCGACATCGACCATGCAGCGGTCCTCGTCGAGCACCGTGATGACGCTGTCGCCGCGGCGCACGCCGTAGGGCTTGAGCTTTTGAAAGTGCAGGGGCAGATCGAGATGCTCCTCGACGAGAAGGCCGCCGCTCGGGCCGCCGATCTGCACCGCCTTAAACTTTTTCCCATTCGGAATGCCGCCGCCGATCCCGTAGATCACCTCTCGGATGGTGGTCGCCTCGTCGGGAATGTCTACATAGCCGGGGTTGGCGATGTCACCCTTGAGTAAAAAAATTCTTGCCATTTCTCTCTCCGTGTTTCGTTTTTTTAAATTTCAAAAAATCTAATAGAATATATAGCACGAAAAACTCTAACACTGCGCCTTAAAATTGTAAAGGGATGCACTGATAAATTATTTGAATAGGAGAGCGGGCTATAAGCAAAAGACGGAGGAGACCGCCTATAATAAGGCGGTCTCCTCCGTTTCTTCTTCGTCCAAAAGCTGCATGATCGACACTTCGAACGCCGTGCGTTCCTCACTGCCGCTTTCGAGCAGCTTGGTGTAGGTCCGGCTCTGCACGCGGCCCTCAAGCGCCAATCGCTCGCCGACGTCCATGCCCGCGATCTGCACGGCGGTCTGTCCCCAGGCGATGCAGGGTAAGTAGTCCGCGCGCCCGTAGTGGCGGTTGACTGCCAGAATGACATCGCAAATGCTGCGGCCGAGCGGCGTGCGCCGCAGCACGGGCTTTTTGCACAGCGCGCCCGAGAGCAGGATGCGGTTAAAGTACGAGCCGTCGCCCGGCTCGATGCTCTGGGCGAACACGGTGATGACGAGCCGGTTGCCCTGCCCGCTCTTGTTGTTAAACGAGCGCAGCTGCCCGACGATGCGAAGGCTCTGTCCCTCCTCCACAGGGCAGACGCGCAGCAGTGCCTCGCTCGCCACGATGACGGGCACGTCGTTCTGGCCTGACAGGCGCTCGACCTGCAGGGGAAATTTGTCGAACCGGCGGGTATGGTTCTCGTGCGAAAAGACGGGCTCGCCTGCGGCGACGCCCCACAGCTCCACATAGTTCTGGTTGCGCTCCATATCGTACACCTCAGCACAGTTTTGTTGGTGTATCCTATGAAAAAGAACGTGGAGATATGCCGTGCCGAGCACGAGGACAAGAAGGAAGAGCCGTCTTTCGACGGCTCTTTCTTTTTGTCATTCGCGTGAGCGATAAATTACATCTTGGAGATGATCTCGACCAGCTCTTCGCCGATGCGGCCCTGAGCCTCGACGGTCGCGGAGCCGATGTGCGGCGTGCAGGAGACCATCGGGTGGGAGTAGAGCGCAACGTTGGTCGCGGGCTCGTCGGCATAGACGTCCAGACCGGCGGCGCGGACCTTGCCGCTGTTGAGCGCGTCAAGAAGCGCAGCCTCGTCGACGTTGGTGCCGCGGGAGGTGTTGATGATGACGACGCCGTCCTTCATCTTGGCGATGCGCTCAGCGTTGATGAGAGCGCCGCCGTCGACAGCGGGAGCGTGGACGGAGATGAAGTCGGACTTGGCGAGCAGCTCGTCCATCTCAACATAGGGGATGCCGAGCTCTTCCTCGATGCCGGGGATGTGGAAAATATCGAACGCGATGACGTTCATGCCGATGGCCTTGGCCATCTTGCCGAGCTTCTGGCCGATGCGACCGAAGCCGACGATACCGAGCGTCTTGCCGGTCAGCTCGATGCCCTTGCCGTAGGCCTTCTTCTCCCACTTGCCCTCGCGCATGGAGTGGCCGGCGATGGAGATGTAACGGGCGCAGGAGAACATGTGAGCCATAGCGAGCTCAGCAACGGACTCGGAGGGGGACTTCGGGGTGTTCTTCACTTCGATGCCGTTGTCCTTGGCGTACTGCACGTCGATGTTGTCGAGGCCGACACCGGCGCGGATGACGCACTTGAAGCGGCTGCCCTTGGCCTCGTCGATCTGCTTGGCGCGCAGCTTGGTCTTGGAGCGAATGATGGCGACATCAAAGTCGCGCAGGGCCTTACCAAGCTCGTCGGGCTCGTAGAACTGCTCAACGAGCTCGTGACCCATCGCGCGAACCTTCTCGATCGCGCCCTTATCCATACCGTCGGTAACAAGAATACGCATAACGAAATTCTCCTTAAATAATATTAAATCATTTTTGTGACGACATGTGCGTCACAAAATACATTGGCCCAGCCGCCTTTGGCGGCGGCACCGGTGAACGCTTCACCGGTGAGGGAGTATCTAAAAGGGGGATGTGATCCCCCTTTTAAAAAGCAATTACTTGGTGTGCTCGGCCTCAAACTTCTTCAGGAATTCGACGAGAGCCTGAGCGCCCTCAATGGGCATGGCGTTGTAAACGCTGGCGCGCAGACCGCCGACGCTCTTGTGGCCCTTGAGGTTATCGTAACCGGCAGCCTTGGTAGCAGCGACGACTTCAGCGTCGAGCTCGGCGGAATCGGTGACGAAGGGGATGTTCATGAGGGAACGGAACTCGGGCTCAACGGTGCCGTGGAACATCTTGGAGGAATCCAGGAAGTCATAGATGACCTTGGCTTTCTCGATGTTGCGCTGATGCATGACCTCGAGACCGCCGATGCTCTTGAGGTACTTGAACACCTTGCCGCAGCAGTAAATCGCCCAGCAGTTCGGGGTGTTGTACATGGAGTCGTTCTTGGCGTGGGTGTCATAGCGCATGTAGATGGGCATCTTGGGATCGAGATCCTCGCGGATGAGGTCCTCGCGGATGATGGCGATGACCATACCGGCAGGGCCGACGTTCTTCTGCACGCCCGCATAGATCATGCCGTAATCGCTGACGTTGCAGGGCTGGGAGAGGAACATGGAGCTCTGGTCGGAGACAAGGATGTGACCCTTGGTGTTGGGGAGCTGCTGCCAGGTCACACCGTGGATGGTCTCGTTCTCGCAGATGTAGACATAGTCGGCATCGTCGGGAATGTCGAGATCAGAGCAGTCGGGAATGTAGCTGTAGTTCTTGTCCTTGGAGGAAGCGGCGACGATGACCTCGCCGTACTTCTTGGCCTCGGCAATGGCCTTCTTGGACCATGCGCCGGTCTCGACGTAGACGGCCTTGCCGTTCTTCATCAGATTCCAAGGCACAGCCGCGAACTGCAGCGTAGCGCCGCCCTGAATGAACAGGACCTTGTAGTTGTCGGGGATGCCCATCAGGTCGCGCAGGTCAGCCTCGGCCTCGTCGACGATCTGCTGGAAAACCTTGGAGCGGTGGCTCATTTCCATGACGCACATGCCGCTGCCGCGGTAGTTCATCATCTCGTCACGGATTTCCTCCAGCACGGGCTCCGGCATCATAGCGGGACCGGCAGAGAAGTTGTAGGTGCGATTGTACTTCATTGTTGGTGTCCTCCTGATTGTCTTTTTGAGCAATAGCAACAGAAATTGCATGATATGACAGCTACAGTATAGTCTATCGTGCGGGGATAATCAATAGAAAAAAGCAAACTTATCATTTATAAAAAAACAACTGTGCCGCGCTTTGAAAAACAAAAAGCAAATAAAGAAATTATTGACAAACGATAATTCTTCTGCTACGCTGACGATAGAAATTATCGCAAAACAATAATTCTGGAGGTGCGATATGAAACGTGACCGGATCAAGACCTTACTTTTGGCGGAGGCGCTCATCTGCGCGCTGCTTGCGCTCGCCCTGTGGCTTTTCGAGGGCGACGCCTTTTCCGTCGCCGGATTCCCCGGCAGCGCAGTGGGGCAGGGACTGAGTGCGCTGGCCGCCTCGGGACGATTTGGCTTCGCGCTGGCGTTCACGCTGTATGCCGCGGTGATCCTGCTGCCGCTCTATGCGCTCGTGCACATCGCGGCGCGGCGGGAGCTGAAGCCCGAGGACGCGCTGCTCGTGCTCATCGCGTTTGCCGCGGCCTGCGCGCTCTTTCCGCACGGTTGGACCACCTATTGGAGCACATCGGCGGAGGCACTGTTCCCGCGCCTTGCCTGGCAGTGGCTCATCTTCGCGCTGCTCGCGGGCTGGGTCGTGCTGCGGCTGCTGCGCCGGTTTTCCGGCGGCGATACGCAGGAGCTCTTGAAGCTATTCCGCGCGCTGCTTATCCTCGCGGCGGCGTACTTCGTCTTTGAGGTCTGCTTTGCGGAATTTGCGGGCCTGTTTTCCGCCGTCGACGCGCTCAAGGCGGGCAACACCGCCTTTACAGACGATACGATCCTGCCTGCGGCAACGGACATAACGGGTTCGAAGAGCCTTGTGTTCAGCTATGTTGTCCTCGCCCTGCGCTTTGCCGCGGAAGTCCTTCCTACGCTGCTCGCCGCGGCGACGGCGTACTTCGCCATTGGCCTTCTCGACACGATGGAAGACGGCGCATTTACGCAGGAGAGCGCCGCCTACGCGCCAAAGCTCGCCGAATGGTGTGTCAAGGTGCTCAAGCTCAGCGTGCTGCTTGCCCTCGCGGTCAACGTTTTGCAGGCGGTTTGCGCGCCGCTCATCCTCAGCACCAGCATTTCGATCCGTCTGCCGGTCCTCGAGCTGTGCTTCGTGCTCGCAGCGCTTCTCGGTGCGCGGCTCATCGCCTCGAACGTCGCCCTTGCGGCGGACAACGACCTCTTTATCTGAGGGTGCTGCCATGGCGATCACGATACATCTCGACGAGGTGCTGAAAGCGCGCGGCATGACAAGCAAGGAACTTTGTGCCACCGTCGGCATCACGGAGGCGAATCTTTCCATTCTGCGCAGCGGCAAGGCTAAGGGCGTGCGCTTTGCGACGCTCAACCGCATCTGCTGCGCGCTCGAGTGCAATGTGGGCGACATTCTGCAATGCGACGGAGAATTGGAGGCAGAGCATGAAGAGTAAAACGAAAACGATACTGATTTTTGCTGCGATCCTCGCGGCGGTCTTTCTCATTGCCTTTCTCGACGGCGGCGCGGTGCAGTCCGCTGCGGACGAGGAGGAAGAGGGCACGCTCATCGGGGCTTTTGTCTCGGAAAAGAACATCGACATCGGCGGTGATCTTGCGGTCTCGGCCGCGGGCAAATTCGTCTGGAAGGCCGGGCGGCTCTATATGGAGACAGACGACTGGTCCGCGCTCGGTGAGCGCGGCGGCGGCATCTACTGCACGATGGAGCCGGACGCGCGCTGCGGTGAGGAGGACGCCAAGTCGCCGAATATCACGATCTTCGGCGCACTCGGTGCGCCGCTGGGGAAGGCCGGTATCGACGATGACAACGGCGTCCGTACGACGGACATCGACCTCTCGGGCGAGGTCTACGCCTGCGGCGACAGACAAGTGATTTTCAAGCTTTATCCCATCTACCAGACGTCGGATGGCCGCATTTACCTGACGCGCGGCAACAGCATGGGCATGTCCGGCGCGGACGGCGCCAGCATGACCCACACGCTCACGAGCGATAAGACCGAGACGATCGGCGGCAAGTCCGAGCGTGTGAAGGTCAGAGTCGCCATCACCGTTGCTGCCCGTCCGACGCCGACAAAGTTCACCGTCGCGCACATGGACGAAAACGACAACCTTTTGAAGCTCGAGGAGTTCGCGCCAGACGCGCTGCCCGAGTCTATCACCGCCGCGCCCGGCGCGGCGTATCTCATCGGCACGAGCTATGGACAAGACTGGGACGGAGAGACGGCGGAATATAGCATTTGCAACCGTGACGGAAGGATTCAACCGCCTCTGGACACGTTTGCGTATCAGGACGGCAAACTCAAGGCGGCCAGCATTTGGGTCAACTGGGAGGAGGGAGCGGCATGAAACGCATCATTGCTTTTGCGCTGGCGCTTGCGGTGGTGTTCGGCATGGGCTTTGCGCTCTACAAGCCCGAGCGGATCGAGGCCGCGGCGCGGGAGACCATGGAGGACGAGTGGGTCGGGTATTTCTTTGCCCTCGAGCCCTTTGACGGCAGGCGCTATGCGACAGAGACCGGCGATGATTACGACTTCGGCGTGCCCGGCGTGCCGGTGTTTGTGACCATCACGGCGTTTAAGCCCGGCGAACCGGACTACGAAGAGGGCTCGGAATTCAACTATGCTGTCGGCGCGGCGGTGTCCGACGAGGTGGTGGGCAGCGGAATGCACATCAAGGTCGACGACAACGGCAGCAGCTACGAGACGGGCGGCGAGATCTTCTATGCAAGTGGTGAATGGAAGCCGGTCAAACAGTGTTCCGTTTACCGCACAAGTGACGGAAAATACTACGCCGAATGGGATCACACCGGCATCGGGGCCCACGTCGGCGTGAGCAGGGAAGAAAGCGTCGAATGGAAAGTAAACGGCAGAACAGAGCGGCGCTCTATCAAGGTGAGTGTTTCATTTGTGGAGCACACGGCGGCAGAATCGGTCGAATTTGTCTGGATGGACAGCGATAAGAACGTTCTGTCGCGCGCGGAATACGCCGCCGACGCTCTTCCCGAGACGCTGACCGCACCCGAGCATGCGGCACTTCTCGTCACGGCGATGCAGAGTGTGGACGGTACGACCGAGCGCACGCTCTGCACGCAGGACGATCTGTTCGCCAGAGCCTATGTTCCCTCGACGCTTTCCGGACTCCTGCGCGTTGTCGATGTCTCGCTCGACTGGGGAGAGGACGAGACTTAACCAATTCTTAATAAAGGATTCGCTAAGAAAATGATTGCAATACGCGGGCAAAGCGGGTAAGATGGGGTTAACTCAAAGAAAAGAGGAACTTGCCATGCGTCCCGACGGAACCCGAGTGAAAGAGGCGTCCACCATCGTTTCGGCATTGCCCTATGTCATGCCGCGGCGCTACGACGCGCAGAATTTCATCACCGAATACGCTGATATGGAGGTCCTGCGCCGCTACATTCAGGAAAAGCGCCGCGAAGGCGTCCGCATCCCGTATATGACGCTCATTCTGGCGGCATACTTCAAGGCGTATCAGGAAAATCCGAAGATCAACCGCTTTATCATGAACAGCAAGATCTATCAGCGCAACCACTTCTGCGTCAGCTTCGTCATCCTGAAAACGCGCGCCGACGGCCGCGCGGACGAGACGTCGATCAAGGTGTTCTTTGAGGACGAGGATGACATTTTCTCCATCAACCGCAAGATCGAGGAGGCGGTCGCGCAGAATCAGGTGGCCGCGCACAACAACAATACGGATAAATTCGCGAATTTTCTGTTCGCCATCCCCATCCTGCCGGGGCTTTTGTTCGGCCTTGTCAAGCTGATGGACCGCTGCGGACTGCTGCCGCGTAAGATCATTGATCTGAGCCCGTTCCACACGAGTCTTTTTATCACGAACCTTGCCTCCATCAACACGAATTCCATCTTCCACCACTGCTACGAGTTCGGCACGACGGGTGTGTTCGTCAGCATGGGTAAGCCTATTGCCAATTATATGAGCGGGGAGTATAATAAAAAAATGATCCCGCTCTCCGTCGTGATGGATGAGCGCATCTGCACGGGACACGAGTACGCGCTGTTCTGGGCAAGCGTGCGCCGCTATCTCAAGCACCCCGAACTGCTGGAGAGCAAGACGACGGAGGAAAACGCAGATCTCGCGGAGGACTGCGTTTGATCAGCAGCCACAAGCCGCAAAGCGCGGGATCTGCGCTTTGCGGCGTTTTCTACTTTTATATGTAGAAGAAAGGACAGGGAAGCTTCCTTGATCGAACCAAAGTCTCAGGTAAAGAAATGCAGCGCCCACGCAGAAATTTTGCAGCAAAACGATGAACGCACCGTCTACCGTCTCAGAGAGACGGACGGCGAGGTGCGCATCACATCCTATCCCGTTTTCTCCGGCATCGAGCTTGCCTATCACGATGTGCACGCGCCGTCGTACCGTCTGGCAGAGCCGGGCGCGGCGGGACTCATCGAGATCCAGCACTGCCGCGAGGGGCGTGCGGAATACTGCTGCGGCGGCGAGCATTACTTTTTGGCCCCCGGAGACCTCTCTGTCGTGCGCCGCGCCGCTATCGAGGGGGAGGTGGAGTTCCCCACGGGGCACTACCACGGCATCACCGTCACGCTCGACCCCGCCCTCGCACCTGACTGTTTGTCCTGCATTTTGCAGGATGTCGACGTCCGCCCCAGCGTGCTGGCGGAGAAGTTCTTCGCCGACTCGGAGTGCTTTGTCTCGCGTTCGTCGGCGCGCGTGGAGCATATCTTCTCTGAGCTCTACGCCGTGCCCGCCGGCATCAGACGTGGCTACTTTAAGGTTAAGGTGCTCGAACTGCTGCTCTTTTTGAGTGCGCTCGACGTGGCGCATGAAAAGCACGGCTATACCGCCGCGCAGGTGCGCCTTGCGCGCACGGCGCGCGACGCGCTGCTTGCAAGCACGGAGGACGACGTTACGATCTCCGCGCTTGCACAGGAGCTCGGTGCGTCGCCTTCGCAGCTCGCCGCGAGCTTTCGCGGCGTGTACGGCATGACGCCCGCAGCATTTTTGCGCGCGCAGAAGATGCACAGTGCCGCGCAGCTCCTGCGCACGAGCGACCGCACGGTGCTCGATATCGCGGGGCAGTTCGGCTATGACAACGCCAGCAAGTTTGCCAAGGCCTTCCGCAGTATGATCGGTGTGTCGCCGAGCGCGTACCGCGCGGGCGCGGACAGCGACAGCTGTGCGCCGACGGCGGAAAAGGCAGAATAAAATATTTTGGAGCCTCATCCGATCAATTTGGAGCGGATGGGGTTCTTCTTTTCGGGTATCCTAAGACACGTCAAGAGCGAGGACGCCGCTCCTAAGAGTTAGATAAATCTAACTTCTGGGGAGCCACCACCGAAACCAAAGGGGAGGGAAACGGGCATGTCTGAAGAGATCCTGGTGCGGCAGGGTGCGCCGACGTTGGCAGGTATCAAAACGGGCAGCCTCTTCCCTTGTCCTTGCGAAGATAAGGAAGCGCTCTTTGCGGACATCCGCCGCCTGAACCGTCTGCTTGTGCCAAAGGGCCTGTGTCTGCTGCCGATCCGTTTTCTGAAAGGACAGGTCCTTTTGTACCTGTACCGCCCCTCTGAGCTGCGGAGAGATTTGGAGAACGAACAGGCGGCCGAGATCCTGCACCACGCGGGCTACAATAGCGGCCACTGCGGACGCTGCATCGCAAACCTCATCCGCCGATTCCGCGAGGGCGGCGAATTCCCCCATGAGGTCGGGCTTTTCCTCTCGTATCCGCCGGAGGACGTCAAGGGCTTCATCGACCACCGCGCCTGCAACTTCAAATGCGCGGGGCTGTGGAAGGTCTACGGCGACGAGAAGAAGGCGCGCGAGCTGTTCGCCCGCTTCAAAAAATGCACGGAGATCTACTGCGCACTCTGGGAGGCCGGCTCGGGCATCGAGCAGCTTGCCGTGGCAGTGTGATAGATACTGATTTATGAAAGGAACATACTGATATGAAAAAGACTGCTGTTGTTTATTGGAGCGGCACGGGCAACACCGAGGCCATGGCCAAGGCCGTCGCTGAGGGCATGGAGAGTGCGGGCGCGCAGGTCACGATGTTGACCCCTGACCAGGTCAAGGCCAGCGAGCTGAGCGCTTATGACGCGATTGCCTTCGGCTGCCCCGCCATGGGCAGCGAAGTGCTCGAGGAGATGGAGTTCCAGCCCATGTTTGACGAGGTCAAGCGCAGCCTTGGCGGCAAGAGCGCCGCGCTGTTCGGCTCCTACGGCTGGGGCGACGGCGAGTGGATGCGCGGCTGGGAAAAGGACTGCGATGATTCCGGCATCCGCCTTGTGTGCGAGAGCGTGACCTGCTGCGAAGCGCCTGATGACGCCGCGCTGGACGCCTGCCGCGCGCTGGGCAAGGAGCTGGCGAAGTGAGGATTCCTCTGTGGACGAAAAGCGCGCGATGAGGAAGCTCAGGCGGAAAGCACCTGTGCTCGTTGCGCTTGCGGTCATCCTGCTGAGTCTTGCCATCGGCGGATGCCTGCCTTTTTGAAAACACGATGCGATGGAAGGCCGCGTACGGGGAGTGCGCGGCCTTCCGATTTTTATATACGCTGCCGAAACGGTAGATTTTTACTGATAAGTATTAGCATAACTTATAGATATGTAGATTATTATCAAAAAACTGATAAATAGGGCGAAGCCTTTCTCTCTTTTGCCGCATGGACGAAAAGAGCCCTCTGTGATACCATATTGCTTGTCAAGTTGAGCTCTTTGTAACTGACGGAAACGTGGGTCACCACAGGGGAGCAGAGAGCGTTTCTTGCTGAAATTCAGCAGCCGACCGTCTGGGCACTTCAACTGCACATCGAGGCAGTGGAGCGCCCATTTTTGCTTTTAAGGAGGCAGAACTATGCGAAAGGTAGCCGTTATTATGGGCAGCACGAGCGACCTGCCCGTCGCCGAGAAGGCGATCCAGACGCTCAAGGAATATGGGATCGAGACCGAGGTCCGCGTGTTATCCGCCCACCGGTGCCCGAACGAGGCAAGAGAATTTGCAGCGTCGGCACGGGAGAGCGGATTTTCTTGTATCATCGCGCTCGCGGGCATGGCCGCGCACTTGGCCGGCGCGATGGCCGCGAATACGACGCTTCCCGTCATCGGCGTGCCGTGCAGCGGCGCGAAGCTCGACGGCATGGACGCGCTGCTCTCGACCGTCCAGATGCCGAGCGGCATCCCCGTTGCCACCGTCGCTATCGACGGGGCGAAAAACGCCGCCATCCTTGCCGTCCAGATCATGGCTGTGAGCGACGAGGGCCTTGCCCACAAGCTCCAGGCCGCACGTGACGAGGGCACCGCCGCTGTTTTGAAGGCGGACGAAGAGCTTCGCGAGCGCTACAAAAACTGAGAAACCATCCATCCATATCAATCAACAAAAATATAAAATAAAAGGAGAACAGTCATCATGGAAAAGAAAGAACAGCTCTACGAAGGCAAGGCCAAGAAGGTTTACGCCACCGAAGATCCCAACCTCGTCATCGTTTCCTACAAGGACGACGCCACCGCCTTTGACGGCGCAAAGAAGGGTACCATCGTCGGCAAGGGCGTCATCAACAACCAGATGACCAACCGTCTGATGGCCAAGATGGAAAAGGCCGGCATCCCGACCCACTTTGTTGAAGAGCTCAGCGAGCGCGACACGCTCGTCAAGAAGGTCTCCATCGTCCCGCTGGAGGTCATCATCCGCAACATCTCCGCCGGTCACTTCGCCTCCCGCTACGGCGTGGAGGAGGGCATCGTCTTCTCCGAGCCCACGATCGAGTTCTCCTACAAGAACGACGATCTGCATGACCCCCTGATGAACGCCTATCACGCCGTTGCCCTCAAGCTCGCGACCTGGGAGGAGATCGAGCTCATCAAGAAGTATGCCTTCGCCGTCAACGACACGCTCAAGGCATTTTGGAGCGAGTGCGGCGTCACGCTCGTCGACTTTAAGCTCGAGTTCGGCAAGACCGTCGACGGCCAGATCGTTCTCGCCGACGAGATCAGCCCCGACACCTGCCGCCTGTGGGACAGCAAGACGAACGAAAAGCTCGACAAGGACCGCTTCCGCCGCGACCTCGGCGGCGTGGAAGACGCCTACGCCGAAGTCATGAAGCGCCTGATGGCTCACGACGCACAGTAAGATCAAATATGACAGAGAATCACAACATCATCCCGGCGCGCCACATTCACGAAGAATGCGGCGTGTTCGGCATCTTTACGCCTCAGGAGGCGGACGTCGCGTCCTATGCTTACTACGCGCTCTACTCCCTCCAGCACCGCGGACAGGAGAGCGCGGGTATCGTCGTCAACGACGACGGCCTGTTCCGTTCGCTGCGCGACACTGGCCTTGTGAGCGAGGTCTTCCCGCCCGAGCAGCTCAAATCGCTCGGCAAGGGTACCATCGCCGTCGGCCATGTGCGCTACGGCACGACCGGCAGCGACAACAAGCGCAACGTCCAGCCCATCTTAGTGAACCACTTCAAGGGCCGTATGGCGCTCGCGCACAACGGCAATCTGACGAATTCCCGCGAGCTGAGGCAGGAGCTTGAAAGTCGCGGCTCCATCTTCCAGACCACGACCGACAGCGAGGTCATCGCCTACATCATCGTGCAGGAGAGACTCAACCGCGGCTCCATCGAAGAGGCTGTCTCCGCTGCGATGGACCGCATCGAGGGCGCGTATTCCCTCGTCCTCTCCTCGCCGACGAAGCTCATTGCCGCGCGCGACCCCCACGGCTTCCGTCCCCTCTGCATGGGGCATCTGAAGGACGGCTCTGTTGTCTTCGCGTCTGAATCCTGCGCGCTCGACGCCATCGGCGCCGAGTTTGAGCGCGACATCCGCCCCGGCGAGATCGTTGTCGTCGACACGGCCGGCGTTCGCTCCGACACGAGCCACTGCGGCAAAGCGCCGAAGAAGCTTTGCGTCTTCGAGTTCATCTACTTCGCCCGCCCTGACTCCGTCATCGACGGCAGCAGCGTCCACGTCGCACGCCAGCGCGCAGGCGCGTTCCTCGCGCTCGAGCATCCCGTGCAGGCGGATGTCGTCATCGGCGTGCCGGATTCCGGCCTTGATGCAGCCCTCGGTTACGCGCGCCAGAGCGGCATCCCCTACGGCATCGGCTTTATCAAAAATAAGTACATCGGCCGCACGTTCATCTCGCCCACGCAGACGATGCGCGAAAACGAGGTCAACATCAAGCTCAACCCCATCCGCTCCGTGGTCGAGGGCAAGCGCGTCGTGCTGATCGATGACTCCATCGTCCGCGGTACGACCTGCCGCCGCACGATCGACCTATTGTGGAAGGCGGGCGCGAAAGAGATCCACATGCGCGTCAGCGCGCCGCCGTTCGTCTCCGAGTGCTACTACGGCACGGACATCGACGACAAAAATAACCTCATCGCCACGCACCACACGGTCGATGAGATCGCGAAGATCATCGGCGTCAACTCGCTCGGCTACTTAAGCATCGAGGACGTCGTCAAGCTCGCCGACAACACCGAAAACGGCTTTTGCACGGCCTGCTTCGGCGGCGGCTATCCCACCTCTATCCCGAAAGACGGCGGCAAGGACCGCTTTGAGTGCAAAATCAGTGAAGGGGAGAAGAAAAAGAATGCGTAGTTTTTCCGAGAGCTACCGTGACGCCGGCGTGAATATCGAGGCCGGCTACGAGGGCGTCAAGCTGATGAAAAAGCACGTCCAGCGCACCATGATCCCGGGCGTTGTGTCCGATATCGGCGGCTTTGGCGGCCTGTTTGCGCCTGATCTTACCGGTATGAGCGAGCCCGTGCTCGTCTCGGGCACGGACGGCGTGGGCACGAAGCAGCGCATCGCGCAGCTGATGAACAAGCACGACTCCGTCGGCATCGACTGCGTCGCCATGTGCGTCAACGACATTATCTGCTGCGGCGCAAAGCCCATCTTCTTCCTCGACTACATCGCCATCGGCAAGAACGAGCCGGAGAAGGTCGCGACGCTCGTTTCCGGCGTGGCCGAGGGCTGCGTGCAGTCCGGCTGCGCGCTCATCGGCGGCGAGACCGCCGAGCACCCCGGCACCATGTCTGCCGACGACTACGACCTTGCGGGCTTCGCCGTCGGCATTGTCGACCGCGCGAAGATCATCGACCACGACCGCATGCGTCCGGGCGACGTTGTGATCGCGCTCACCTCGAGCGGTATCCACTCCAACGGCTATTCCCTCGTGCGCAAGGTCTTCAACGTTGAGCACGCGGACCTCGGCGCATATGTCGACGAGCTCGGCTGCACGCTGGGCGAAGAACTGCTGCGCCCGACGAAGATCTATGTGAAGCCCGTCCTCGCGGCGATGGACGTGGCCGACGTCCACGGCGTCAGCCACATCACGGGCGGCGGCTTCTATGAAAATATCCCCCGCTGCATCCCCGACGGCCTGTGCGCGAAGATCGACAAGTCCTCTCTCCGCACGCCGCCGATCTTCTCAATGCTCCAGCGCATGGGCAGCATCCCCGAGCACGACATGTTCAACACCTACAACATGGGCGTCGGCATGACGATGATCGCCGCCAAAGATGACGCCGACAAGGCGCTTGCCGCCCTCAAGGAAAACGGCCAGGACGCCTACGTGATCGGCGAGGTCGTGAGCGGGGAAGAGAAGGTCGCACTATGCTGAAAAGCGCGCGCATCGCGGTGTTTGTCTCGGGCGGCGGCACGAATTTACAAGCCTTGCTCGACGCGCAGAGAGACGGCAAAATTCCACACGGCGAGATCGCGCTCGTCATTTCCTCTCAGGCATGCGCCTACGCGCTCGAACGCGCGGAAAAGGCGAACGTCCCCGCACACACCGTGCCGTCGAGCCTCATCCAGCACGACTTTGAGGCGGCGATCGAGCTTCTGCTCGAGCAGTACAAGATCGACGTTATCGTCCTCGCGGGCTTTTTGAGCATCCTGAGCGAGAACTTCACGAAAAAGTGGCCGCGCCGCATTCTGAATATCCATCCGTCGCTGATCCCGTCGTTCTGCGGCAGGGGCATGTACGGCTTAAAGGTGCACGAGGCTGCGCTCGCGCGCGGCGTGAAGGTCACGGGCGCGACGGTGCACTTTGTCAACGAAATTCCCGACGGCGGCGAGATCATCCTGCAAAAAGCGGTCGAGATCGAAGAGGGCGACACGCCCGAGACCTTACAGCGCCGCGTGATGGAGCAGGCCGAATGGAAGCTCCTGCCGCGCGCGACGGAGCTTGTCTGCCGCGCCATCACAGAAGAGGAGAACTGAAATGGTCGACTTTTTGCACTTTCTGAAAAATACGTCTTATCCCGGCCGCGGCATTTTAGTCGGCAAGGACCGCGTCTATTATTTCATCATGGGCCGCAGCGAGAACAGCCGCAACCGCGTCTTCGTCAAGACCGACGACGGCATCCGCACCGAGGCTTATGACCCCGCCAAGCTCGCCGACCCGAGCCTCATCATCTATCACCCCGTCCGCACGATGGGCAGCGACCTCGTTGTGACGAACGGCGACCAGACCGACACGATCTGCGAGCACGGCGACTTCCGCCGCGGCCTGATGACGCGCGAGTACGAGCCCGACGAGCCGAACTGGACACCGCGCATCTCCGCCATCGTGCATGAGGACGGCTCATTCGAGATGTCCATCCTCAAGCATAACAACGGCCGGTGCCTGCGCGAGTTCTTCTGCTACGAGGGCTGCGACGCGGACAAGGCCTACTTCATCAGCACCTATCAGGGCGACGGCGCGCCGCTGCCGACGTTTGCGGGCGAGCCGATGGAGGTGAGCGTCCCCAGCCCCGAAGAGGTCTGGGACGCGCTCAACGAGGACAACAAGGTGTCCCTTTACGCAAACGTGAACGGCGAAGTCAAGCTGTTCAACAAGAATTTAGGCGATTGAGGAGAACGATATGAACGAGCTCGAACTCAAATATGGCTGCAACCCCAACCAGAAGCCTGCGCGCGTCTTTATGAAAGACGGCG
>ERZ780177.1902-NODE-1902-length-18404-cov-8.188076_pt1 | contig 18404 bp, 18 predicted proteins | sample MGYA00510973_ERZ780177 | MGnify/ENA primary metagenome ERZ780177 (study PRJEB29588, sample SAMEA2144396) | human gut metagenome | biome: human gut; feature: human-associated habitat; material: faeces | place: Denmark | collected 2008/2010 ...
TTAATGCGGAGTAAGTATTAATGAAAAAAATTAAAAAGAAACATAAATCAATCTTTAATATTGTCTTAGAAACTATTGGCGAAGAAAAGAACAAAATGTTTTTGTTTATATTTTTGACTATGCTTATGGTTATATTTAACTTGCTAACAAATTTCGTTAACAAGATATTCTTAGATTCTTTAAAAAACGATAAGCCTTCAATGTTCATCGATAAAGCCTTAGTTAAAATGCTTGGTGGATTTGATAATTTGCATAAAAACCTTTGGCTTGCTGCTATAGTTGCAATAGCGTTTGGATTAAGTTCATGTTTCATTAATATAATTAGAAGGAAGCTTGAAGGGTCTATTAATGCTAAAGTAGGTTATAGAAATCAATTAGATCTTTTTAACAAAGTTCAAAGGCTCCCTTACTCAACTTTAAAGAAGATGAAAAACGGAGATATACTTCAAACTGTTACTAGAGATGAAGAAACTTTAAGAAGATTTGTCGCAAGAGATATGACTAGATCTTTATTCTATACAGTATTTATGGTTCTCTTCTCTTTCATTATTCTAGCTTTTATCAATATTAAAATTGCTCTTTCATCTATTGCTTTATTACCATTTCTTTTTATTTATAATTTCTTTGGAATCAAAGAAGTTAGAAGAAGATATGACTATGTCGATGAATCAGAAGCCGAAATTACAGCCAAAATAGAAGAAAATATTCAGGCTATTAGAGTTGTTAAAGCATATAACAATGAACAATATGAAATTAACGACTTTGACAACTACTTAAAAGACTATAAATCCAAGTTTTTCTTTTACAGAAAACGTTGTGCAGTATTTTTTACTATTTGCGATATTATTTGTTTTAGTCAAATAGCTCTAACTACTATTATTGGTATTATTCTCTGCTCAATGGGTGATATTTCTATCGGAACTCTTTCAATTTCTATCCAATTTTCTGGAATGCTAGTCTGGCCTATTAGAAACCTCTCATCAGTTTTATCCAATATGGCTCAAGCTATAACTTCCTATGCTCGTATGGAAAGAATAAGAAACGAAGAACTTGAAGATATCGATTCAGGTATTACTCCAAATCTTGATGGTGATATAGAGTTTAAAAATGTTAAATTTAAATATGACGATGGAACTAATTTTGTTTTAGATGGAGTTTCATTTAAAATTAAAAAAGGTGAAACTATTGCTATTATGGGAAAAACAGGCTCTGGTAAATCAACAATAGTAAACTTATTATCAGCTCTTTTCCCTTATACTGAAGGATCAATCACAATAAATAATTACGAATTGAAAGATATTCAAAAGAAACACTTGCGTGAACATGTGGGCTTAGTTTTACAAGAACCGTTCTTATTTTCCAAAACAATCGCTAGTAACTTAAAAATTGTTAATCCTGATATTACTGAAGAAGAAATGTTTAATTCTATTAAAATTGCAAGTCTCGATCAGACAATAAACGACTTAAAAGATGGTTTAAATACCTATGTCGGTGAAAGAGGCGTCTCTCTTTCTGGCGGACAAAAGCAAAGAATATCTATTGCCCGTACTTTAGTTACTAAGGCTCCAGTTTTGATATTTGATGATTCTCTTTCAGCCGTAGATACAGAAACAGATATTAAAATTAGACAAGCGTTAAAGCAAAGAGCTAAAGATAAGACAACAATTATAGTTACCCATAGAGTCTCAACAGCTAAAGATGCAGACCACATTATTATTTTGGAAAATGGTAAAGTTTCTGAATTTGGAACACACCAAGAGCTTGTAAATAAACCTGGACTTTATCAAAGAATCTACGAAATTCAAAACAGAATTGTTTGAGGTGATTTATGTTAGATATCAAAGAAGAAAAAATTGCTAATAAAATTAACTTCAGTGTTTGGAGCAGTGTCTTTAAATATATTTTTAAACACGCCTGGGTATTTATTATTTTAGTTATAAGTATGTTTTTGAACACTTTACTTTACGATTCTTTAAGACCTTTATTAAATAACGCTGCTGTCAACGCTTTAGATAAAGGAACAATTATATCTTGGACAAATTCTAAAATACCTTTCACTATTTTAGGATTAAATATTGAATTAAATATGACAACGTTCTTAATAGCCACTTTAGGAATCATCGTTATAAACTCTATTGTCACTGGTGCAATTATGTTTTTAACGCACTATCTTAACGTATTAATTATGTCTGATATGCGTAAGGATTCTTTTAAAAAGATACAAGAACTATCTTTTTCATATTATGATAAAACACCTTCTGGTTGGATTATTGCTAGAGTTCAAAGTGATACTGCTAAAGTTTCAGACACGTTTGCTTGGGGCTTTATTCAATTGATCTGGTGCGCTTTTGAAGTTATCGTTACTCTTGTTACCATGTTTAGTGTTGACTGGAGACTTTCTTTAATTATCTTAGCTTTTGTTCCTTTAATCATAGTAATTGGTCCTATATTTGAGGTAGTAATTTTAAAACTTTCTAGAAAAGTAAGAGCGGTTAGCTCTAACTATGTAAGCTGGATAAGTGAATGTATTAACGGTAATAAAACTATTAAATCTTTAGGCTTAGAAGATAAAACAAGTTCCGAAGCAGTTGAAATTGCTGATGAGATCAAAAAAAGATCTATTAAACTTGCTAACGTACAAGCTTTCTTTAGACCAGCTTTAAACCTTATTTCTACAGCAACAATTGCTACTATTATGGTTGTTAGCTCAATATTAATGAAAAGACCTGACATTGGTTTTGAAATTGCTTCATTTGTTGTTTTCTTTAACTTTATTGGACAAATTTATAACCCTTTACTCGATGCAGCTGATATCCTTAGTGATATACTAAGTACTCAAGCTTCGGTAGAAAAAATAATGAGTTTGCTTAATACTAAGCCTGAAATCCAAGACTCAAAAGAAGTAATAGAAAAATATGGCGATATTTTTAACGCTAAAAACTGTGAGGAAAAAATCAAAGGTAAGATTGAATTTAAAAACGTCTGCTTTTCTTATCTTGAAGGAGTAGAAGTAATTCATAACCTTAATAAAGTAATAGAAGAAGGTACTTCTGTTGCTATTGTCGGAGAAACAGGTTCAGGTAAATCAACAACAGTTAATTTGCTTTGTCGTTTTTATGAACCTACTAGTGGCCAAATATTAATAGATGATATCGATTATAAAGATAGATCTCTAGGTTTTTTACGTTCTAAAATAGGATTTGTTCAACAAACTCCTTTTATCTTTAACGGAACAATTAAAGATAACATTAAGTATGGAAAATTAGACGCTACTGACGAAGAAGTTATTGACGCTTGTAAAGCAGTCGATATCGATGGATTTATCACTAGCTTACCAAACGGATATGATACTAAACTTGAAGATGGTGGAAACGAATTATCTACTGGACAAAAACAACTTATTTCTTTTGCTAGAGCAATTGTTAGAAAGCCATCGATAATGATTTTAGATGAAGCAACAGCTTCAATTGATACTGAAACTGAAGCCGTCATTCAAAAGGCTATAAATAAAATACTTGTTGGTCGTACTTCTATTATTATTGCTCATAGACTTTCAACCATAGTCGATTGTGATAGAATACTTGTTATGAAAGATGGAGTTGTAATTGAAGATGGCAATCATAAAAGTTTGATGGCATTAAATGGTTATTATCATAAGTTATATATGAATCAATTCAAAGAATTTAATATCGATAAACAAATAGAATTGGAAGATACATTAAAATGAAGCCGTTAAAAATAGTTGTTATAAGCGATACTCATGGCGATAAAGGTATAATACAAAAAATAGCTTTGCAAGAATATGACGCAGACTATTACTTTCACTTAGGAGATTCCGAACTTTTCCCTAGTGATATTGAGCCTTTTGTCTCTGTTGAAGGCAATAGAGATTATCCAGGAATTTATACTAAGACGCGAAAGATTAAAACAGATTATGGCTCAATATTTATGGAACACGGATTAAAAATAACTTCGATAGGTCCAAACTATGCTTATGCTCAAGATTGTTTAATATATTTATTTGGACACACTCATTGCCATATGGTTTCTAATTTAGATAAAAATCACTATATTGCTAATCCTGGTTCACTTACTCGCCCACGAGATGGATCTAGTGGAACTTACTTAATCATCACTTTAGATGAAAACGGACCTCAATTTAATTTCAAATCAGCTAATTCTTAAGCTGACTATTATCTAGACATAGCACAGCTTGGTAGTGCACACCCTTGGGGTGGGTGGGGTCGAGAGTTCAAATCTCTCTGTCTAGACCATTATGTAATTCTGCCTTGGAGTTTTCTAAGGCTTTTTTATTTGATAATTGTTCGACATAAGCATATACAATTTTTAATTATTTTAATTTTATATTACACTTTAAATAACATAATAATTTTAATATTTAAAATTACTAAACATATGCTTTATAATCACTATAGGAAAGAGGGGATAGGATGATTAATACTTTTATCATAGATGATGATTATCTTTCTATATTAGAAACAATGAATACTTTTAATAAAAACAAGAGTTTTAAAATTGTCGGGTTGATAAGTCAGTTTAAAAACTTTAATAACCTTTTAAAGGATCTTATAAAAGCTGATGTTATTATTGTCGGTAAAAACGTAAAGCAAGATATTCTTATGCTTATTGTTTTTTATTTAATGGAAGATAAAAGTGATTATTATCTATATTTTAAAAGCGATAATTTAGCAAAGTCTTTAGATCTGATAGAAAATAGTATATATAGCAAAAAAGATAAACGAACTTTTATTATTAATCAAAATAACTTTAATAACGAAATAATCAATATCTAAAATCAATGTTTGATATAAATCACTCTTTGCTTTATACTATTTACTCAAAGGAGATGTGCTAATGAACTTTATATCAAACATTATCAAAAAGTTAAGCGATAAAAAGTATTTAGTTCTTTATGTTGCTCTCTTACTTATCTTCCAAGCTTGGTCTATTTATATGGTTACTTCATATATTGGCACAAGTTATGGAACTGAATTATACGTTCAATTTTATTTATTTATAACTATTGGTTCACTTATAGCAATAACTTTAGGTATTCTTTTAAAGAAAAAATTTATAAAAGAAAATAATGACAACGTTATCAAAACACTATTAACTATAGTTGCCTTTTTATACTTTTTAGCTTTAATAACTGTTTTTAGAGCTTCAAAAATGGTCGCTTTATTTTTTAAAGAAATAATTGATCAAATTATTTTAATATTTACCAATACTGCTTGTGTTTATAATGGATCAAACGTTTATAGATTTGTCGATCTTAACGATTTGTATTTGTACTCTTTTATTAACGTTTTTAACCCATTATTCTTTATAATTGCTTCTATTTATCTTATAGCATCCAGCTTTATTAACTTATTAAAAAAAGAAGACGTAAAGCTTTATACTGAAACTAATAAATTTATTAAACAACCAAAACTTGATGAAAAATATTTCTATTCCTATAAAAACTTATCTTTTGGATTACAATATAAACCTTTACCATAACTCTTTTCTCTTCATAATTTTTTTATTTATTTTTAGAAAGGAGAATTAAGCTTAACAGCTTATATATTTTAATATGAATAATAAACATAAAAAGACTAACGCTTTATTGTTAGTTTCAACATTTTTAATTTTAACAAATCTTGCTGGATGCGGTAAAAATAATCCTAGCACTCCGATTTCATCAACTACCCCAATTAGTTCAACTACAACACCTAATAGTACGACTTCATCAAGTTCAAGCTCATCTTCTTCTAGTTCATCAAGCTCATCATCTAGCAGTTCTTCTTCAAGTACCGATCCTATTATGGAGCAATCTAAACAAATACTTTCAAAAGTAAAAGATGCTTATAAAATCTATTTAGAAACTGAATCTTCATATAACAAAACAAGAGATGAATTATTAGCTGATGCCACAAAGTTTTTAAACTATCTAGATACAAATAATATCGTATCTAAAGAAAATTTAAACTTATCTTTAATAAATAGTGTAGATATTCCAGAAGGTGGAAATGTAACTAATTCATATGGAGCTATCATATTTTTGATAAGAACTGTCGCTGATTATTTTTGTACAATAAGTGTATATACTTTAAATAACAATTTAACTTCTATTACTTACCAAAAAGATAACATAAATAAAGACTTACAGGAAGTAACAAAAGATAGCACTACTTCCAAAGTGCCATCTATTGAAGATACTTGGGAATACCCTATTGATCTTGAAACATTAAAATCAAATATCGATGCTCCTATCCTAACTATTAACTTTGTTAAAGATGAAGAAGTACTAAAATCTATTACTATGAGATATGGTAAAAGATTACCTTCAGGACTCATGTCTAACATAGCTATCGGTTCTTCTCAAATTTACGTATCAAAAAATGAGTTTGATAACTCAACATATAACGAAACTGATGAACTATATTACTATCAAGGAACATGTAGCTGGAACAATACTTCTTCTATCACTTATGACTCTTTAATTGAATTAAATAAGCCAATAACTTCTGATATTGCTGAAATAACTGATAACACTCTTACATTCACTTACACATCAGATGAAACAATTGTTCCATTTGAACCAGTTGCCTATAAAACGAGAGTCGCTAAAGATGAAAAGACTATTTCTTATTTCTTTGCTGATGGTGATAGTGCTTTTACTCTTTTAGGTAGCTATACTTTAAATGATGAAAATTACTACGATACTTTAAACATAACTTCTTCTATCCAATTAAATTCTAATTACGTCATCGAAGAAGGCGTTAATGTCAATTTAATTCAAAACGATTTTGACTTATCAACAAACTCATCATTCTACAAATTTGCTGATGGCCAAAGCGCTGTAAGCGATGAAGAGATATTAAACTATGCAAAACATGGTTCAGTTGTCATGAATTTAAATAATTCTTCTATCGACTTAAAAGGCTCTTTAAATGTAACTGGAACTATTAAAACAACTAGTGGTGGTCAAACTAATAGTGGGGCTGTTTATGAATCAGAATTTGCTGAAATTGTCTTAGATAAAGATTCATCAATTTCTCTTACAAGTGATAGTTCAGTTTTAAACGCTTATGGAAGAATTACAGGTGAAGGGACTATTAACGCTATTAAAGGTGTAGTAAACGATAAATTTGTCATGAGAGACTGGAAGGGTGGAAGCAACTTACTTGTATGTGCTACTGCATTAAAAGGTAAAAGCTTTCCATTTTATCAATACTACTTACCTGATATTTCAACTAAATTAAATATTTATCAAGATGCAAAGTATAGTTTGTTTACTTCATTCTACGCTTCTGATCAAAATCTTTCAGCTAATATCGAACTTATAGGTTCTAATGGCCTATTTACAGTTGATAGTGGCTATATAAGTAAAGAACTACAAAAAGACTCTGGAAATTCAACGATGACCATTGTTGGTGATATCCACACTAATTCGATAAAGTTAAGCCTTAGTTCTTATAATTTTAATGGTGATGAGTATTTCTTCCCACTATATGGTATGGATATAAATATCACAAGTAATTCAACAGTTAACCTTTCTGGACAAAAATTTGAAGTAATGCCTAACTCTTCAATAAATATTGAAGAAAATGCTCTTTTAAAGATTAATTTTCAACTTATTATTTATGAATCATTTAACTACTTTGAAGCAAGCAGTTCATTTAAAAACATGTATTCACACTTCTCATCTTTCACTGGAGCTTTAGTTACTAACCACGGAACGATAGAAATAGCTGATGGAGCAGCTTTAGCTGGTAACATAATTAATAGTGGAACTATCAATTATAATGAAAGCAATATTACAAAGAGTATTACTCCTATTGTTATTATCGGCGTAAAATACAAAATATCTGCTGTCTATGCTGATACTAGTGCTATAGAGTTCAAAATTACTGAAGAATAAAAAATAAGATTTAATTAGATTCTATTAAAGTTTCTAATTAAATCTTTTTATTTACTTTGTTTCGTTTATATTTTCGCTAGCCACCATTTTCTTTTCCGTCTTAATTTCCCAGTGAATTAAAACAGCTAAGATTGCTCTTAAAATAATAATGAAAGCCAATATTAAAAGTTCATCAAGTGAACGAACTATAACAGTTTTAATAATCTCAGCGCCCATTTTAAATTCAAGGCCAAGAGCTAAAGAATTTCCTAAACTAATTTTAATATTATATTTTCTATGTTTAATAAAAGCGTAAAACATACTATATATACTTTTTATTGCACCGCATAAAATAACAATGATACCTAGTAGTTCTAAAATTGCTACTACAATCTTTGCAAAATTCTCTACAAAGGGCTCTAAATTTGAAATAAACTCTGTCATAAAAAATACTCCTATGTGAATTATACTTTATAAAAGCGCTTTTTTAAACACTATTTTGAATTTAGTTGTATTTATAGCAAAAAAGGTGGCAAATTGCCACCAATGGAAATTCGATAGACTATAATTGTACTTGATTGTATATATAGCTTGAAACTTCATATACTTCTGGATCAAGTAACCCCTCAACCATCATTTCTTCGTTTTCAACTTTAAATGAAATTTCTTTAGAATCAACAAAGCCATCAAGTGTTAATGATACCAAGTCATATAAGCTTCTTTTAACGACGCCTTTTTCTACTAGTGAATCATCTTTAAGATTTAATACAAACTTATTATCGTCATTATCATCTTGAATTTTATTAATAAGTTCATAATCACTTAACTTAGTTAACCCACGTTTTTCTGTTAAAGGCGTATTAATAGCGTTAACAAATTGAAGTTCTGATGTTGTTTCTTTAGAAACGTATTGTGAAACAGGAACAATGTAATTTTTATCATCTATTGTCTTTTGATAATAGACATTGATCATTTGTTTTCCTGCAATTTCACTAGCACTTTTTGACTCTCTATTAATTCCGATTGATGTTGTTGCACACATTGGAACTACTGTATTGTTTTTAGGTAACTTTTCTACTCTTTGTCCATCGACATATAAAGTTACCATATCAACACCTGGAAATTCAGAATATGTATAGACAATACTTTCTAAAAGTTTTGATTCGTTATTAGCGTTATATTCTAAGAATTCTTTAGAAAAGTCTAACGTTAATTCGTTGTCAAATAGCTCTAAAGAGTTCATTTTTGTATCCTTAGGTATGAGCCCTTTAATCGAGTTTGAATTTGCTTTTGAATCTTCTTTTAAAAGTGAGAAAACTTCTAACATTTCTTCTTGAACAGTATCTCTTTTATTGAGACTCACTGTTAAAGGAATAGTAAGATTATCAGAACTTACTAAATAAATCCTGTGATTTACTTTATTTGTAGTAACTTCAACTTGAGTAGGAGCTTTACCTTTTTCTCCAAAATAAATTCCTACTCCAGCACCGACAGCAGCAACAACTAGTGGAACAATAACAAAGGCGGCTTTTCCTACTTTACTTTTATTAGTTTTAAAACAAAAGTAAATTCTAGGAATTTTGTTTTTAATTCTTTCTTTAAGTGATGGTCCTTTTTCCTTTAATTTCTTCATATTCTATCAACCTTCCCGCCAATAAACTATGATGTATAAATCTTATTTAGAACTAAAAATGGATAAAATCTTTTAATTACTTCATATGCTTTTTCATTTGCGTATAAAACTTGACCTTCACCTTTGTCTATCATCTCTAACATATTGTTTAATCCATCTTTAAATAAAGTGTTTTGATGATAATACTTAAAAATCTTTTTAACTAAAGGATAATGTGTGCATCCTAAAATAGCTTTAGGTGTTTTTATTTTTAAATTTTTTATAGTATTAATTATGTTATTTATATTGTTATCTTCAATTGCTTTAGCCATATCTTTTAAAGCTATAGAATTATTATAATTTAAATTATTAATAGTTCTAGGTGTAGCTATAAACGTCGTATATTCATCCATGAGTTTTTTATTAAATTCTAGTATACAAAAAGAATTTGGTACATCATTAAATACTAACGATAAAGTGTTACAACAAACATATATTTTATCGATACTTAAATTATTAAATTGTTTTAAATATTTTCTCTTAATCTTATTTAATTTACGATTTGATAATTCACCTAAAGGAAACTCGTTACACATAAAGAAAAAACATTCATGTTTTACGTTATTTTTTAAAATATACCTAACCGTTGGTAACAAACCATATCCAGAATCTAAAAAAGCTAATCTCATATTATATAAATATGCGACTAGCTTTTATTTATTAAAACTAAATGCTTAAAGTTGATATAACTTCATCAGTAAGAAGATCTTTTAAAGTAAATGTTCTATTTTCATATACTATATAAGCTCTCTTAGTATCGTTTTTAGGAAGTGAGATAGAGCCTGGACTTAATAAATAAACATTATCTTTCTTTTCCATATTAGTGACGTGATAATGTCCATAAAGTAAAACATCACCTACATTTGCTGGAATGTTTTGTGGGCCATATATATGTCCGTGTGTTAAAAATAAATTTAATCCATCAACGCTAATAATAACATCTTTGATTATTGGAAATTCTGAAACCATTTGATCAACTTCAGCATCACAGTTTCCTTGAACTACTATAAGTTTATCCTTAATGTTATTTAAAGCCTTAATACAATCTTTTGGACTATATTCTTCAGGGAGTGGATTTCTTGGTCCGTGATAGTATAAATCACCTAATAAGACTAATTTATCAGCTTTGCTTTCTTCAAACTTTTGCAAAAGGATATTTAAGTATTTACTTGATCCATGTACATCACTTGCAAATATATATTTCATATTTTTACCTCGTTATTAACGTTTAAAAGAATATCATATTTTCCAAATAAAAACTACCATTATGAAATGGTAGTTAATAGTTAAATATCTTTATTTGCTCCAGAGGCCTTCTGGATATTCACCTTCATCCATAAGCTTAGCAAGTGAAGCGACAACCTTTGGCTTGTCTTCTTTATAAGTAATTCCATACCAGACTGAACTTGTTGGTAAAACTTTAACTTCGACTTCTGATCTAGAAACTAATTCTTCAGTTAAAATTGGAATTAAATATTCGCATGTAAGCAAATTATCCTTATTTCTATCTAAATAAGGTGCAAAGTTTTTCTCAATATGATCTAAGATGTCGTGTGTAAAACAGAACATGTTCATAGAGACGAGTGTTGAAGGAGTAATTTCAAAAGGTACAGCTCCATCAAGTGGTGAAGCGACAATCTTATCTTCTACTTTTTCAATCTTTGACTCTAATAAGTGAATCAACTTATCTTCTTTATCTACAGATAAAACACCTCTTTTAACCGAACCGTTTTCTGTAATAGTATTTATAACTTCATATGCTATATTTGCATATTTATTAGTTGCATTTGGTTTTAAACTATTTAAGAAATCAGCTGCAACTTTAAAAGCATCACTTCCATAGTAATCATCAGCATTAATAATAACAAATTTATCAGAAACTACATCTTTTGTAGCAAGTATTGCTTGTGCTGTTCCAAGTGGTTTTACTCTATCGCTAGGTAAAGTATATCCTTCTGGTAAAAGTGAGAGTGATTGGAAGACATAGTGAGTTTCAATTTTATCTTCAACTCTTTTACCTATCGTATCTTTAAAGATTTGATAGTTTTCTTCTTTAATGATAAAAATTACTCTATCGAAACCAGCTTTCTTGGCATCGTATACTGAGTAATCAATAATAAAATTACCATACTTATCAATTGGTTCAATTTGTTTGAGACCACCATATCTTGATCCCATACCAGCAGCTAAAATAACTAAATCCATAATTTTCCTCTTTAGCGCTTTGCGCTTAATTAATTCTATATAATTAAAATTTCTTTGTCAAACTTATAAGGCTTTAACGTGTAAAAAGCACTTCTCATCGTGTGAGTTAATAACTCCTATTGCTTGAAGGTAAGAATATATAATAGTAGAACCGACAAACTTCATTCCACGTTTTTTCAAATCTTCTGAAATATCATCAGATAGTTTATTTGTAGTTTTATCACATTCGTATATTATCTTACCTTTAGTTAACTTTAATATATAATTTTTAAAGTTTTCATATTCTTTTTGAATTTTTAAAAATATACTAGCATTATTAATAGCAGCTTTAATTTTTAATTTATTTCTAATAATTCCTTTATCTACCATTAAAGTGTTTATTTTTTGTTCATCATATTTAGAAATTAATTTGGGGTTAAAATTATCAAAAGCTTTTCTAAAATTTTCTCGTTTGTTTAAAATACATTCCCATGACAAGCCAGCTTGAAAGCTTTCTAAAATTAGCATTTCAAATAAATAACTATCGTCAAGATTTAGTACTCCCCACTCTTTATCGTGGTATTCTACATAAAGTGGATTATCTAAATTACACCATTTGCACCTAGTCATTTAAATCACCTTTATAATAGTATTTACTCATATCGTTACCTTCTAATTCTAGTAACTTAATCTTATTTTTAACCTTACCTCCAAAGCCAACTAAGTTTCCGTTTTGACCAATCACTCTATGACAAGGGACAATAATACAAATACAGTTTTTATTTAACGCTCCACCAACCGCTTGAGCTGACATCTTTTTTATGCCTCTTTTTAATGCGATTTCTTTAGCAATATCTCCATACGTTATTACATGACCATATGGAATCTTACTAGTTATATCTAAGACGTCTTTAGCAAAAGATGAGATTTTTTCGTATCTATATTTAGGAATAAAATCAGGATTTATTCCATTAAAATATATATCTAACCACTTAATAGTTTCATTAAAAACGCCACTACTATTAGAATTATATTCTATATTACTATCATGAATAAATTCTAACTTAGTTAAATATTCTCCATCGCTTTCTAACAAAAGATTACCTACTATTGAAGGATAGACATATCTATATTTCATATTAACGCTCCACATTACAGTTCTTTATATAATCATTTTTAGGACTATTATAATTTCCTATCGTATTGTTAAAAGCTTTAAAGTTTTGTATTTCTTCATCTTTAGGAGCTATAAATAAGAATCTACTATTCTTACTTATTTCAAGAGTATTAATCGTATTATTACTTAAATTAATAACATAATTAGCCATATACATATCGTTTGCCATAATTATATAAGATGCGTCTTCAGAACTTTCAGAATAAGTGTAATTAATAATATTATCAACTATATCGATATTTGAATTTAAAGTTATTCCATAATATCTAAAGAAAGATCCAAATTTGCATGAATTAAAACTAATTTTGTTACTTTTAAATTTCTCTTTCGTATTATAGCTTATAAAGTCAACATTAGAATAAATGTTACAAATATTACCAATTACACTATTTACATCTAAAAATAAATCAGTTATTTTACAATTTATTTCAACAGTATTATTTAATACTTCTTTAATATTTTTAAATATATGAACTTGGAAGCTATGATCTTTAAGTAAAGAACTAAAAATAACATGATTATTTTGAATAAGATCAATTGTGTTTTCATTTAAAGACTCTATCATTCTAAAATTATTATTTGTTTTAGAGCTTATTGAAGACTTAATAATATTATCTCTAATTATTACATTAGTAGCGTTAGTCGACCAAATTAAACCACCAGTTGAACATACATCAATATTATTTTTTTCAAAGATAATATTATCAGCAAGTTTAGAACTAGCTGAACCAAAAGTAAAGTTCATAACACTAGATGACTCACCACTATCTTCAACTTTAAAAGTGTTATTTCTTATAATAACATTTTGAATACTTCCCATAAACACAGCTATCAATTCGTCGTGAGCTATTTTATGAAAATAAGAGTTTAAAACTTTAATATTCTTGCTACCTGTATTTCTAAAGTCCCTTATCCATAAAGAGCCACCAGCACTACTATCAGTTAAGTTTATAAAGTTACAATTATTAATAACAATATCTTCCCATCCTTGATAACAGTCAAAGTTTGTAAATTCTCTATCTTTATATTGTAATTTTAAAGTTGAATCAGGAATATTAAAAGTAGAATTAACATACTCTATCTTTTTAGAATTATGAATACCAACTTGTGTTTTAATTCCATTAATAGCTCTACTAAAATCGTAACTAATACTAATATCTGATAATAAAAAGTCATTACAATTCCATATGTTTAAAAAGAACTCTTTATAATCAGTATCATCGTAGTTATCGTTAACTATGATAGTTGAATTATTTCCTAATAGCGCAAGTTCATTAACTTCACCTATGTCAAGTTTTGAATTACATAAGTAATTAGAAGAGTTAAAAAATAAAGTATCCATATTTAACTCTTTAGCACTATTAATAGCATTAATTATTATTTGAGAGTCATCGTGTATTCCATCGCCATATGCTCCTAAAGATTCGATAGAAATAGAGTTATTTTCAACTATAGGTTTAGCATATAAACCGTTATCAAGTGCAATGGCAAATAAACTATCTTCACTACAAATCTCATATTTAGCTCCACCTTTATTAGTGTCAGCATAATATTCATTTGTTTTAACAATATCACCAACGTTAACTTCTAAGTTTGTCATTAATTCAACATTTTGAACATTAATAATATTTGTATTTTTATTATCAACTAGTTTTATATTGATATTATTTTCATAATACTCTACTTCATATTCTTTATAGTTAAAATAATAATACTCATTATTAAAATAAACATGAGATCTAAAACTATATTTTAAATAATTAGAAAATGATAAAGATTCATCTAACTTATAATCATCAATAATGTTTTTTATTTCACTTTTTATAATCTCATTACTAGAACTAGACGTTAAAGGAGTAGATGATATCACTCCTTTATTACACGAAGATAAAGTTAATAAGGATAAAAACAATGCTAAATAAATCTTTTTCATACACATAAATATTATCAAAATATAAATATTAAAAAAAGGATATACTTTTCTAGAAATGTAAAAGTATATCCGATGCAATCAAATGATAAATATATTTTCAAATGTTTTTTTACTTTTAATTTGAAATTAGTTTAGAAAGCAACAACATTTCCAAACGTCTTATACTACTCTTGAACATAGTACAGATATTGAAGTAATCACAGATAGCACTACTTCCAAACGATGCCGTTTTGGTTGTTATCGGTTTGGGTGTTCAGCAGTAATTAAAGATAGCACTACTTCCAAACAAAAAGTTGAAGATGCTTTAAAAAATGCATGTTCAGCAGTAATTAAAGATAGCACTACTTCCAAACGAAGTGTGTCATTTGTCGACCCATTGTAAGGTTCAGCAGTAATTAAAGATAGCACTACTTCCAAACCTGTATGGGGTGTTACTCGGATTTTTCCGAGTTCAGCAGTAATTAAAGATAGCACTACTTCCAAACAATCGCTCATCAGTTACTCCAATTAGATAAGTTCAGCAGTAATTAAAGATAGCACTACTTCCAAACTTTATGACAAACGACTTTGATACATTTGTAGTTCAGCAGTAATTAAAGATAGCACTACTTCCAAACATCGTTCATAAAACTGACGATATAGAAGACGTTCAGCAGTAATTAAAGATAGCACTACTTCCAAACCTGCGTTAACTTGTAAACCTCTAACAGACTGTTCAGCAGTAATTAAAGATAGCACTACTTCCAAACCTCAAATAAAGAGGCCAAATAGTGCATCTATTTATATTATATAGTGTTATTTTAAATAACACAAATATCTTCATCTAATATTTTTATATGATCAAAAATGTCAGTTTTATACTCTACATTTTCAATATCAATTATTTTTATACCATTATATTTGTTAGCACGAACCAATAAATCTAGCTCACTCTCATCTAAAAATGCTAATAAGTTATAAAATATAAATATTTTTATATTTCTTAACTCAAAAGACACATTTATATAGTTATTTATTCTCTCTACTAAGTTGGGTGAATCATCTTGTAGGGATATTCCAAGCATTTTTATCACATCATCTTCATCTAAATCGATATCACAAAAGATATTTATTGGTGAAGAAAGCTTAATTTGTTTAGCACATACAACAAAATAATCTTTTACTTCTTTAGGAAATTCACTACTAAAGCTGCTATCAAATTTATTGTTAAAAAACAATCTATATTTATAAACATATGCGTAGTTTTTTAGCCATTTGCTCATAAATAAAACACACGAATACTTAATATATTCAAGGCTAGCTACTGCGTATTTAACATAATTTTCTTTATAACCAGAATAATCAATATATTTTTTCAAAAGTATATTTAAAGAATTTGATATATGCTTTAATCTTCTTGATAACAAATCGAAAAATACTACTTCATTTAATTCAAGTAATTTACTTTGGTCGTTACATTTATAGTAATCAAGCTTTGCACAACCAAAACGATAAACAAATAAATAATCTTCTAATTCATTCGAATTAATTGCTCCATTAAAATCTGGAAAATTAAATACTGATGCATTTTTATAAGCATTCATAACCATTAAATTTGATGACAGTTTATCTCTAGCACTTGTTATATAACTATTATCCCATTTGCCCCCAGATATTTTTCTACCATCTTTTGTATAGTGATTAATAATTTCTATAATACCACTTAACATTTCACAACGCATTTTGATATTAAACTCTAATAAAGTCTTATCTTCTTCATTTTTCATAATTTTACCTGCAATTAATAAATTTTAACCCTAATTAAATTTATCGCTTATATACTAACATATAAAATAACATTTATATTTAAAAAGCTCAGCAAATCTATTTAGTTTTACCAAGCTTAATTAAACTAATATTGATTATTCTTCAACTGATTTTTCTTGCTTTACTGGAAGAATTTTCTTTGCGTAATTTGCGCATGTGTTCTTTAAGATTACTATAAAGATAATAACTAAGATATAAACAACAATACTAAATGCTCCGTATCCTCTACATGCCATAAAGCTTAAGACAACATTGGCCATGTTACCGATTAAGCCGACAAATATAAGTGTAAGCATTGAAAGAATTTTTAAGGCTTTAGCAATACCGTTAGTTGCTTTTGTCATTTTACCTTTTTGATTTAATAGAGCTAAGATGCTTAATACAAGAGTAGCTACAACAAGTAAGACAAGAATTACATTAACCCCATAATATAATCCTGCAATATCTTCTGGAGCGTAGTCGTATCTTGGGGCTGCGAGTGTGAAGAAATTAAATAGTAATTTATCCTTTCTTACAACGTTTAAGGATAAACAGAAAGGATCGCACAATAATGCAAAGAAAGTAACAATTGCACTAAAGACAACAGCCTTTACGCTTAATCCTCCAACACTTTTTTCTTTTTTCATATTTAATAGACCTCCTTTTTTTATCATAATACCTTGACTTATAAATATGATTTCTAGCCTTAATATTATTATTAAATAAAATACATGTCAATAATTATTAAATATTATTCGACATTGATTTTTATTTTTTACATTATAAAAACAAATCAATAAAAACAGCTTAAATACTATGTTTATTGTTATTTAAAATTGAAACTGTTTTATCTATTTATTTTTCTAATTTTCTCTTGTATTTCAATAGGAGTTTTATCTTTAGGTAATATTGCAGAATGAAATCTTGATTCACCAACAATAAAATATTTTCTTTTTTCTTTAACAAAGTTTATTTTCATTTCTGTATAAGAATTTCTTATTCCATTAAATTCTCTTTTAATATTTATAAAAATAGTATTTTCATTATGATTAATTGATACTGTTTCTAATTCTTTATGATCTAATATAGTTAGTGGTAAGCCAACACCACCTTGTGATCTTTTCTTTGTTTTATAAGCAACAAACACTAAAAGCGACATTAATGCTATTATTACAATCCATATAACAATAAAACATTCCATCGCATTATTACCATTGGACGAAAGACCTAGAACAACCCCAATAGCACCAAATAATAAGTAAATTAATATCAAAGAGAAAATGTACGGAAAGAATAGATATGAAAAGGAATAAGAATAATATTTAAACACTGATTTTATAGTAAATGAAAAAGAACTTATATCATTATTTTTTGTTTCATTTAATAGTTCTTCGTAAGAACACTTATAAATATCTGATAAAGACTTTAAATCACTATCACTTGGATTAGCTCTTCCTTGCTCCCATTTTGCAATTAGTGATCTTGAACAAAACATTAAATCAGCTACATCAGCTTGAGAAAGTTCAACGTTTTCTCTTAATTCTTTCAATTTTTCATTTAGCATATTCTTTTTCCTTTATAAAATAACAAATATCCTTTGTTATCAAATAAATCATATCATATATATAAATTAAATATTTGATACTTTATGATACTTTAATATTAATCAGATATATCTAAAACAATTTTTCTCAAATCGACACAAGCTGTACTAACTTTCTTTATATCAGAGACATATATTTTTTTATTA
>ERZ780177.1915-NODE-1915-length-18338-cov-2.744407_pt1 | contig 18338 bp, 8 predicted proteins | sample MGYA00510973_ERZ780177 | MGnify/ENA primary metagenome ERZ780177 (study PRJEB29588, sample SAMEA2144396) | human gut metagenome | biome: human gut; feature: human-associated habitat; material: faeces | place: Denmark | collected 2008/2010 ...
GCCGAAGTGGCTAACTTGAGTGAGATGCACCAGCCTTTGTTCTCCATGTTGGAAGACTTGTCCGTGACAGGAGCGAAAACGGCGCGTGAAATGTATGGTTGCGGGGGCTGGGTGGCTCACCATAACACCGACCTTTGGCGTATCTGCGGCGTGGTGGATTTTGCGGCGGCTGGTATGTGGCCGAGCGGAGGTGCATGGTTGGCCCAGCATCTGTGGCAACACTACCTGTTCACTGCGGATAAAGATTTCCTGAAAGCCTATTATCCGGTATTGAAAGGTACGGCCCGTTTCTTTTTGGATTTCCTCGTCGAACATCCTTCCTACAAGTGGTGGGTGGTGGCTCCTTCAGTGTCGCCCGAGCACGGTCCGGTCACGGCAGGTTGCACCATGGACAACCAAATCGTGTTCGATGCCCTACGCAACACATTGCTGGCTTCTGAGATTGTGGGCGATGATGCCGCTTTTCGCGATTCTCTGGCGCAGATGCTCGACAAGCTGCCTCCCATGCAAGTCGGGCGGCACGGCCAGTTGCAAGAATGGCTTCAGGATGTGGATGACCCGAAGGATGAGCATCGCCATATTTCCCATCTTTACGGCCTTTATCCCAGTAATCAGGTTTCTCCGTTCTTGCACCCCGAACTTTTTCGGGCTGCCCGTACCACATTGGAACAGCGTGGAGACAAGGCTACCGGGTGGAGCATCGGTTGGAAAATCAACTTCTGGGCACGCATGTTGGACGGTAATCATGCCTATCGTTTGATAAGCAACATGCTTCAGTTGCTGCCCAGTGATGCCGTAGCGAATGAATATCCCGAAGGGCGCACCTATCCCAATATGTTCGATGCCCATCCACCTTTCCAAATCGACGGAAACTTCGGAGCGGCTGCCGGCATTGCCGAAATGCTGTTGCAAAGCCACGACGGGGCGGTGCATCTGTTACCGGCCTTGCCCGATGTGTGGAAAGAAGGCAGCGTGAAAGGTTTGCGGGCACGTGGAGGTTACGAAGTGGATATGGAGTGGGCGGATGGCCGTCTGTCTGAGGCTACCGTACGTTCCACCGTGGGCGGCACGCTTCGCCTGCGTTCCTATGTGCCTTTGAAGGGTAAGGGTTTGCGGAAGGCATCAGGCGCATGTCCTAACGAAATGTTGGCACCGGCCGACATCAAAGAACCCTTGTTCTCTTCCGAGTTGAAAGACCGTCCGCAAGTGTCCGTGCCCGAAGTGTATGAATATGATGTGCAGACCCGGCCCGGAAAAACTTATAAATTCCGTGCCGGATAAGGTACGGAATGGATGTTTGTTTGTAAAAGGTTTGTCTGTGCCGGATGAGTGTCCTGAGATTGATTTTTCATTCGCCTGAGATTGAAAAATCGTTCTCAGCCGAATGAAAAATCAATCTCAGGAGAATGAAATGCAGTTTGGCGAACTTTTTCAAATGCTTGGCTATGAGGAACTTATTTTTTTATGAGGCGAAACCTTTATGTACTTTTATATTCATATAATAAAGTGTAGGGATGAAAAAAGCAATATGGATAGGGTGGTGTTGGCTTTGTGGGGTCGTTTGGGGAGTGCAGGCCATGAATACGAATGGCCGGGAGGGGGTGAATCTGAACCGTGAATGGACATACCAACGGGGCGACCATCCGGGGGCGGAACGGACTGATTATGACGATTCGGCATGGGAGCATATCGGACTGCCTCATTCGTTCAGCATACCTTATTTCATGTGGAAGGATTTCTATACCGGTTACGGTTGGTATCGTAGGACCGTGGTGTTGGATAAGAGAGACTTGAGACGAGAGATCTTTTTAGAGTTCGATGGCGTATTCCAAGTGGCGGAAGTCTATATGAACGGTCGTTTGGCCGGCACGCACGAAGGAGGTTACACCGGTTTCAATGTACGCCTCACGCCCTACGTGAAAGAGGGAAAGAACAACATTGCCGTAAGGGTAAACAATCTGTGGCGGGGCGACGTGGCTCCGCGCGGCGGCGAACATGTGTTCAGTGGAGGCATCTACCGCAACGTGCGTTTGGTGAAGAAGCCCTCCGTGCATATTGATTGGTATGGTACGTTTGTGACGACACCTACCTTGGCCGCGCATAAGGGACGTTCGTCATCGGTACGTGTACAGACCGATGTGCGCAATATGGCGGACGAGGGAGGACCATACGAATTGAGAGTACAGGTATTGGATGAGAACCGGCGCGTCGTGGCTGAACGAAAGGCCCTCCGGCGCGTGGAAGCGCAAAGTCTGGCGCACTTCGACCTGACGACCGATGAAATAGAGGGCGTGGCTTTGTGGCATCCGTCGCATCCTCATCTGTATTCGGTGGTGTGTAGCCTGTACAAAGGGCGTAAATTGGTGGATAGTGAAGAAGTGACGTTCGGTTTCCGTTGGTTTGAGTGGACGGCCGACAAAGGTTTCTTCTTGAACGGGAAGCATTTCTTTTTCCGGGGGGCGAATGTACATCAGGATCATGCTGGATGGGGAGACGCTGTCACTGAGGAAGCCATGCGCCGCGACGTACGGATGATGAAGGAAGTCGGTTTTGACATGATTCGCGGTAGCCATTATCCCCATGCTCCGGCTTTCTCGGACGCTTGTGACCGTGAGGGCATGCTCTTTTGGTCTGAAGTCTCGTTTTGGGGTACGGCCGGTCCGAAAGTGGATGGCGGTTGGACGGCCAGTGCTTATCCCGTGAAGGAACAAGACATCGAGGGATTTGAGCGGAATGTGCTCAGGCAGTTGGAAGAGATGATACGCATTCACCGCAATCACCCTTCTGTGTTCGTATGGAGCATGTGTAACGAACCTTTCTTTACCGACGGGAAGACCATTCCGGGAGTTAAGTCGCTCTAGAAAAAGATGGTAGACACTGCGCATCGGCTTGACCCTACGCGCAAGGCCGCCGTGGGAGGGGCCCAACGGCCGTTGGGAAAAGACCGTATAGACGGGATTGGGGATGTGGCCGGATATAATGGTGACGGAGCGAACATCGCAGACTTCCAACAGCCCGGCATTCCCAGCGTGGTGACGGAGTACGGTAGTACGACCGCCGGGCGGCCCGGTAAATATATGGCCGGTTGGGGCGATTTGGGCCGGGACGAAGGTTGGAAAGGCCGTGAGTGGAGAAGCGGACAGGCGATTTGGTGCGGGTTCGACCATGGTAGTATTTTCGGAGAAAACATGGCGCGGATGGGTATCGTGGATTATTTTCGCCTTCCCAAGCGTGCATGGTATTGGTATCGCAATGAATATGGACATGAGGCGCCTCCTGCGTGGCCGCAAGAAGGAGTACCCGCACGTCTCCGTCTGGAAGCTTCGAAAACAACAGGCATTTTGGCCGATGGTACGGATGATGTGCAATTAGTGGTTACGGTGTTGGACCGAGACGGGCGTGAGTTAAGTAATAGTCCGGATGTCACACTTTCCGTGCTTTCGGGGCCGGGAGAGTTCCCGACGGGGCGTTCCATCACTTTTTCTGCCGATAGCGACATACGGATTGCAGACGGTAAGGCAGCCATGGCCTTGCGGGCCTATTATGCCGGACATACGGTAGTGGAGGCATCCTTGTCCGGATTGGAATCCGGGCGTGTGCAACTGGAATTTACAGGTGCGCCGGAGTATGAAGAAGGCAAGTCCGTCCAGGTTCTTTCGCGCCCGTATGTACGCTTTGCTACCCATCGTGTGAAGCCTGAACTACAGACTTACGGCCCGAATAGTCCTACTTTTGCCAGTACTTCGGCCGAAGGGTATTCTCCGGGTAGGGCTACCGATGGAAATAATTCCACTTATTGGAAACCGAAAGAAAGCGATGCGGCTCCTTATTTGACATTAGACGTAGAGCGTACGTTGGATTTGTATGGCGTGAGCGTCCTTTTTGCAGAGCATTATGTCGGGACGTTCAAAGTGGAGTTGTCGGCAGATCAAGTGAATTGGGAAATCATGCCGTCGGTCGGGGAATGGGAAGATGCTTGGTGGAAATCGGCTTGGAAAAGACCGGTGAAGGCTCGTTTTATCCGTTTTTCTTTTCCAGACGGTCCGCAAAGAAAATGTCCGGCTTTAGCTGAAGTGGAAGTGCAAGGAATATTACCGACTTTTTGAAATATTTCCGAAAAAGTCGTATATTCGTGCGTGAAAAGCTATATTCTTATAAATTAACGCTGTAAAATCCAATATTAATAGGAAGTATATATGAATGTATTAAGATCATTATGTTCGGCATCGCTGTTGCTTGTATGGGTCTCGGCGAATGCCCGGATTCCGGTGAAAGTGGAGACTTTCCCGTTGAACGACGTTAGATTGACGCAAAGTCCGTTCAAGCATGCGGAGGATTTGGACGTCCGTTATTTACTCGGGTTGGATCCCGACCGTCTTTTGGCGCCTTATTTGAAAGGTGCAGGATTAGAACCGAAGGCTGATAATTATACCAACTGGGAAAATACGGGTCTGGACGGTCATATCGGGGGACATTACGTTTCGGCGCTTTCCTATATGTATGCCGCCACCGGAGACGAAGAAATCAAACAGAGGTTGGACTACATGTTGTCCGAATTGAAACGTGCCCAAGACGCTGCCGGTGACGGTTACTTGTGTGGCGCACCGAACGGACGTAAAATATGGGAAGCTGTGTCTAAAGGGGACATCCAAGCTTCCTCTTTCGGACTGAATGGAGGATGGGTACCGTTGTACAATATCCATAAGACTTATGCCGGTTTGCGGGATGCTTACCTTTTGGCGGGAAGTAAGGAGGCGCGTGACATGTTGGTAAAGTTGACCGACTGGATGATGAATATGACGAAAGACTTGAGCGACGAACAGATACAGGACATGTTGCGCAGCGAGCACGGGGGATTGAACGAAGTGTTTGCCGATGTGGCCGACCTGACGGGAAAGGACAGCTATTTGCAACTGGCCCACCGTTTTTCACACCGTGAGATTCTCGACCCTTTGTTGAAGCACGAAGACCGACTGACAGGCAAACATGCCAATACTCAAATCCCGAAAGTCATCGGCTATAAGCGCATAGCGGATTTGGAAGGAGACCGGGCTTGGGATGATGCGGCACGTTTCTTTTGGGAAACGGTGGTGGAGCGGCGCAGCATCTCTATCGGTGGAAACAGTGTGCGTGAGCATTTTCATCCTTCGGAGGATTTCTCCAGTATGCTGACGAGCGAACAGGGGCCGGAGACCTGTAATACTTATAATATGCTGCGGCTGACCAAAATGTTGTACCAGACCAGCGCGGACGTACATTATATGGACTATTACGAACGGGCGTTGTACAATCACATTTTGTCTACCATAAATCCGGTGCAGGGAGGTTTCGTATATTTTACGCCGATGCGTTCGGGGCATTATCGGGTATATTCCCAACCGCAGACGAGTTTCTGGTGCTGTGTGGGCTCCGGAATGGAAAACCATGCCAAATACGGAGAGATGATTTACGGTCACAGCGAGGATGAACTGTATGTCAACCTGTTTATTCCTTCGGTGTTGCAGTGGGGGAAGGTACGCGTGGAGCAATTCACGGGTTTCCCTTATGAAGAGGCTACCACCCTTCGCCTGTCGTGCGGCAGGGCGAAAGAGTTCACGGTGAAGTTCCGTGTGCCGGAGTGGACGGACGTTTCCCAGATGGAACTGACGGTGAACGGGACGGCTCAACCCGTGTCGGTATCCGACGGTTATGTGACGGTAAGCCGCAAATGGGCCGATGGAGACGAAGTGCGGCTGACGTTGCCGATGTCTTTGCGTGTGGCCGCTCTGCCCGATGGTTCGGATAACTATTCTTTTATGTACGGCCCAATAGTGTTGGCTTCGCGCATGGGGAAACAGGAGCAGGTAGGTCTGTTTGCTGATGATAGCCGTGGAGGACATGTGGCTTCCGGTCCGCAGTGGCCTTTGCAGGATATGCCGGTCATTGTAGGTGACAAAGACGACCTTTTATCCCATATCGAGAAGGTGGAAGGAAAGCCGTTGGAGTTCAAACTTCGTGGGGTGTATCCCGAACGTTATGAAGGAATGACGTTAGAGCCGTTCAATTGCCTGTATGAATGCCGTTACATGGTGTATTGGCCGGTGATTTCTCCCGATAAGCTGAAAGCCCAGCAGGAGGCTTTGGCTCGTTCGGAACGGGAGAAGAACGAACTGGAGGCTGCTACTGCGGATAAGGTTATCTGTGGGGAACAGCAGCCGGAGAGCGATCATTTCATCAGGTCGGAGCAGTCACGTAACGGAAGCCACAACGACCGCCATTGGCGTGACGCTACCGGAAAGGGTTGGTTCTCGTACCGCATGAAAACGAATGGACGTGATGTGTCCCGTTTGCGTGTGGAGTACGAGGGGGGTATGGCTGATACGGACGCTTTGGTTATGGTAGAAGAACGTACGGTCGGTATGCTAAGTCCGGTGGATGGACGAGGGATGAAAACGGCGTATTTCGATTTGCCGGACGAGATGGACGGGAAGGACGTTCTGACCGTCAAAATCACTCCTTCGGAGAAGAAAGCCACTCCTCGCGTGTATGAGGTAAGGCTGATGACGGCAAAGAAGTAGACGTGGCAGGACACGACTTTTCAGCGGAAACGCGATAAATAAAAAACAGCAGGCGGGTGTGACCGTCTGCTGTTTTTTTGTGAGCCGGGTAACATCCGGCTTAGGGTTTCCTGCAAAAACAATCCTTTTTCTCTTAAACAATCCTACCACCTAAGAACCAATCATTAACCTAATTTCCAATTATGAAACTCCTGAATATCCTGATACCTTCACACAAAGCTACCTGAAAAACCAACATTAACCTAATCATTATATTATGAAACCTATTTCCACTTTTATGATTGTCTCTATGGCAAAGTTAGGATATTCTTTCTTTTTTCGTTTTTGAATATGTAGCGGATATTTTATATTATGAAACCTTACGGCATTTTTTTTTGCAAATGAAACATGAGCAAACAAATGTGTTACACGACGTAAAATCGAGTAGGCATAGAAGGTGTATCTTTGAATCATTAAAAACAGGCTACGATAAGCGATATGGTTTTAACATTATAGTGCAATGGATATTTTAGTTGAAAAAAATGGCCGATATGAGCCGAAGCCTATTGTTTTAGACAGAAGAACAGAAGGACAGAAGAAAGTTACGACAACAAAATTTGTTCTTTTGCTCTTTTGTCTAAAAAAAGTGAGTCCGGTGCTTTTGTTCCTCGCCGGTTTGGTAGGAGGCGGCGAAGGATGGGCGGCGGTCAGGCTGCCTAAATTGGTAGGCGACCGGATGGTGCTTCAACGGGAAACCGAGTTGAAAATTTGGGGGTGGGCGGATCCTGGTGAGAAAGTCACGGTGCGTTTCCGAGATACACCTTATTATACAGAAGCCGACGGGACGGGGAAATGGCACGTCATGTTGCCTCCGCAACAGCCCGGAGGACCGTTTCTGATGGAAGTGAATGAAAAGGTGATACGCGACGTACTCGTGGGAGATGTCTATCTCTGCGGAGGGCAGTCGAATCAGGAGACACCTATCGAACGTCTGGTGGAGAAGTTTCCGGAGATACCGGTGTCGAATAATCATATGATACGTCACTATAAAGTGCCTTCGCAGGATGTGACGGATGGTGTAAGGGAAGAAATTGCCGGAGATGCCGTGTGGCATTCGGCTACTGCATCCGAAGTCATGAACTGGACTTCACTGGCTTATTTTTTCGCCACGGAAGTGTGGAACCGCTACCATGTGCCCGTGGGCATGTTGGTGGCAAGCAAGGGAGGTACGGATATCGAGTCGTGGATCAGTCAGGAGCGTCTGAAAGATTTTCCGCGTCTCTTGGTGGACGAAGAGGCTGTGCGCAAAGTGAAGGAATCCCGTCAGGATAAAGGTTCCGGCAGATGGAATCAAAAAGATTTCGATGATTCGGATTGGGCTGAGACGGAAGTGCCGGGTACGTGGGATGAGCGCGGTATCCGGACGAAAGGTTCCGTATGGTACCGCAAGACTTTCGATTTGCCTTCTTCCATGGTGGGGCGGCACGCACGGATTTATATGGGACGTATGGCCGACGGTGATTCTGTGTTCGTGAATGGGCGTTTGGTGGGCACCACCTCATATTTCGGTCCTCCACGCAAATATGACATCCCGGCCGGTGTGTTGGTGCAGGGCAAGAATAACGTGACGCTGAAACTTACGGCGATGAACGGCCATGGGGAAATCGTGCCGGACAAGCCCTACGTGATAAGAGGAGATGAGGACTCCGTGTCGCTCTGCGGTACTTGGAAGTATAAAACAGGCTTCGACCGGACCGGTGTGGAAGAATACGTTGAACGTCTTCGGCAGCAAAAAATGGTGGGCTCAGGACTGTATAACGGTATGATTTATCCCATCCGGGACTGGAAAGTGCGGGGAGCCATTTGGTACCAAGGCGAGAACAATGCCGGACGGGCAGGGGAATACGCGCCGTTGCTGAAATCCCTGATAGCGGATTGGCGCGAATCATGGCAGATGCCGGACATGCCTTTTCTCTTGGTGCAGTTGCCCAATTATATGAAGAAGTACGACCGTCCTACGGATAGCGGTTGGGCGCGTTTGCGGGAGGCGCAATTACAAGCGGCTTCGGAGGTTTCCCATACGGCTTTGGCCGTAACCTACGATGTGGGTGAATGGAACGACATTCATCCGTTGGATAAGAAAAGTGTGGCGCAACGGTTGTTTCTCGGGGCGCGCAAATTGATTTACGGGGAGAAAGTGGTCTGTTCCGGTCCTATATATAAAGGTATGGAGGTGGATGGCGACCGTGTCGTAATCTCTTTTACTGAGGTGGGGCGCGGACTGGCAAGCCGTGGAGGCGGCTTGAAACACTTTGCCGTGGCCGGTGAAGACCGGAAGTTCGTATGGGCGGATGCCGTGATTAGAGGAAACAAGGTCATAGTGAGCAGTAAGGACGTGAAGCACCCTGTAGCCGTGCGGTATGCGTGGAGCGACAATCCTTCGGATGCCAATTTGTGCAATAAAGACGGGTTGTTGGCTGCTCCTTTCCGTACGGATAATTGGTGATATAGAATTATTTAAATAGATTTGTATATGAAAAAAATGTTTTTGGAGTGCAAACAGGCATGGCTTTCGGCTATGGCGTTTGTGGTAATGTTCGTGGTAAGTATGGAGGTGTTGGCCGATGTCCCGTTGAGACGTCCCATATCGCCGGAGCGTCCCATGTTGCTTGTGCATATTGACACGTGGAACTATCCGGATCCTGAGCGCATCATTGAAATGGTGCCCGAAGACATCCTTCCGTACGTGGTGTTCAACATTTCATTGTCGGCTTCCGACAATGTGTGTGCGGATGGTTATGCCGTGGCAGGCTCTTGGCTGAAGGCTTGTGCACAAAAGCGTGCGTGGGCTATCGTGCAATGTGCCAGCGGTGGTCACAGCCGTTTTTCCGATCATGACCTTTCGGTGTATGAGGATTATTTCCGCAAATATCCGAACTTCCTCGGTTGGAACTTTGCAGAGCAGTTCTGGGGATTCGGCGAGGAGGGTACGCCTTCCTTTTTGGAGCGCCTTTCGTTGTTCGGCGACATTTTGAAGATATGCCACCGTTATGGAGGTTATCTTGTGGTAAGCTTTACCCAGGCATATTATTCGGCCGACATGATGCCCATAGCTTATATGAAGCGAAACCCTGAAGTGAACCGCCTGTTGACGGAACATCCCGAGCACTTCATCTGTTGCGAGAAGTACACGATGCAGAATGGTTTCTTCGACATCGAGAGTAATTGCCTCGGGGCTTATCTGGGTGGCTATGCCGGGAATTATGGCATCCGCTTCGATGATTGCGGATGGTCGCCGAGCGACGGGAATGATGCCACGGAAAACGACGGCGATGTCTATCCTTTCGTGAAAGCAGCCGGTGCGGTTCCTATCATGGAACACGTTATGCTGACGGGGCAGACGGTGATAGACGGACCGGAATTGATATGGACGGATGTGTCGCGTGAAGTCGGTACTTCTGTGACTCCCGACGGATACACTCGCCGTAATTGGGATTGGTTTCCGCAATATGTCAACATTCAGATGGATGAATTCCGTAAGGTGTTGGATGGAACGGTGCGTATCCTCAGCCGTGAAGAGGTTATCGACCGTACCAAGATTTGTTTGCAGAATGATATAAACGACGGGACTTTTGACAGCTATTTGACACCGGCCACTTTGTTTGACGGGCTTTACCGTCCGGATTGCGACCGTGACCGTGCAGATGGAGTTTATAATAATTCGTGGTTGGAAAACAAATGGTGGATGAAGGTTTCCGGACGCTATCCTACGATTCCGCAAGTTTATGATTTGCTGGATGATACGGCTAAAAAACTTCAGGTCGTGAAAGTTTCGGAATACAATACCCGTTGGCCGAATGAGGCTGCCAAAGTAGCTGAACTCAATGAGTTGTTCCCGCAGGAATACACAGGTGATATTTATGCCGCCCATGCCGAGAACACATGGATGACGTACAATCCGTACCAATATGAAGACAAAATAACCAATGGTGTGCGTACGCGTTATACTTCTGCGCGCCGTGCTTCCGGGGTCATACCTTTCTTATATAATACGGCGGACAGTATTTCGTTGGACTTTTCTCCGTATGCCATGGCTGTAATGAAGGAATATCCGGACAGCGTGATGCTTTATATGAGCAATTATCGTTTGTCCGATGACAACAACCTGACAGAAGCTGAAAACGTTGAAGACACGGTGCGCATCTACGGTATCGTGGAAGAACCTGTGGTGACTTGGTTCGACCGTGCAGCCCATCGGGCCAGCGAAATAAAACAGATATGGAAGGATGGGGTGCTGACCTTGGTGGTGGCTCACAACGGGCCGGTGGAAATCACGGTTAAAGGCAAAGGTGAAGCCACCGACCGCCAGACGGAGTGGACGAAGGCTCGGATAGAAGTACCTGAGATTCCTTCCGTTTACACCGGGACTTTGCAATATGAAGCTGAGTTTTTTGACTACAAGGATATCGGGGCATGCCGTACTAACGGTTATTATAACGGCCGTCCTGGTTACCAAGGTCAGGGATACGTGGAGATGGGAACAAGCCGTTCGGCCTCCATTCGTGATACCGTGACTGTGCTGCGGAAGGGAACCTATGCCATCACTGTCCGTTACCTGCTGCCGAGCGGCAGCTTGCGCTTGCAGATGAACGTGAACGGCAAACGGCAGTTCCTGAATTTGCGTTCTACGGGTGATGCTTGGGCCGAAACGTCCGTAGAGACGGAATTGAATGCCGGGACAAACGAAGTGGAATTGAAATTTGCGACGGCAGCTGCGAACGTGCTGATAGACTGCATTAAAATAGACCGTGGCAATGCCTACGTCTATGACTTTGAAGATGACGAGGCCGGCACTTCGGCTACGGAGCCTGCTGCGTCCATGTTGACTCTGGCAGGAGGTGAAGCCGGTGTGGTGACTCAGGAAGGAAACCAAGCTCTGCATGCTTATGCCGCCGGTTCTGACGGAATGGGGCAGGCTATATTGGACTTGTTCCCTCGTGATGCGGTGGATTACAGCGTGTCTTGGCATCAGTTGGAAGGCGATGCGGGCATGTTGCTTCGCGGTGGTTACTTGTTCCGTACGCAAGGAGACAAGGTTTCTGTAGCTATGATGGAAAAAGACGAGAATGGTATTCTGAAACTCGGAAGGACGTTGGGTGAAGGTGATAAGGCCGATGGAATGGCCTATTTCCGTGCAACTCTGCATGGTACAAAATTGTACTTTGACGGTTCTACGGACGGCAAACAGTGGCAGAATATGATTTCTGTCGAAGATGCCACTTTCGCATCCGGTGAAACGCGCCTTTGTTGGGAAGCATCTATGACGGTGGACGATATAAGGTTTTATAATACCGGGCTTATGGTGTCCCAGACCGATATGGAAGACATCAACATGACTTATGGGGGGACAAATGCGGTCATCCGCAGTTTGGATATCAGCGGAACGGATTTGTTGGAGGACGTGAGCCTCTCCATGGCAGGCCGGGCTTTTGAACTTTCACTCGATTCCTTGGGTGAATATACCGATGCATTGGTCATTGGGGCTGAACGTTTGGCAGACGTGAACGGTACGGTGCGCGTATTCGTCCGTTTGAAGCCGGAGATGGCTGTCGATGACTATGAGGATGCGATTACCATCGCTACATCTTATTTGGATGTACGTACGGTGAACCTGAAAGGAAGTGTGACACCGGGAACGTATTCCACTTTCTATGATTTCGAGGACGATGCTGTCTCTTCCGGAGCTTCCAACCCGCCGGCCGAAGGGATTACCCGTGGCACTGGTAACCTTTGTACTGCGGGCGTGTCGAAATATACGGATACAGAAAGCCGGGCAAGCAAGATGTTGCGGGCGTATTCCGCACCGAGTGCCAACGGTACAGGTGTCTTGAATTTGGATAAGTTTACGCGAAAGAGCACGGATTACAGTGTGATGTGGCGTCAAATCTTGACTTCATCAGGCGATTACAAGAACGGGGTTATTCTCCGTGGTGATACGCTCACGATAGGGAACGCCAGTCAAGGTTATACTCCGGGTATCATGGCTGGTTATTATATGAATGTGTATAATCACGGTACGGTTACCGATTTCCGCATTTACAAGTCCACGGCTTCCAAACAATTAAACATGTTCAACAGCGCGAGCGTATCTTTACAGGCTATTTCGGGGAAAAGCATCTGGTATCGGGCTTCTGTTTCGGGAGCTTCCAAGGTTACCTTGAAAATAGAGTACTCCACCGATGGAGAGAATTGGAAACTCGGAACTTCTACCACCGACGAAGGGGGAGAATTTCTGCAAGGAGCCACGCAGTTCGTATGGGGCTTGGCTGCTTCTACGAATAATTTCCTCATCGACGACATTGCTTTCGAGGGAATCACGTACGATGAGGGAGTGGCCGATGGGATCCTGTCAGTGGATAGCCCGGCTACTGTGAAATATGAAGAGTATTTCGACGTGGCCGGACGCAGAATTCGTCCAGGCGACGTGTCGAAGGGTGTCATCATCCGTCGCAGCCACTTGACAGACGGAACGGTGAAAGTAGAGAAAATACTGAAAAAATAAATCCGACGGGAAAGGGAAGGGACGACTGTGGATGTCGTTCTGTCTCTTTCCCTTAAACGAAAAAACAAAATAGAAGAAATGGAAAAAATGAAGATGATTTTTAAAAGTGGGGGAGTGGCTACCTGCTTGTTTGCAGCGGCTTTCTCTTCCGTCACGTGCGGACTGACGGCGGCGGAGCAGCCGCAACAGGCGGAGTACGTGTTCCATGGTGCCGGAAATCCTTATCTCCCCTTGTGGGAACACTTGCCGGACGGCGAGCCGCGTGTGTTTGAAGATCCGGACAACCCCGGGAAATACCGTGCTTACATCATCGGTTCCCACGATTTGCGGATGACGAGCTATTGCGGGCCTGATATCCGGATGTGGTCGGCACCCGTAGAGGATTTGTCGAGTTGGCGCGATGAAGGCCCTATCTTCACTTATCCCATCGAAGGACAGTGGGACGTGATGTATGCGCCCGATTTGGTGGAAGTACGCCGCCGGGACGGGACGAAAGAATATTATTTGTATCCGCATAGCCGTGGGAGGAACCGTGAAGCGATGGTAGCCAAAGGGAGTCGTCCCGACGGGCCTTTTACGCCCGTGAATCTGAATGCCGATGGCACGAAAACCCTGCCGGGCAGCATCTTGGGTTTCGACCCCTCGATTTATGTGGAGCAGATTACCGACAAGAACGATCCAGATTACGATATTGGTTTCAGGGCGTACGGTTACTGGGGTTTCCAGCGTTCGTCTGCGGCCCAACTCGATCCTAATACGATGTATTCCGTCCGTCCGGGCACGGAACTGATACCGTATTTCATGCCGGCCGGGACACCGCAGGGGGGCATCCGTGATCCGGAAGGTACTGAGTATCCGTGCCTCTTTGAAGGACAGGATCCCAAAGCGTTCAACTTCTTCGAGGCTTCTTCCATCCGCAAGGTGGGGAACAAGTATGTGACGATTTACAGCGGTTATTCAGGCCCGGATTATGGATTGGGAAACTCTAATTCTACTTTGCGTTATGCTTACGCCGATACCCCGTTAGGGCCTTGGAAAAGCGGCGGAGTGCTGGTCGATTCCCGTGCTCCGGTGCTGAACGAAGACGGTTCACGTTTGCAGACCACCAATGCCGGGCACAATACGCATGGGAGTATTGAGCAAATTAACGGACAATGGTACGTGTTCTACCACCGTCCGCCGCGTGGATTCGGTTTTGCGCGTCAGGCCATGGTAGCCCCCATTCAGGTGGAATGGGATGAGAAGCCGGTAGCCAAGGGAGGCAAAGTCTCCATCCGGGCTTACGACCCGTATGCCAAGAACCATGTGTGGACGGCCAAGGACAAACAAGGTAACGAATACAAAGGGGCGGAAGTCACGTCGGAAGGTTTCCACATTTTCGGGCTTGACCCTTACCAATACTATTCTGCCGGTATCGCCTGTTACTTGTCGGATATACGTCTTCAGCAAGATGCTTGGGACATTTGGGACAACCATGCCCCGATTGTCGGTGTGAAAAACGGAAATATCATCGGATATAAATATTTTGGTTTCGGAGGTTTGAAAAAGGACCAGTTGGGTTTGAAAGCCTTTGAGGGGACGAAGAAAGGAAACCAGACGGCTTTCAATCTTTTCCTGACCCCAAGAACGTCCAAAGCTTTCAAAGTAAACGTATGGATGGATGGTCCTTGGGACAACGCTACGTGGAAAGGCAAGAAGATAGGAGAAATCCAGGTACTAGCCGGTTCGGCGCAGGAAGTCACACAGTTTACTGTGGATGTCTCGGCCCATGTGGACGGACTGGGTCGGAAGCATGCTATTTATTTGGTGGCAGAAGGAGGTAGTGGAGAGGAACTTTTCGACTTGACAGGGTTGGGATTCAGTTCGGTCGGGAAGAAGATAGCCCGTCCGGTCGTACCTTCTGTCAGCATATCGGTGGACGGGAAGGCTATTGAATTGCCTAAGACTCCGGTACGTTCCACCAATGCCAATGGCATAACCGGCTACGGGACGTATGAAGTGGTATACGTGCTTCCTTCCGAGACTGCCCGTTTGCCTAAGGTGTCGGCATCTTCCGATAATAAGGACGTGAAAGTGGAAGTCAAGCAGGCTCGTCCGGATGCAGAGACAGCCGTGGTGACGTTCGACTATCAGGGGATGGTCAAGACCTATAACGTGGTATTCTCCCGTTCTTTTGTGGTAATGGGGAATAAATAAGGTGTTTGCTTCCGGATACCGTTTCCGGTTTCTTAAGTGCAAAAATAACGGGTGCGTTAGCGGCGCACCCGTTATTTTTGCATCTGCATTCCTTTTTTAATGTTCGGAGAGTTTCTTGTCGGTTTTCACGCTTCCGTCACTGTAATACGTCTTACGGATATACATGCCTGTGGCGGGTTGTTCTGTAAGACGCATACCGTTGGGGTGGTAATATTCATACCGTACGGGAGTTCTGTCTTCCATTTCGGTATTTGTGATGGCATCGGAACCTTTCCCGGCAAACTGCCATGTGTCGAACTTCACTTCGCCCCGTGTTTCCGTGAAAAGGAAATACACGTCATGCGACCCGGTAATAGATATGGGACAGTCGACGGATACTTCTGTGGCCTCCGGTGTGGAGAAGTCGAGGGTGGCCACGGGTTCGGCTTCTATGTCGTCCAGACGGATTTCCAACGTGCCTTCCCCTTGCAGGTTTGCCGTGAACTTTTTGATGCCCTCCGTGCCGAACATGACACCTTTTACCATGGTCCAACCTCCGGATTGTGGGATACTGATACGGGTATTGCCCGTTTTCCCGTAGCTTTCGGCACTCACTCCGGCTGCCGTGCACAAATTTTCCGCTTGTTGGAGGATGAACGGGTCTACACGTTTGGCCGTGAGTTGCATAACGCCGGTCGGAGAAGCCGTCACGGCATTGATGCGTTGCGAGCGTTCCACTACGGTACATCTGTTCATGGCTATGCTACGGTAACCTCCGTTGATGGCCATTTGTTGTTCCAATCCTTGCGTGTGGTAAAGAAGGTAATAAGCATTACTGAATTTTTGCAGGTGTGAATGGTTGTTACCGTACGGGTAGCCGAATGTGCCGGGGTTGGCGAAGTATTCTCCTTTGTAGGTCCAACTGTCCGGGGCAAGGGGCGTGTCGGTCGTCATGTAACATATACTGCATGCCGAAGGAGCTTCAGAGATACCGCCGTATGAAGGCCAGTTCGTACGTTCGCGCCAACTGGTACAATAGGAATAGACCAGTTTTCCGCCCATCACGTTCAGTTCGTTGGCTTCGAAATGATAAGGCGCAGGAATCGGCATGATGTCACTGTCAAGCGAAATCATGTCCTTACCGAGGCGTACGATACGGGCATTGCCCGGCATGAGTTCCGTTCTTTGGCAGAGTATTTATATAATGCACTACCATTTATATTTCCAAATCTGTAACAATATGTATTTTGATTGCTTTTAATTATAAATGGTAACGTATAATTATACTTCGTAGGTAAACTAATTTAGGGATAATAAAAATATATGGAGTTCGTACACAAAGTAATAGCAACGGGCTATTCCATCATTATTGTAATAGTGGTAGGGATAGCATATATTTGGTATTGCGAATGGCAAAATGTTGAAGCATTGGAAGTGAATAACAGACAAATAGACAAAATTAGGACAGAAATAGATGATATTCATATTCAACTGATAGAGTTTTCTTTATTTGGGGAAACAGTATTGGAATGGGGCAAAACGGATTTGGAAAAATATCATGCCCAACGCATAGCATTGGACAGTACTTTGTGCCTTTTCAATACAACCTATCCAACTGAACGCATCGACAGTGTACGCAGTCTTTTAGAGGATAAGGAGCGACAAATGTATCAGATTGTTCGGTTAATAGACGAACAGCAATCCATCAACAAGAAGATTGCCAGTCAAGTCCCGGTTATTGTGCAGAAGAGTGCACAGGAACAGCTCAAGAAGCCCAAGCGTAAAGGTTTCTTAGGAATCTTTGGCAAAAAAGAGGAAGCGAAGCCAACGACAACAACCACCATGCTCCATTCGCTCAATAGAAACGTACTCAGTGAACAGAAATCACAAAGCCGTCAGTTGTCTAAACAAGCCGACAGTCTTGCAGCTCGCAATGCAGAACTTAACAGACAGTTGAGAGAGCTAATCTGTCAAATAGAAAATAAAGTTCAGTCCAACCTCAAAAATCGGAAAGCTGAAATAACCACCATGCGTGAGCGGTCTTTCCTACAAATCGGAGGGCTGACGGGGTTTATCCTTCTTCTGCTGGTAATATCCTACGTTATCATCCATCTGAATGCCAAGCGTATTAGCCGGTATAGGAAGGAAACTTCGGAACTGATAGGGCAACTGAAGGAATCCGACCGTCGGAATGGCAAGCTCATCTCCGACCGTCAGAAAATCATGCCCACAATCACCCATGAGCTACGCACGCCGCTGACAGCCATACATGGTTATGCGGAACTGATACGGGATAGTGATACGGCGGAACCCCGATACTATGCCGAAAGTGTCCTGCAAGCCTCTAAGCGTATGATTACCATGCTCAACTCCCTATTGAGTTTCTTCCGGTTGGAAAGCGGAAAAGAGAGGATGAATATTGCCCCATTCCGTCTGCAAGGCGTGGCTGATACACTGGAAACGGAATTCCGACCGATGGCAGAAAGGAAAGATTTGAAACTCTCTGTTGAGAACAGTGCGGATGTTATCCTCATGGGTGACAAGGAACGCATCATGCAGATAGGCGACAATCTGATTTCCAATGCCATCAAGTTTACCTATACAGGTGGACAAGTCGAACTATCCCTTGCAGACTCGGGTGATTACTGGACAATATATGTCAAAGACAACGGGAAAGGCATACCCAAAGATCTTCAGGCCCATTTATTGAAATCCGATGAATACATCACCACCTACGGTACTCACAATGAAAAAGGAAGTGGATTAGGCCTGATTTTATGCCGTGATTTTATCCGCATGAACAAGGGGAAACTCCATTTCTGTTCCCAAGAAGGAATAGGAACCACTTTCTATTTCACTATTCCCAAAGCCTCTTCTTCTGCAGAAGCCGTAAGCCGTTGATACATCTTCAATGCCCCCCATGCATCGGTAGCGGCATAGCGAATCTGGGCTTCAGTCAATGCCGGAGCTTCCCAGTTGGAAGTACGCTGACGTTTAGAAATCTTCACCCCGAAAATAATAGCCATCAATTTTGAAAAAGATTTGTCTTCAATACCAAAGCGTCC
>ERZ780177.1918-NODE-1918-length-18310-cov-4.126869_pt1 | contig 18310 bp, 12 predicted proteins | sample MGYA00510973_ERZ780177 | MGnify/ENA primary metagenome ERZ780177 (study PRJEB29588, sample SAMEA2144396) | human gut metagenome | biome: human gut; feature: human-associated habitat; material: faeces | place: Denmark | collected 2008/2010 ...
GGATATGTCAAGAAACATGACTTTAAGTTCTTCGGATATTATCGCATCGTCCTCGGTGTGATCGTTCTGATCTACTTTGGATTAACTTCGATTCTTGCAAAATAAGAGGAAACGTCAATGAAAGTATTTCTGTGTGAAACGATCCATGATGCAGCTTATCAAAAAATGAAGGAGCGGGCAGAGATCATCAATGACTGGGACAGGATCGGGGAGGCGGATGCCCTGATTAACGGTACACTTCATCCAGAATACCTAGTTGTTTAAAATATTGCAATTAAAAAGAATTCCAGAAAAATCTGATCAAATGTACAGATATTTCTGGAATTTTTATTTCACAGAACCATACATGTTTCATCACACTTTCATCACAATTGCACTCTATACTATAAATTGTTCGAAAAAACAACACTTTAAATCTTTTTCATAACTTTTTCCTCAGGGCTGCACTCCTCCCAAATAATGCAGTCCTTTTTTTATTTAATTTTTTAACACGATTGGTCTCCCGGTCCGGATATCCACCAGCCTAATGAATTAAATGTCAACCAAATTTATTTCCCTGGCTGTCCATAATAAGCATTTGCTCCATGTTTTCTATAGTAATGCTTATCCTGTAATTCCTGTGGTGCAGGTTTAACGTCTGGGTTGATCATTTCGCATCTTGCTGCCATCTTGGCAACTTCCTCTAATACTACTGCGTTGTGAACTGCTTCGTGAGCATCTTTGCCCCATGTGAATGGTCCATGGTTCTTGCAGAGTACTGCAGGTGTTGCAACATAGTCCAGATCATCTTCATCAAATCTGTCTGCGATCAGGACACCTGTATTTTTCTCATAAGCTTCATCGATTTCTTCTTTTGTAAGATTTCTTACACATGGTACTGTTCCGTACAGGTAATCTGCATGTGTAGTTCCGTAGCAAGGGATTCCTCTTCCTGCCTGAGCCCAGCTTGTTGCCCAAGGAGAATGTGTATGTACAACACCGCCAATCTCAGAGTACTGCTTATAGAGTACAAGATGTGTAGCCGTGTCCGATGAAGGCTTATACTTACCCTCAACTACTTTTCCGTCCATATCCACAACAACCATGTCATCAGGTGTCATCACATCATACTCGACACCGCTCGGCTTGATTACAACAAGTCCGCTCTCCCTGTCGATACCGCTGACATTTCCCCATGTGTAGATTACAAGTCCCCTCTTTACAAGCTCCATATTAGCCTCGTATACTTCTTTTTTTAACGCTTCTAACATAATAAAACCTTCCCTTCTCCTTGTTTATATGATTCCGGTATCAAAACATTTATATACACTCTTAAATTAAATCGGCATGTTTTGACGCCTCGGATCTATATATAAGTGATTGATTAGTAAAGCGGACATTCGCAATCCGCTTTCGCTGCTTGCTCATGAACGCAGTTCGCATCCCCCTTACCCACCGCTTAGTGCTCTACGCACTTGAAGCGGGGGATTGCCTATTCTGCGTTCAAATTAAAGTGAATCCACTGCCGCTCTTTCTACCGCAAGGCCTGCCTTATATCGCTCGATAAACTCATCAAAGCCCTTGACGTCCTCCGCTGCAGGCTCCAATGTGCTTCCCGTCTGTCCGGCAAATACCTTGTTATTCAGGTAATCGTCAAGTGTCTCACCGTCATTTTTGTTAATCATGTATGCTGCAAGAAGTGCCATTCCCCATGCGCCGCCCTCGCCTGCTGTCTCCATGACGGTTATAGGAGCGTCCATGGCTGCCGCAAGGAAGCTCTGCCCGACCCCCTTGGTCTTAAAGAGTCCGCCGTGTCCTGTGATGGAATCCACCTTAACACCCTCTTCCTTTAGTAAGATGTCAAGTCCTATCTTAAGAGCACCGAGTGATGTGTAAAGGTGTGTTCTCATAAAGTTGGCAAGACTGAATTTACTGTTGGTATTTCTCACAAACAGAGGTCTTCCCTCCTCCATGTGAGTGATATTCTCGCCCGATATGTAGCCATAGGACATAAGTCCGCCGCAGTCTGCATCTCCCTCAAGTGCCTTATTGTAGAGGACCGAAAAGAGCTTATTCATATCAACAGGTATTCCGAGAGCTTCCTCGAACTCCTTGAATATGTTGACCCATGCGTTGAGGTCGGATGTGCAGTTGTTGCAATGAACCATGGATACAAGATTTCCTGTAGGTGTTGTGACAAGGTCAATCTCAGGATATACCTTGGAAAGCTCCTTCTCCATGACTATCATCGCGAATACGCTTGTTCCGGCTGATACATTTCCTGTTCTCACCGCAACAGCGTTGGTGGCCGTCATTCCTGTTCCTGCATCTCCCTCAGGCGGGCACATAGGTATTCCCGCCTCAAGGTCACCATCCTTATCAAGGAGCGCTGCGCCCTCTGCTGTGAGAACTCCTGCCTCATCCCCCGCAAGAAGCACCTTCGGCATAATATCCATGAGTCTCCATGGAAGCTGTGCCTTGTCTCCCTGTGCATTTCTCTCCTCGATGAGCGAGTCGAATCTGCCTACCATATTTGCATTATAATTCTTAGCAGCAGTATCAATTGGGAACATGCCGGAAGCTTCACCGACACCGATAACCCTCTTTCCGGTAAGCTTCCAGTGTATGAAGCCCTCCAGTGTTGTCATGTAGTCAATACGCGGAAGGTGCTCCTCATTATTTAACATTGCCTGATAAAGATGGGCAATGCTCCATCTCTGAGGAATGTTGTAATTAAAAAGTGAAGTAAGCTCGTCGGCTGCCTCCTCGGTTATGCTGTTTCTCCATGTCCTGAACGGAACTAAAAGCTGCCCATCCTTATCAAATACCATGTAGCCGTGCATCATGGCTGAAAAGCCTATTGCCCCAAGCCTTTTGAGTGTAACTCCGTATTTTTCCTTTACATCCGCCTTCAACGATGCATAACAGTCTGTAAGACCTCCCCATATATCATCAAGGCTGTATGTCCACACACCATTCTCATAGCGGTTCTCCCATTCATGGCTTCCCCCTGCTATCGGTGTATGCTTCTCATCAATGAGTACCGCCTTAATTCTTGTTGAACCGAACTCGATTCCGAGAACAGCTTTGCCGCTCTCAATTGTTTCCCTTACATTTCCCATTGCTTTCTCCTCCAGGTTATATTTTAATATTGTCTGCCAATAATAGCATACCTTCTAATGTCGACTATTCATCATAATCATCGTCATCATCATAGTCATCGTCGTACTCATCATCTTCATCATAGCCGTCATTATCTTCTGTATCATCAGAAAAAGCCTTTTTCTCTGCCTGCTTATTCTTCTTCCAGGCCCGTGATTTTTTCTCTTTTTTAGGCTTATCCCTGTCATTCTCTATAGAGTCATCCGGCTGCGTATCCTCCTCAGCTTCCGTATTCTCTTCGTCCTCGTCATCTTCATACTCATCCTCTGAGCTTAAGTCACCCTCCTTGATGGTAAGAACAGAACGGAATCTGCCGAAAAGCTTATTGCCAAGCCTGTTTTTCGCATGTCCTGCAGCGTGGTTCATTATCTCCTTTACCAGTTCAACAACATTACCCTGATCATCATTCGGAACCTGGCTGAGTATCAGATACAGCTTTAAAAGTGCCTTATCCTCGACTCTCCATCCCTGACTCTCCGCATAATCCTTGGCAATATCCACAAGCTCATTTACCGTATACTGCTTAAGTAAAAAGCAGCCCGTGAAATTATCTGCAAGATCCGGATTGTCCGCAAAGAGCTTATTTATCTCGAACTCCTCGTCCATGATAATAAACAATGTGTTGCGACTAAGCTTCATCATCGAGACAAGTGTTTCCCTCTTTAACCGTCCTGCATTCTCAATTACGAGAGTCTGACCTGCGAGCTTATCCGCATACACCTCATAGCCCTTCTCATTTATCTTTTCCGCTGATATGCGCGCAAGCTTCTGGTCACGGTCTTCGTCATACGCATGAAGTGCTTTAAACAGATTGATTGCAAAGGCTGTCTTGTCGGTAGTGCGGCTGCCCATGATGGCTGCATGCCCTGCATTATCAAGCTTTCCCACAGCCTCAGCTCTCTTAGCTCCGATGTATCTGCACAACCTCTTCTCCATGCCGGACATATATAAATATCTGTCAAGAAATACTCTCTCCTCAGCCTTGAGCAGATATCTTCCCGAATCAGAAACTCCTACAGCTGCCTTGGCATTATCCTCGATTATCTGCTCTATTCCGGCATTTATCGCATGTTCAAGATCAGGCACACCTCCTGTTTCATCTGACTCATCGTTTACATCATTTTCCTCTTCGATGCTCTCATTGTCATCTATATCCGGAATCTCCTCGAATTCTTCCTCCTCAGCTTCAGGCTCCTGCTTATCCGATTCTGCCTTCGGTTCCCCATCCGGATTGATTGACGCAGCTATCTCCCTGACCGTCCTCTCGAGAGCTTCCCTCTCCTCTTTGCTGTAGTCATCTGCCTTCTGCTCAGTCTGTGCAGGCTCCCGCCTTCTGTCCTGTGCATGCTGCTGTGGTGCCTCAGCCTGTTCCTCTTCTGATTTGACAGGCATAACCACCTTCTTAATCTCAGCTACAGGAATCTCCCTTGTGGCACGATTATCAGGCTGCTTCTCATCATCCTCATCATCTAAATCGGAAAGCCACTGTGTTATGTCCATCTGTGAGGAGTTGGCTTCGCGGTCTGCTGCCGCCTCCCTCCTTCTCCGCTCCTGCTCAGCCTGAAGCTGTGCTACAAGCTCCGACATCTGTTCAAGCGTAAGTTGCTGCGTGACTTCTCTTATATCGGCATTTTTCAGGGAATTAATATCTGGCAGCCTGCTGTCGGACACAGTACTGCCGGGCGAAGCCTTTTTTCCATTGTCGTCATGTGTCTTTGCTGCATTCCTTGACGCCTTGCGCCACTGGTGCTTGTTGATTATAATTTCCTTCGTAGGCTCAGAATCATCCTGTATATCTTCAAGCTGTGCCGCTTCCCTGAGTGCCTCGGTTCTCTCTCTGTTCTTATATGCCTCCATTATCTCATTGACATTCGCCTTAAGCTCCTGCTGCACGTTTCTGGTGTCATATACTGAATAGTCGGGAACCTTTATACTTATATCATAATCCGGCTCAAGCTTCTGCATATCTTCTTTTATAGCTGTCTTTGCAGGCTTTTTCTCTAAAGGCTGTGGTTTAACTTCTTTTTCAGGCTCCGGCTGCGCTGATATAGCATTATCGATATCTATAGGTGACCACTCTGTTGTGTTTCCTATATCATCAATGTATACCGGCTTGTTCTCCTCATCCGCAGAATCCGTCTCGTTGGCATAAGCCTCCGGTTCTTCCAGCTCCGGTTCTTCCGGCTCCGCTTCATGGCTCACAGGCTCCTCAACGATACCCGGCTTCTGCTGCTCATGTTGCTCCTGTTCTTCATCAAGGGCATATAATGCCTCGTTGTCATAGTCCTCTGCTTCCTCAGCTGTCGGCCCATAAGACATATTATAGTCCTGTCGGGTATCGTGGGTATCATATTCATGTTGTTCGTACGCACTAATATCGCGGGTATCATATTCTCCATTATCATACGCACCGGCGTTGTCAGTATCGTATCCATGATTATTGTACGCACGGTCATCATACCCATAAGCTGTGTCCGACTCTGCCTCTGTTGCTGCAGCTTCCGTCTGCGCCGGCTCACCGCCCATGCCGTCATACACAGCTGAGCTGTTTATTCCGAGCGAGGACAGCTTCTCAAGCCTTGCAAGCTTCTCCATCTGCCCCGGTGTCAGCGGAACATACATCTGCTTAAGTCTCAACGCCTTCTCGACATATATTCCATCTGCGAACCACAGCACCAGCTCATCACATTCCCTCACACACTTGTCGGTAAGTCCTGCCTCGCTGTAGAGAAGCGCAAGCTCATACTCATACTCCTCGTCAAGCTCCTTATCCTTGTAGTTCTGAAGAATGGTTATAAGCTCCTCGACAGGTGCCTTCTTAGCGCGCTTTAACTTATACAGAAGGATATATCCGGTCACATCGCGCGGTGCCAGCTCCACATATTCCTGATAAATCTCCTCCGCATCATCCAGCTCACCGAGCTTGACATACATCTCCATAAGAGTTGCCAGAAGTCTCCTTCCGCCAAGCTTACGGTTATAGGCATAAATGCACACATTTCTCGCCTTATCATATTTCCCTGTTGCAACATACGCCTCTATGGCATTGGACATGACTGTCCACTGTTTCATCTTCTTCCATTCAAGCTGCTCAGCAACCTTGGCAGCATTGACATAATCCCCGCTCTTTACAAGCTTATCCAGTTTTTCTATCTTAATGGTCAACTCATACTTGTCCAATATGTTCACCTCACATTACATGCTTTTTTCCAGTTTATCACAGCACCTAGAGAAAATCAAAACTTTCCTGTGAAAAAGTTAGTCTTTCGTATTCAAGTTCGCTCTCTGCTACCTGACTGTGGTAATCAACCACAACTGTCTGCTGTTTTTTATCCACAAGTCTCTGTCCAAGTACATAATTGACATCGAATCGTCCTGTTATAGCCGGAGTAGCTCCTCGCGCCGGGACAATGAGCTGGACATGGTTGGTCTTTAAAAGCTTAAAGATAGGTTCCCAGATATATATATCCTTCGCCGCACCGAACGGATTATCAATGAATATCGTCTTTCCGAGCACTGCTGCCTCTTTTCCTCCTGCGTTTATGCTTGCAATATAATTGATCACAGAGACAAGGAACTGGATATATATACCCTGTGACTGCCCTGTACTTCCGACTGCCTCCTCATAGCGCAGATAACGGCTTTGATCCTTTATCCTCTCACGCTTGTACAGGCTTAATCTTATACTGTTCATGTCCGTAACTATGACGGAGAACAGTCTCTTCCAGCAGAGCCTTCCCCTTATGAATTTAAGCCTCTCGTCCATAGTCCTGAAGCCCTCTGCCAGGGATACCGTCTCATTAATATATACAGACATCCTGTCTTTATACATTTCTTCCTTCACATACGGAATCTGCAATGACAATACCGGAATAGCTTCCTCGTCAAGAGTGATTCTTGAAAGCTTATCCAGCCTTTCAAGCTCAGAGCGTATATTGGTACATATCTGGACACATCTGTTCTCAAAATTGCTCTTGATAAGCTCCATGTCCTCAATGCCCCTGCTTATTCTGCCGCGCTCTAATTCAATACAGTCCTTGGTTGTTCCAAGCGCATCCGTGAGAGCCGCTGCCTCCTCCTGCGTCTGCGGAGGAAGGACATTCTGCTTCACCTCCTGTGCAAGCTCATACGCATTAAGTCTCATAAGCTCATCGACAAGCATATCCCGTGCCCTGGTGAATGCAGTGCGCTTTTTCTGCTCCTCCTTCAACACACCGTCAAAGGCGCGCCCTGCCTCCTCATACATTTCGTTGGTGAGCTTCTCATCGGACACACTGCCTTCATCCGCGCCCTCGGTTGTCATCCGGCTTATAATATCATCTGCATCCGGAGCGGCAGTCCTTACCATGCGTTCAAGATCCTTCTGCATCACCATACATGCCGTCTGCTCCTTGAGATTATCCTTTTCAAGCCCCGAAAATCTTGAAAGCTCCTTCTTAAGCCTCGAAAGCTCCGCCTTGTGCTGCCCTGCATATTCCTGAGGATTATTTATTTCCACAGGCATATACTCTCCGTAATGCTCCTCATAGCTTCTTTTCGCGTACTCACAGCTTCCCTCAATCCTGTTCATCTGTGTGCTGGCAGCATCAAGCTCCCCCTGCAGGTTCTTCATGTTCTGCCTGAGCTTCTCCTGCTCATCAGCCATGGCATTTATCTGCGCATTGCTCTTCTCCTTTAAAAGTCCACGGCTGTCAAGCTCCTTTGCCCTCTCAAGGCTCACACCTCTGTAAAGCATCGAGCGCTCCGCCTTTTCCATTGCCGCCGTGCAGTTAGACATGAGCTTTTCCTTGTCCGCTATATCACCCAGCTCATCAGTGATAAGTGAATATATCGCATTAAATTTCGCGTCTATCTCGTCTGCCGTGACATTCGCTTTTTCCTGTTCAGCTTCGGTGTCTGCCTGCTCCTTATAGTAAGGAGCGTACCGCTCCCATGTCTTTTTTATCTTAGCTATAGTCTCCTGAAGTATATTTCTTTTATTCTCCAGCTCCTTAAATGCCCTCTCCCTGCTCTCGCACAGCTCCTTTGAGAGCCTCCTTGCCTTGACTGCCGACTCCTTATCAGCTTCGCTCTTTTTTATCTCCTGTAAATACTCGGCAAGCCTTTCACTGAGGCGCACTATATCCTCAAGCTTATCCCTTATCTCAATACTTTCCGAAAGCTTCCTTTCAAGCTCCGACCTCCGGTCTGATATCTGCATGGAGCGCTCCTTTGCACCCTCATTGATGTCGGCAAGCCTTTCAAGCCGGCTGTCAAGGTGTTCAAGCTCCGACCTCTGACCTGCAAGAAGCTGCTCAAGCTCCGAAGTATTTTTCAGTGGTGTGCATGCATAACCGCTCACCCTCTCATAGTCGCTCTTTACCGCCTCATATCTGTCCTCAAGCTTCACAAGCTCTGCATTTATCTGCTCAAGCTCCTCCGACGCCTTCCTTATCCCCGCCTGACGTCCCGCCTCATCATATATAAATGACAGGTCACGGCACGCAAGCATATAGTTGTCATCATCCTGCGGCACCGCCGGTTCATTATCGTTCTCTAACAGTGCTTCCACTGCCGACAGTCTTATTATCGGGACTACTCCGCAGTCCATTGCCATCACATTCCTGTCACAGCATATACTGCCATAGTCCTCACCCGCAAGCACGGAATACGGAAGGTACGGAAAACGTGCCGCGAGTGCAGCACATTCATCGCTTGTTTTCTCCCTCAGATATTCGGCGCCGCTCACAACGCTTCCCTCATATCTGCTCGAAAGATATTCGCACATTCTCTTAACACCATCGGAATCTACAGGTTTAAGGTTCTCTATGGCGCTTATATAGCCCTGTGTCTCACTCTTCTTATTTTTTAACTGTTCACGCTGTGAAAGTATTCTGTCATAAATACCTCCAAGTGACCTAAGCAGATTATCCGTATCCGGCTCACCGTACACCTTCGCAAGTGCAGCAAGCTCCCGCTCCCTGTCCTTAGCCCCCGCAAGCTCTTTTTCAAGCTTCTCTATATTGTTACTGCAAATCTGCAGCTGCGCTGTTGTCTGCGCATGCTCATTTATATCGCTGTCGCTCTTTAGCTTAAGCTTAGCCTGCTCATCACCCAATGCCGCAAGTGCTTCCTTCAATGCCGCGATATTTTCCCCATAGCGCTCTGCCTCCGCCGGCGCATTCTCCGTCACAAGGAGCGGCGTTGCTTTTAACTTACCTGCAAGCTCGCCCTCAAGCTCCTTAACCTGCCTCCGGTATCCGGCCAGCTCTCCGTCGATTCTCGCACACTCGTTATCGCTCATGCGGTAATTCTCTCTGAGATTGTCAAGCGCCTCCGTGCTCTCCTGCAGTTCTGCCTCTGTTTCACTGAGGCTGTGCCCGGTTGTGGAAAGCTCCTCCGCCATATATGCGTGCTTCGCCGCTGCCAGACCTTCAAGCTCCTTTGCAAGGTCCTCTCTTCCCCTGCTGCGGTTGTCAATGTACTGCTTAAGCTCCGCAAGGCTCCTCTCCTGCCTTACATAATCCGCATAGTCCTCCGCCGCGTAGGAAAGCTCAAGCTCCTCCTTCTTTTTATCGAAGCTCTTCTCTGCCTGCTCATAGCTCTCCGAAAGGCTGTCCACCAGAGCACGCACCTTTCTAAGCTCCGCCTCCTCATCGGCGATAAGCGCCGCCGATATAAGCCTCTCCTCCTCAAGCTGTGCCTGCCTGATACCCTCTATATCTGCGGCAAGCTTCTGCGCCTGCGCTTCGTTCTTCTTCGTCTGCGCCTGTGCCATGAGAAGGTACTTAAAGAGCCTGTTCTTTCCCTCCTCCTTGCGCTCAAATATATTTCCGAAGTCTGTCACCTTGGTGGAAAAATCGGATATGAGCTTAATCTCCTTATCGTAATTATCCATCGTCTCCCTTCTCTTTGCAAGCTCCAAAAGCTTATCCTTTATCTCAAGAAGGGTCTTTGACATCTCATCATCGCCGTTACCGCCGCGGATACGGTTGTTGTATGACTTCTCAATAATCTCCTCTATCAGTAAATCCTCGACAACCTTTCTGGTGGTTCTGTAATTACTCTCAAAATAAGTCCTGACATGTCCCTCGGTCTTATTGATTCCCCTTACCAGCTCCCAGTGGCTCTCATAAATTCCATAGTCATTTATGAAGCTGAGGTAATCCCCCTTGCGCTCAAAAAGCCGCACCTTCACACCGAAGTCCTTCTTCTCAAGGTCGCGCAGGTATGCCTTCAGCCCATTGTAGGTAATTCTCTCCCTGCCATCGGACAACGGAAGATTCTTGATATCATTGTCCCCGAACTCCCTGTAAAAAATACAGTAGTTAAAATACTCTATTCCCGTCTTCTGCTCGCCCTCGGCGTCCTCACCTGCCCTCGCCTTACGCGCGCAGAAGCCGCAGGTCATGTACTTGTAGCCGTTCTTTACATCGCAGGAATCTAATTTCCACTCCACAAGCGAATGTATCGTGGTGCTTCCTCCCGGCTGCGCGAACAGCTTCTCCACAGGCTGCTTCTCGTCAAGAGTACAATTCGGAAGCATCGTCTGAAGCAGAAGAAGCATGAGCACACTCTTACCTCCGCCGTTTGCAAGGTCATATATGGTGTTCCTGCACGAAAAACGCATCAGAAAATCATCGTAGAACTGAGTGCCAAAATTATATTTTATATTGTTGACCCTGATTCTGTTAATCTGTGGCATTCTGTGCCTCCTGTTCTTCCCTTGTTAATATCTCGTATAGCCTGCCTCTGTTGATACTGTAATAATTCTCCGCCATAGCCTTGAACCTGTCTGTCGGATAATATTTATCCTGATTTTCCACGAAAAGCCCCTGAGCCACAAGAAAGTTAAACGTAAGTTTAACATAGCCCGTCTTGGAATTTCTGGCGGCTCTCTGTCCCTGAACGTCATCGGTCGACGTGACAGGAAGCTCATCCCACAGCAGCGCAAGCGTCTTAAAGCTGTTCTCCTCAACATCATCAAGCACAAGCCCTGCCGAAGGGTCAATAACCTTCACCAAAGCGCTGTCAACAGCCTTTATGACATCCTCATGTCTTACGAACTCCGTGTAGGTGTAGCTGCCCGACGTCTTATAGAATTCCGTCATGGTGCAGTATATTATAAGATAACACAAAAAAAGCTCCTTGTTCACCCTGACACCAAGAGCGCGCCTCAGCTCCTCATTAGTAAAGCCAAAGCCGGCATCTCCCATGCCGGCGTTATCCTCATCCGCACTGACAAACAGTGCATTATTATATTCATAAAGCTCCAGCCCGAACTTCTTTAAAATCAGCCTGAGCGCATCATATACCTGCGAATTGGAAGAATATTCCTCATAGAGTGCCACATTGCCGCCTGACGCGCTCACTCTGTCTCCTCTTATCAGTGCGGCGGCAAGCTCAAGGGCTTTTTCCAGATTGCGTTGCTCCATGTGTGTGTGTTCCTTTCTACTTTTTTTTGACCCGGACGTTGTGTAATTTAACTATATTGGCGTTGTTTTAGTTTTTGCTGTTTACTGTTTTGTAAAAAGTATGTTTGATACCGTGAAGCCTTCTGCAAGCTCGATTTCATCGGGTGGGTCGGCGGGGGTTATGGTGAAGTGGATTCCGAGACAGGAAGCGTATTCCGGGGTCTGGGCACAGTCATGGAAGATTTCATCAAGAAATGTCTCCGGCTTCTGTCTGTCCGCCTCGAAGCTGTACTCCTTTTTCTGGCACAGATGCACAATGAATGAGTAGTAGTCACCATTCTCAAACAGCTCCTCGCCGAAAATCCTTGCGGCACATTCGTTGAAGGTTCTGAGGTCAATGCAGTTCCTTCTCTTTAGGAGCGATAACAGAACCTTTATGAGCGCCGAATAGTTGGCGCGTATTCTCTCATCCTCAAGCTCATCATCATATACGATATTCTCCGGAACGGTGTCTGTGATAAGCTCCGCCTTATCATCGCGTCCCGGCTTGTAGGTTATCAGATCCTCGATTCTTTTTATCCCCAAGGTTTTTTGGGTGTTGAGTCCCATTATAGGGCGCACCAGTATGCCAAGAAGTGTTATGTCATCCTTCTTCATGGCAAGCTCCAGCGCATTTCTGAAATCAAAACTCGGTCTCAGCCTTCCAAGCTTCGCCTTTTTTACCATCTCATCTGCCATTATCCCAAGCCGGGTGCATGCTGACAACAGCTTCAGATGATTATTCATGGCTATCTTAAGCTCCGTATCAAGCTGGTATATTTCTCCCGTTATCTTGAGATACGAGGCATAATCATCATTATTTTTGTCCGTCTCCGCTCTTTTCTGAGCCGCCTGTATAAGCTCTGAATTCTTTATAAAGAGCTTCTGCTCCTCCTCGAACCACTTTACTCCTGTGGCAAAAAAATCCTCATAAGCCTCAAGCCCGGAAAAAATATCCGAGGCAAGCAGCGACATTACACGGTTTTTCCTGAGCCACAGACAGTCCACCTCTTTGTTTATGCGGCGCACCACATCCGTTCCACCCTTGAAATCCTTAGACTGTATCATCTTCTCAAGAAGGAGCTGCTCAACGCTTATCCTGCTCTCGTCCTTGATTTCCTTCGTGTCCAGATAGAACTCGATTCCCTCCGGGCTGATTGAATACCATACCGTTCCGTCCTCTATGCGGCTCTCGATAAGTCTCACCCTTGATATCTTTTTCTTTCTGTCAACCGGATCAAAATACCGGAAAATGAACGGCTTACCGTCATTTTTTAATTTGTCAAAAATATATTCAACAAGAATGCTCATATCCCCCGAAGGCGGATTGAGCTTGAAGTCACGTCTTATACACCTGCTCATAAAGGCGGCATATTCCGTATAGGTGACGTCCCTCTCCTTGAAATTGTTTTCCTCAATAAAAAAGCGCAGCACCGCCATGAGAATATACCCCATGTCAAGGCTGTCATACATCCCTTCCCTGTACCATGAAAAGGACACCTCCGACAGCTTGAAGAATGGGTAATACTTCTTAAGGTTCAGCATACGCTCTCTGTGATCTGTTATTATATCGTTTACTAAAATATTCTCCTGCGGCATTGACAACGACCTCTACAACTGTGTTCTTCCCTCAAGTGCACGAAGCAGTGTCACCTCATCTATATTCTCCAGGTCACCGCCAACCGGCACGCCGCTCGCTATACGGCTTACCTTGATTCCGGTAGGCTTTACAAGCTTGCTTATGTACATTGCCGTTGTTTCCCCTTCCAGACTTGAATTGGTGGCAATAATAACTTCGTCCACATCACCCTCAAGGCGCTTCATAAGCTCCTTGAGTTTAATATCGTTAGGTCCTATGCCAAGCATCGGAGATATAGCACCGTGAAGGACATGATACACACCATCGTACTTCTGTGTTTTCTCATACGCTGCCATGTCCCTCGTGTTTTCCACAACCATGATAACCCTGTGGTTGCGGCTTGGATTGCTGCATATCGGACACAGCTCTTCATCTGTCAGTGTACAACAGCAGCTACAGTATCTTACATTCGTCTTGGCATTTACAATGGCACTTGAGAGACTGTCCACCTGCTCTCTAGGCATTCCAATAATGTGGAATGCAAGACGCTGTGCCGACTTAGCACCTATTCCCGGGAGCCTTGAAAGCTCCTCGATAAGCTTATTAATCTGACTTCCGTAGTATTCCATTAGAATGGGAAGCCTCCGCCAAGACCACCAAGTCCTCCTGTAATCTTAGCCATCGAAGCCTGTGACAGCTCCTCAATCTGTCTGAGCGCCTCATTGGTCGCTGCCATAATCATATCCTCTAACATCTCGATATCATCCGTATCAACTGCCTCAGGGTCAATTGTGACCTTGGTAACCTCCTTTTTGCCGGAAACCGTTACGGAAACCGCACCGCCGCCCGCCGACGCTGTAATTTCCTTCTCCTCAAGTTCCTTTGTAGTCTCCTCCATCTGACGCTGCATCTTCTGTGCCTGCTTCATCAGATTATTCATATTACCAGGCATAGCACCCGGAAAACCGCCTCTTTTTGCCATAATAAAATTCTCCTTTATTCTGTAATTAACTGTTAAAAGCCATTCCGTAAAACCGTTCCGGCTCTAAGGCATGGCATATCCGCCAAACATATATTTTCAAGTTCAGACAATATTATATTATATTTTAATAATCAAAATATGTCTACAACAAAATCCTAGAAGTCTTCCTCCACGATATTCATTCTGCATATATCCTCAAGGGTATCGTACTCCTGTGAGACATCCGTTCCGCTCTCAGCATGTATCACCTCTATCTCCATGTCAAGCCCTGTCTTTGCGGCTATCGCCTGCTTTATCGTGTCGATAGCCTCCTGCCTTGATACCATGGAATAGTAGGTCGCATCCTCATATATGAGCTGGAGCTTATTACCGCCGCCGTTCGCCTTGGTTGTATAGTGCTCAAGAATCGGCTTCAATGCCATCGACAATCCATTGCATATTGAGCGCCAGTTCCTGATGACCTCCGTTATGTCCTCGGAGCGCGCCGGCTTCGGCTTAGTACCCATGCCCACCTGTGTTCCACCGATAGCTGCATCCGCTGTCATGCCACCATTGTCACCTGTAAGTGCCCCGGCTCCCGCCGCAAAGCCCCCGGCAGCCATAGCTCTTGCAGCCGCCTCAAGCCCTGTCTGCATCCGTCTTTCAAGGACTGCTATTCTGTCCATCAGCGCGTCATTTAAGCCCTTCTCCATAGCAGGCTGTGTCATCTTGATGAGCGCAACCTCAACCATAACACGCTTCTGGCTTGAATTTTTGAGCTGACCGGACAATTCGGAAAATATTCTGATATAGCGCATGACACCATTCAGATCCGTAAGCTTTGCGTCCTCCTTAAGAAGCTTCATATTCTCCTCAGACATCTCAAGCACATCGGAGGCATCCGTCTGCGACTGCAGCAGCATAAGATTTCTCAGATACCATGTGAAATCGGACACGAACTGGCTTAAGTCTCTTCCGTCAATTATTATCTTCTCAAGCTTATGGATGAGTCCAATCGCATCCCCGGCAACGATTCCCCTGAAAAAGTCAGAAAATACCTCAGTGTCAACGGCGCCTAAGACCTCAAGCACATTCTCGTACTTCAGCTCCTGCCCCATATAGAATGCAAGGCACTGATCCAGAAGACTCAGCGCGTCTCTCATGGATCCATCGGCAGCCTTTGCCACATACCTTAACGCTCTCTCGTCCGCACTGATATCCTCCGCCACCATAAGCTCTGACAGTCTCGCACTTATGGTATCTATGGAAATCCTCTTAAAATCGTATCTCTGGCAGCGTGACAGGATGGTTATAGGTATCTTATGTGCTTCTGTAGTTGCAAGGATAAATATTACATAGGCAGGGGGCTCCTCAAGCGTCTTTAACAGTGCATTGAAGGCTCCTATTGAAAGCATGTGGACCTCGTCGATTATATATACCTTGAAACGCCCCTGCGTCGGAGGATATGCTACCTCCTCCTTGATTTCTCTTATATTGTCAACACCATTGTTGGAAGCGGCATCTATCTCTATCACGTTCATGCTCGCCCCCGCCGCAACGGCACGGCACACCTCACACTCGCCACATGGATTTCCGTCCACAGGGTGAGCGCAGTTGACCGCCTTTGCAAGTATCTTTGCGACCGAGGTCTTACCTGTACCTCTCGTTCCGCAGAACAGGTATGCATGTCCTATTCGGTCATTTATCACCTGATTCTTGAGCGTGGTCACAATATGATCCTGCCCCTTGACCTCGTCAAAGGTCGATGGTCTCCATTTTCTATATAAAGCTGTATACGACATAATTACAATTCCTTATATTCTATCTACTTTTATAGCTATCTTCCTGTTCATCCTAATGCATTCCATCGGTAACTGCAGCCTTCATAGCTCTCTAAAAGCTGTCTTAATTCATCCTCACCTCAATCTCCGAAGCTTATGCCTAACATCTTCGCTTCATTTATTATTGAAGCGTTAGGATCCACCATCTTGAGCCTGCCCGCTACATCCGCAAGCGGAACCTTGACAATCTCACCATTTTTAATTCCAACCATATAGCCGTACTGCTTGTCTATGATGAGCTTAGCCGCAGCCGCACCCAGTCTTGAAGCAAGCACTCTGTCATAAGGGCAAGGACTTCCGCCTCGCTGCGTATGTCCCGGAACAGTTATACGAACCTCCTGACCGGTCAATTCCTGTATCTCGCTTCCTATCTTGTATGATACCGAAGGATATGGGTTATCCTTGAGTTTCTGCTTAAGCTCCTTCTTAGGAAGTGCCGCATCCTGCTTGGATATTGCACCCTCGGCAACAGCAAGTATTGAGAAGTTCTTCCCCGCCTTGGTTCTTCTGTTGAGTGCTGCGACAACCGACTTGATATCGTATGGAATCTCAGGTATAAGAATGATATCCGCTCCGCCCGCAATACCTGCGTGAAGTGTAAGCCACCCGACCTTATGTCCCATCACCTCCACGATAAATACTCTTCCGTGTGAGGAAGCGGTAGTGTGGATACAGTCAATTGCATTCGTCGCTATATTGACCGCACTCTGGAAGCCGAAGGTCATGTCCGTACCCCAGAGGTCATTGTCTATCGTCTTAGGGAGTGTCACAACATTGAGTCCCTCCTCCCTCAGAAGATTTGCCGTCTTGTGTGTTCCGTTTCCGCCGAGCACCACAAGACAATCAAGACCAAGCGACTTATAATTCTTCTTCATCGCCTCTACCTTATCAAGTCCATTCTCATCCGGTACACGCATAAGCTTAAAAGGCTGTCTGGAGCTTCCTATTATCGTGCCGCCCTCTGTAAGAATTCCTGAAAAATCACTTTTTTTCATAACTCTGAAATCACCGTAAATAAGACCCTTGTAGCCCTCCTCAAAACCGATAATTTCCACTTCGTCAACAGCTCTGTAAAGAGACTTTGCGACACCTCTCATGGCAGCATTGAGTGCCTGACAATCTCCACCACTTGTAAGCATACCAACCTTTAACATACGCGTACCTCCATTTTGTGTGAGTAATCAATATGATAGTAAAAAACCATTAATAGTATACATTATTTCTAATGTTTGCGCAATTATTTATGATGCTTCGGGGAAAACATGACAATCTGGTCTATAAGTTATACACAGCTAGGTATATATCATGTTCCGGCACCCAGATCTTATATTTAAAATGGATTTAGTACACAGCCTATTTTCCACGAAAATCACATTGTATTTTTCATCACAAAAAGCTATACTGTATACGGCTAAGATTTGCCAAAGAAATAATTGCAAAAAAATTATATTGCAGAAACGTATTCACGCTTCAGAATGGAGATAACTTGAAGATAGATATGCACTGCCACACGGCGGAAGGCTCGATAGATGCCCGCGTCGGTATTGTGGACTATGTAACGGAACTGATTAACAAAGGTGTGGACGGTATGCTCGTGACCGACCACAATTCATATAAGGGCTATGAGTACTGGCAGCGCATCAAGGGTGAGCTTGGCGATATCGGACATTTTACGGTGTTAAAGGGTATAGAGTACGATACCCGCAACGGCGGCCACATCATTATTATACTTCCTGACACCATAAAAGGTGCCGATGTGATGAAGGCACGCCTTATAGGTATCCGCGGACTTTCAGTTGTACACCTTGAGAAAATCGTGCACTCTATCGGCGGAATACTCGGCCCGGCACACCCTTATGACACCGGATATTATGCATTTATGAACACGCGCTTCGGAAAGCTGCACCCTGAATTTCTCGAAAAATTCGATTTCATTGAGAGCTATAATTCCGTCGCAAAGCACTCCGCCAACGAATCGGCGCATGAGCTTGCACTGCGCCTTGACAAGCCGCAGACGGCTGGCACCGACACCCACCGCCCCGAGGTAATCGGCACCTCATGGACCGAATTTCCATGCGACATCCGCTGTAATGACGATTTAATCGCCGCGATAAAGGACCCGACCCGCGCGAAAAGACCTTCCGTGCCTTATGAGCTGTTCACCAACATGCACCGCGACCGCGGACGCATTGTGGAGCACCTTGGAATCGTGGGCTACTGGCTGTACAACCGCGCCGAGGTACTCTACCACGGCTTTGGCAGATTCAGGCACAGAAAAGCCAGATATTAAGCCGGCGCTGTTGGGACAGGGGTCAGGTACGTGTCCCAACGCCACCGTCTGGGACACGTACCTGAC
>ERZ780177.1924-NODE-1924-length-18278-cov-2.943039_pt1 | contig 18278 bp, 14 predicted proteins | sample MGYA00510973_ERZ780177 | MGnify/ENA primary metagenome ERZ780177 (study PRJEB29588, sample SAMEA2144396) | human gut metagenome | biome: human gut; feature: human-associated habitat; material: faeces | place: Denmark | collected 2008/2010 ...
CGCCGCTACAAGGCAGACATCTCAGTACTGTACGGTGAGCTTGGAATTACCTACAGATGGGAGGACCGCACTGTAGCTGAGCAATACAGCCGGTTGGACATAAACGATGGCGATTTCACCACAGCATGCAGTGAAATAGACGCTTCAAAGCTTGATAAATCAATCGGCGTATACACTGCCTCCGGCTACGATGACTATACCGGCACGGAATACACCCGTCCTGTAAATGTATACTCTGTAAGAGGTATCTCCGAAGATAGAATCGTTGCAGCGGAATTGGATTCTAAATACTACATTTACAAGAATAACACCTACAACCCACCCGGGAACCTTGGACAATTATTCGATGAGGCGAATCTGTGGGAGAACCTTAAGCTTGATTATTTCTACGATACCAAAGATTATATTGAAAATGGAAGCTACAGCCTTAATGGCTCCGGATATATATTGGAGGTTCTTTCAGAATGTAAGGATGCCGGATATGCCGGGAATGACAGCCAGACATTCGATTATAAAAATCGCATTGATTTTTCAATCACCTTGGATGACCTTGGGGTCTATATGCGTGGCCTGCAAATCAATTCGGAGGGCTATCTCCTGACGAACATCTTCGATTATGGATATATCTACAATATAGGTGCCGAAGCCGCTAAAAAGATAATAGCTTACGCAGAAAAGAATGGAACCCCTGCAGCCCCTAAGCCATACTGCTATTATCTTTCCGGAATCGTGACCGAGTTAACCGAAGATTATCTTATCATAGATGATTCCATAAAATGTGCAGATGCCTCAGACGGAATACTCTTTAAGATACCTCTCGATGACATACATGCCAGCAGAGGCGTAAAATACCGCGATATTAACGTTGGCGACATAGCCGTTGTCAGCTTCCGCGGCAGCATAGATACGCACGCAGACAATACCGTCACGGGAATCATCGAAATCGATAAAGGTGAACTCTACAATGGCAACATTCTCGTGAATGAATAAGCCTTGGGACAGGGACCAGACCCCGTGTCCCAAGGGCTGGGACACCGGGGTCTGGTCCCTGTCCCGGAAACCAGCCCCTGTCCCGCAGTGTTTATTCCATATCAAGAAGTTCCTGATAGAATCTTGAGTAGTCTGTTCTGCCTTCCTTTATACACTTGATTGCGGATGAAGGATGGCTGTTTAAAACTCCTGTAAGCAGATAAGGCAAATCAAATCCCCACTTATCCGGTCCTTCCTTGAGCTTGTTCATGTGCTTCTCAACGAAATCCATCACCGGAATAAGATTATACTTCGGATTGCGAAGGAAGGATAAAAGCTGTTCCATGTAGCAGTTGCCCGCTCCTCTTCCCATTCCGCTCATCGTCGCGTCAAGGTAGCTCGCTCCGTTGATAGCAGCCTCAATCGTATTTGCAAACGCAAGCTGCTGATTGTTATGCGCATGCACGCCAATCTTCTTGCCATACCTTGCTGCCGCCGCCATATATCTCGCCGTGAGCCTTCTGACCTGCTCAGGATAGAAGGCACCGAAGCTGTCCACAAGATAAATACAATCCGCATCCGACTTTGCCAGAAGTTCAAGTCCATTGTCAAGATTCTCGTCATCCACCTTTGAGACAGCCATAAGATTGACCGTCACTTCATACCCTTTAGCCTTGGCATCACTTATCATGTCAATCGCTGTAGGTATCTGGTGGATATAGGTTGCGACACGAATCATGTCGATGACGCTGTCCTCCTTATTGATTATGTCCCTCTTGTAATCGGTTCTTCCGACATCCGCCATAACACATATCTTGAGGTCGGAATCATTATCCCCGACTATCTCGCGGATATCATCCTCGTTGGAGAACTTCCACTTTCCGAAGTCCTTCGGGTCAAATATATCCTTGGAAGCCTTATATCCAAATTCCATATAATCTACGCCTGCAGCAATGTTCGTTTTATATAAATCCTTGACAAACTCCGTTGTAAAACCGAAGTTGTTGACAAGTCCTCCGTCTCTTAATGTTGCATCCACAACCTTGATGTCTGGTCTGTATGACACTATTGTTCCAAATGTATTATCCATCTTATCCCACTCCTATATATAGATTCGGCTGTATTCAGTAATACCGCCATGCCCCGTCAGCAATGCAGATACTGTGTAAATGTAATATAAGCTTATACAATATCTCACAAGGCATTACATTACACTGTAAGCCATCCGCTTTAAAGCGTTACGCTTTAAACTAATAAAGTACTCTCTAAATATACACAAACAATCATTTTTTGTCAACAGTTAATTTTCATACACCGCACCGGAGCCTGCAGCCCTGCTTTGCAACAGCCTTCTGCCGCTCACTTTGTTCGCTCTATTTATTAGCTCGTTTTATTCGCTCTTCATCGGCACAAATACCCTGCTGTTGTGGACATCCGCATCGTCACTTACCGCCTTTGCCTTCTGCTGTGCCTCCTTACAGAATACCATCTGTGCCTCGATCCTCATGTAGTCCTTATCGCTGTGTGCACCGTTTTCCATCTTTAACAGCTCGGACACTCTCACATAGCTTCCATCAGGCTGCATAAGCTGTGCTTTTACATTGTCCGCAAGCTGGACATCAAGAATATGCTTAACCTCTTTTTTAAGCTTGGCGTCCTCCACAGGGAACATGATTTCCACTCTTCTGTCGAGGTTTCGCGACATCCAGTCCGCACTTGCCATATATATTTCAGGATTTCCGCCATTTTCAAAATAGAATATTCTGCTGTGTTCAAGAAAGGTTCCGACAATTGAGCGCACCGTGATATTCTCGCTCACACCCTCAAGCTGTGGAATGAGACAGCATATTCCACGGACTATCAGCTCTATCTTCACACCCGCCTTCGACGCCTTGTACATTAGCTCTATTATATCCTTATCACACACGGAGTTCATCTTGGCAATTATGTGCGCCTCCTGTCCCTCCTTTGCATGTCTTATCTCCCTCTCAACAAGATAGTGGAAACGGTCACGCAGCCACAGTGGTGCAAGCGACAGCTTGTTCCAGCCTACCGGCTCCGAATATCCGGACAGCATGTTGAACACCGCCGTTGCATCCTCACCTATCGCCGGTGAGCATGTGAAAAGTCCCATATCGCAGTAGAGCTTCGCCGTCGAATCATTATAATTACCTGTTCCAAGGTGGACATAACGCCTTATTCCATCCTCCTCACGCCTTACCACAAGCGTAATCTTGCTGTGGGTCTTAAGCCCGACAAGACCATATATAACGTGGCAGCCTGCCTGCTCAAGCTTCCTTGCCCATATAATATTATTCTCCTCATCGAAGCGCGCCTTAAGCTCAACCAGCACCGACACCTGCTTTCCGTTCTCCGCCGCGGCAGCGAGTGCTGCAACAATCGGCGAGTTGCCGCTCACACGGTACAAGGTCTGCTTTATCGCAAGCACGCCGGGGTCATTTGCCGCCTGCCTTACGAAATCCACAACCGGGTCAAAGGTCTGGTAGGGATGATGTAACAGTATATCGCCCTCCCTTACAGCCTCAAAAATATTCTTTCCGTTCATCAGCTCCGGAACCGGGGCAGGCATATATTTAGGTGTCTTTAGCTTCGCATAATCGAAGCTGCCGTACAATTTCATAAGAAATGTAAGGTCAAGCGGCCCGTCTATTCTGTAAATATCACTGTCCGTAATATTCAGCTCACTCTTAAGCCGCTTAAGGAGCTGCTTGTCGATATTTCCCTGAACCTCAAGTCTTATCGCCTGTCCCCACTGCCTTTTCTTTAACTGCTTTTCGATCTCCTTTAAAAGGTCGGCGGCATCCTCCTCATCAATTGACAGGTCGGCATTCCTCATAATTCTATAAGGATAAGCGCACAATATATCATAGTTCAAAAACAGCTTATCGATATTGCGCTCGATAATCTCCTCAAGAAGTATTATCGTATCCTGTTCCCCCGGAAGTCTCACAAATCTAGGCAGAACAGATGGCACCTGAACTGTAGCAAACTCAGTCCCATCATCACCATTCTTCTTTTTTAAGAGAGCCGCAATATTTAACGTCTTATTTCTTATCAGCGGAAAAGGTCTTGAAGAATCTACCGCCATAGGCGTGAGAACCGGATACACGTCCTCATGGAAATATTTATCGACAAATATCTCCTGTTCATGTGTCAGCTCCTCATGGCTTCCTATTATGTGAAAGCCTTCCCTGGCAAGCGCCGGGACAAGCTCATCGTTATAAATCTTATACTGCCTCTTCACAAAAGCATGCGTTCTCTCATCCAATGCCGCAAGCTGCTCAGCCGCGTCATTCCCGCTATATCCTTCTTGGTATATCCGGCATTGACCATATCCTTAAGTGAAGCAACCCTTACCATAAAAAATTCATCAAGATTTGAAGCTGTAATGCTCAGGAACTTAAGTCTCTCAAAAAGAGGATTTAATACATCCTCCGCCTCACCGAGAACCCTCGCATCAAATTCAAGCCAGCTAAGCTCCCTGTTGATAAAAACCTTACTGTTTCCCATATTCTTCCCCTTTCCAATCCTCTATCTCTTCCTTCTGATAACAGGCTTAAGCCCATATACCTCCTCAAAGAAATCCACACGCTCCATAAAATATGACTTCTCAAGTGTGATATCCTCAAAGGTATGTGCCGTTATGACAAGCTTGTTATTTTCAACATTGACATCTATATCCTTAAACTTCTGTCTGTGTCCCCTGTCAAGAGCGTTGCTGAGTCTTAGAATCGCCGTGAGCTTTGCAATAGTCAGATAATCTTTCTTGTCGAAGCTCCACAGTGCGTCATCCGCATCGAACACCATGGTATTATACTTAACGACATTCGCAATAATTTCACGTTCTTTGTGTGAAAGCCCTATAATCTCAGTCGACATAATTATACTGTAGGAGCATTGCTCAGGGTTAAGCATATTGATATACTGTCCACAATCATGCAATATGCTTGCGATTTCAAGCAGAAATCTTTCACGGCTTGAAAGTCCGTGATATTTTTTTATACTGTCAAATATGAGCAGCGAATTCTTCTCCACAAGGCTTACATGCTCTCCTCTTATTGAGTAGCGCTGTGAAATATTCTTGGCGGCAGCGAGAATATCCGCATTGAAATCATGCTTCAGCTCGAATTTTTTAGTCTTCTGTGCGTGCTCCACAGCCATTCCGTCACAGAGAGTTACCTGCGGCATCCATATATCCTCAGCCTGTGTAAAATCCAGCATTCTCATGTAAACCATCGCACCCGGCAGGATGAGCTTTGCCTCATTCTCCTGCAGCTTCATAAATTCCGCAATCTGCTCAATGCTCTTATGATAGATTTTGTCAAAGAAATCCTTGAATTTATTGCGCGTGGTGTACTCACCGCCATCAAAAAATTCCTTCATTCTGGCATAGTACGGTACACAGTCTCCGACAAATATCACGTTATTGATTTTCCTGCTCTTTAGAAACAGCTCATTGAGTGTAACCATATCATTATCTATGTACTCTCTCATTATATCCACATAATTTACAATATTCTGTGACAATGTGGACATCATATTGCTTATTCTAACCGCACCAAGCTTCACATTCTGTGTGGTGACAAGAGTTCCGTTGTCAAAAAGCGATACCTGCGTACTGCCTGCGCCGACGTCCACAAGCGCCGTCGACTTCTCGATAATCCGGTTGAATTTATCGCTTCCTGCGGCAAGAGCCTTATAAATGATAAAACGCTGCTCGGAATTACTTAGAATCTCCACGTCGATTCCCGTGCGTACCTTTATCCTGTCAAGAACACGTATTGCATTCTTAGCTTCCCTCAGGGCACTAGTAGCGAATGCCCTGTATTCATCAATGCAATAATCCTTCATGATTTCCGAAAAACCATACAGAATATCGCACATCTTCTCCACATCCTCAAAGTCGACCTCCCTGGTCTCGTATGTGCTCTTTCCAAGCTCGAAAATATGTCTTATATGGTCAATCTTCTTTATCCCGCTATCCCGTGAAATCTCATATATCACCATCTCCATACAGCTTGAGCCGATATCAATTGCTGCAAATGTTGAGTATGCCATTTCCTCATCTCCCTTATTTTTTCATAACTAATCTCTCGCCTTATAATTTCCAAGAAGCTTAATCGCAATAGCCTCCTCCTCAATTCCCCTGAGACAGTTCTTGACCGCCGCATCCGATATATGCCCGCCGAAATCGACATAGAACATAAATTCCCATTTTCTCTCGCTTATCGGTCTTGACTCAATCTTAGTCATATTAAGTCCGTTAAACATTATATGACTGAGTATCGAATAAAGACTTCCTGCCTCATGCGGAATCTCAAAGCATATACTCACCTTATCAGCATCCTCTGTCACTATTCTATCCTTGGATACAATGACAAATCTTGTTGTGTTCACACCACTCGTATTTATATGAGGTGCTAAAATCTCAAGTCCATACAGCCTTGCCGCTGTCTCACTGGCTATTGCGACCTGCGTCATGTCATTCTCATCCACAATCTTCTTCGCAGCTATCGCCGTATTAGCCGCACCAAGCTGCTGCCAGTCCTTGTCCTCAAGAAATTTTGCACACTGCATAAGTCCCTGCGGGTGTGAATACACCCTCGTAACCTTGGACAAATCCGTCCCCGGAATCCCGACAAGTGCATGCTCAATCTTAACCGTCTCCTCAGCTACAATATAATTGTCATATTCCCTTAATAAGTCATAAGTATCATTGACAATCCCGGCTGTTGAGTTGTCAAGAGGAAGCACCGCGTAATCTGCTTCACCGTTCTTAATGGCTTCCATAGCCGCTCTGAATGTCGAAACACACGAACAGTCCGCAGCATCACCAAAATACTTGAGTGTAGCCGCATGGCTGTATGCACCTGGAACTCCCTGATATACTATATGACAGCCCTTTTTTTCAAGCTCCTTTACTGCCTTGTGAGGCGCAGCCTTTGAATAACCGCCTGCCTCAAGAATACCATACTGAAGCTTGCGGCTCATAGCCATAATCTGCTTGAAAAGTTCATCCACGCATCTCTTGCCAAAGTCATCCTCAACACATGCACACAGAGTCTTAAGCTTCTCCTCCTCGCGTGCCTTATCGTACACCGCCTTGTTGTTGGCAATCTTGTATTCGGCCACATCCTTGCTTATCTCCAGCCTCTGCTTCATAAGCTCCACTATCTGTCTATCAATCACATCTAACTTCTGTCTTGATTCTGATAAATCTATCACGCCTTTATCCTCCGCTATATTAAATCTTCTGTCCCTAAACATTAACCCTGCCTGACCCGTAACAGCAGAATTGTATGTCTGCACCGCACTCACCCGGAATTTAGCGGACATTATTATCTACAATTGTATCATTACGCATAAATTTTCGCAATACAACATTGCTAAGTGTATGTATAATGTGTTAAAATACTATATAAAATATAGCTTATGTGCGAATGGAGGATTGCTATGAAAGTGGTATCCAAGATAATAACCGGCGTTGTGATAGCTGCTGCCGTTGCTGCGCTCGGTATCTGCTCATATATGAGCACCAAGGTAAAATACAATGCTGAGGGATATATAGGAAATACATCGGGAAATCTTATTAACAAAGGCTTATTCGCCGAACACAACGGAAAGATATATTTTGCAAATCCGTATGACAATAACCAGCTCTATTCCATGAACAGCGACTGCACAGATATAAAAAGACTGTCCGATGATTCCGTATCATACATAAACGTGACCGATAATTATATATTTTATGTCCGCAATAACTTTGACCCGGACAATGCCGGAATGGTATTCAGAGGACAGCTCTACGGCATTATACGCTGTAAGCTTAATGGCAAGAGGGGCACCGCCCTCACCGCCGATGTCATAACATCCATGTCACTTGTTGGCAACCGGGTATACTATAACAGTTACGATGACGGAAAAATACATACCATGTACACTACCATAGACAAGAAGGAGACAGCCACAATAAAAAATACCCCGACAGCTCTGTACAGCGTTGCGGATAACAGGCTGTACTATTCCGGAACCGACAGCGACCACAATATTCATTCATTTGATTTGTCAAGCGGTCAGACAGATACACTTATTGATGGCAACACATATCTTGCCTCCATGGATGATGGCATAATATATTATCTTGATATGGCTAACAATTATGCTCTCACAGCGTATGACACTCTTACAGGTGTCACCAATGTTCTGTATGATGACAGATGTATAAATTACAATATATATGATGATGTAATCTTCTTCCAGACGGAGGATGGCAGCAACGCCCTTCACCGCATGAATATCGACGGAAGCAATGACACCATCATAATGACCGGCAACTTTGATTCCATAAGCTGCACATCACAGTACACCTTCTTCACAGTCTACGGACAGAATATGCTCTACCGCGTACCTACGCATGGCGGAACAAGCGTGGAGCTGTTCACATACACACCTAAAAAATAAAAAATCAGGGTGGCAGAATATTTATATTCTGCCACCCTGATTCTATATTAGTTATTATATTTTATTTTTCCCGATTAAGCCCTCCCATCCGCACCTGTGCATCATCAAGAGACTTATAGCCATACTGAAGCACTGTATTTTCCATAATCATCTCGTTTAAGTTCCTGCCGCTCTGATACAGCTCTATCACATACCTGCAATACAATATAAAGGTATCCTTTGAATAGGTATCCAGCTCACCGCGAAGATATGTCTCCGCCGAAGTGTCGAACGGTGTATCCTCAGAGGTATGAATGAAACGTATCTGTCCCGCAAGTGCAGGGTACTTCCCGACAAACTCTTCAAGCCAGCCGACCTGAATTGCAATAACCTGTTCCGCTATCGTCCTTCTCTCATCATCTATCACCGGTAGACTGTCCTTAAAGCTCTCATACTCCTGTGGTGCAGTACTCTCCATCATTCTGGCGTATTTTTCCGTCACAAGATTTCTCCCTGTACGTGCTCCTTCCTCTAAGTCGGACAGGTAGCTTCTACACAGTTCATCACTCCACGCCATGAACTGACTTCTTCTCATCAGTGTAAAGGTATTATAATTATTCTGGCAGTCCGCTCTTCCTCCCTCGTTGTGGGCAGCCTGAAACATGTCCCACTCAAGCTTTACTATTCTCTCGATTATTCCGGCCATACTGCCATTGTCTTCATTTCTGCCTAGCGAAGTCTGCACACTCTCATATCCCTGCATAATGGCGTATCCCTGTGTCTCCATATAATAATCATTACTTCCTGAGAGACTCTGCATATTGAGTATTCTCACAAGCTGCATGCATATATTCTCTATACATTCCGAAGCCTTATCCTCGTCATGATAATCAATCTGCGATAGCTCATCAAGCAGCTCACATACCCTCATCAGAACCGGCTCCTGTATGAGCTGTGCCAGCTTCACAAGCGCCCTGTAGGACCATTTATAATACGGCATATATTCTCTGTACACAAGGAAGCACAGCTTCATAGTCTGCTCAATAAATCCTGCATAGGCAAGCGAGGCAGCAACATAATCACCTCGTCTTATGCATCTTCCGTAATTATATTGACCATACTGTGCAATCTTCACGGCTGCCTCTGCCATCTTAGGATACCACAGTTCATTCGGATAGTATTCCAAAAGCCGCTGTCTTTCACCTGTAAATATTCCTGAAGCATCCCTGAAAATCTCACCATTTACCGCTGCCGCCGCTCCGTTATCTGTGATGAGCTGCCATTCGGATAAATCCGTCCTTTCCGGAACCGCGGCACAGCCTATATGCTCAGTCAGAAAGTCACTCAGCTTTATCACACCGACACGTCCGTGGCCGTTTTTGCTCTCAATCCGCGCAGCTACGCCAAGAAAGCTCTTAGGAAGCTTGTCATATTCTGCGGCAAGCCGCTCTCCAATGCTGTCATAGTCATCATCGGTAAGCCACAGACACACTGCAGGACCGAAATCATGGTCTTTTGACAAGTCATCATCAAATCCGAAGCACTCAGAGCCATGTCCCGCAAGTCCCACGGCAATTCTGTCCTCGTATTCCGGAAATTGAGTGTGTATCATATCTTTTACATATATTTCATAATATGCCCTTGAAAGCTCAAGCCCTTTTAGCACAGCCCCATCACGGCATACTGTAGCAAGCTGATTTTTAAGCTCGCTGATTCTTGTCCTGCTTTTTTCGCTCAATGCATATTCATTATCTTCCTGCTGCCCATTATTTCCGCCATTGTTCAAAATAATGCTTTCATACGCAGCTATGCAGTTTTCACATGTCGCCCTGTAAGCGGTGTTGCTATAGCCATAGCTTCTTGCTATCTCGGTAAGCGCCTCCTCATAGGCTTCCACCGCCTTGGCATATTCTCCCCTTTTCAGATGAAGGTCACCATACGCAGAAAGTGCCGCCCCATAGTGGGCATCCTTGTATTTCCTTCCTTTATCTCTCTTAAAGATATCAAGAGCCTTCGATATATATGCCTCTGCTTCATCGTATCTTCCATGTCTTATGTCAAGCAGTGAAATGTTGATATATGTTGTAGCCTCCTCAACCTCACATTCAGGGAGCTTCGTTATAAGCTCCAATGCCTTTAAAAGCTCAGCTCTGGCACGCTCATCATCGCCTGTCTCGGCATAAAAAAGACTTATATTGTTATACAGTGACGCATATCTGTACGCATCCTCACAGCCGGAGCTTCTAAGAGTCTCAGCCGCCTCATCATACAGGGCACCGGCTTTTTCATAATCCCCGGCAGCTCTGTAAGCCGTGGCAGCATTAAGCACTATGGTAGCATAATCCTGCGTGCCGCAAAGACCTGAATTCCCGGCTATCTTCATGGCCTTATCAGCAAACATTTCCGACTCGGCATGCCTCCCTGTGACGCGATACAGACCCACAAGCTCACTCATAACCGTGAGAAGAGCCTGCGTGTCCTCCTGTTCCATCGCTTTTTTTACATTATCAATCAGCAATTGCTCTGCTTCATCCATCCTTTTATCAGACAACAAGCCATCAAGCTTCTGAAAAAACACATTGTAATCCATACACTGCCTCCAAATTTATGATATACGACACAGGAAAACAATATTTTTGCGTACCCGTGCTCTATTCCGAAGTCTGTAACCTCACCATCCTGGCGTATATTCCATTCTTTTCATCTTTACGGGAATCTCCACCGCCTTATCCTTGAGTTCATCCCCACTACTTACATCTTTATCCGGCACAATCATTAAAATATTTTTATATACACCACGCGGCATAAAGCGGAACCGATTTTATCCCATTATCCATGCCGAAATTCTTGGCGGAAACACGGATTGATTCCTCTATAGCATACTTTTTTCTGAAAGTCTCAAGGCTCTTTGCCCTGACATGCACATTGGCTTTACATTCGACAGGCACAATACGATTGTCCTGCATAATAACAAAATCCAGCTCCGCTGCTGAACCAGCCTCCCAGTAATACAGCTTATGCTCCCTGCACGATAGCTGTACGGCAAGATAATTCTCCGTGATTGCTCCCTTGGCTTCCCCGCCCAAATTGATATCCGAAAGAATATTTTCAACCGGAATCATAGCCTTAGCCGCCAAAAGTCCTACATCTGAAAAATATATCTTAAAGCATGTTATATCCTTGTAAAATTCAAGCGGAATCTTACCCTCATTAACCTTCTCACATCTCAGAACAACCCCAGCCTTGGAAAGCCAGTCTATAGAAGCCTCATACTCCCTGCTTCTGGCATTGCTGCCAATCAGCTTATACTGAAATTTTTTATTTTCCCTCGCAAGCTGTGAAGGTATGCTGTTGTATGTCGCGACATGCTTTATTGCCTCATTTTTTGTGGCGTATTTTGCCATATCCGCCGTATAATTGTTTATAATCTCAGCCTGTTTTACCCTCACCATCCTGTAATCGTCCGTCTCAATAAATTCCTTCACAACCTCCGGCATTCCACCTACAACAAGATATGAGCGGTACAGCTCAAGCGCCCTGCTGTGCAGGTTCTCACTCAACGGTGTGTCCTCCCTGTACCCTGCCTCAATCATATCTGCAAGCACTTCATTTCCGGTTGCAAAAAGAAACTCATAAAAATCCATAGGATACATATTGATAGAATTTACCTTACCCACCGGAAAAGAATAGTTCTCCCTCTCAAGTGCAACTCCAAGCAGGCTTCCAGCCGCAATAATATGATATTCCGGTGCCTGTTCGCAAAAATATTTCAATGAGGTGAGCGCCTTAGGAGCCGCCTGTATCTCATCAAAAATAATCAGTGTATGCTCCGTGATAACCTTCCCTAAGACCGCTCCAAGCTCTAAGACAATTCTCTTCGGCTCAAGATTCCTGTCAAAAATACTCTTAAGTTCACCGTTCGCCTCAAAATTAAAATACGCATAGTCTGCATAATTCTTCCTTCCAAAGCTTATTATGGAATATGTTTTTCCTACCTGTCTTGCACCATATACTATGAGCGGCTTTCTGTTCTTTTGATTTTTCCAGCTCAATAAGCCATCCTCTATTCTGCGCTTCACAATTACACCTCCAACACACATTCGCTGATACTGCCTGTAAAATTGCATAGACTGCAATTAAACAGAGCAATTATATACAAATCCTTATATATAGTATAAGTCTTTTCCACATTTTAAGTCAAGAAAATGTGATAAATTATCACATTTTTGCCATTATAAAAGCGATGACAAACATCCCGCCACCGCTTTTACATGTTGTACTATATCACTGTACTGTATCACTATGCTGTATCAGATTCACAAAACTCTACTCCGCTTTACCTCTTTTTTTGATATACATAATTCCTGCCCCTATAACAATCGCCACCGAACCAAGCAGTATAAGCCATATATTCTGCAATGCAATATCGCCCGTCCTAGGTGCTTCAATATTCGGCTGTGAACCCGGCTCAGAGCCAGCCGTTTCAGTCTCCGTAGGCTCAGGATTCGTCGGCTCAGGGTTTTCGATGTCCGGATTGGTGTCTGTGTTCTTCCCATTCAGCACGGTATCGGCGATTACGATAGTGTAATCGGAAGCGTGTGTGAATGTGAGCTCCACGTTTCCGGACTTGTCAATCTGCCCGGCACACACGAAATCAAGCTTATTGCTGCCCTGATTGTAGTAAAACAGATTTGCATAATAGCCGGCATTTTCCGCCTTTACATTCACTGTCAAGGTCGCGGTAAATCCGAACTCACCGCTATATGCCAGCGTGAGATTGATTGATGTGCGCTCACCTGTTATGCTGTTGATTATATCCACCGGAATGGTCTTTCCCGCTTCCGCTCCGACTGTAACACCGATATTGATATCGCCCTTGATTTCCGTTACATTCTTTCTCTCCACAAAAATCTGAAATGCCGTGTCAATAATCTTCTGATTTCTGGAGCTCTCCTTCTCCAATCGTCTTGTTGTCTTTTGCGTGGTTCTTTCCATTCTGATACACCCCGTCTCAATTATTTTATCTAATATTTTTTCAAAAGTCAATTTAATTTACAAACAATAATGCGGGATTTTATTTAATTGCTTCGGGTGTCAAAACATGCTGATTTAATTTTTGAGTGTATATGTGGCATGTTTTGACACCCGAATCTTAAATATCTAAAAAGGACGCAGGATTGCACTCCAACGTCCTAATAACCATATCCGGTTCCATTCTCTTCATGCGCTCATATATCACATTAACCGCATTTAAAATGCAATGTCCCTCCACCTCTCCGATGCAATGCTCTCGCTGGTCACAATGCACTCCGGGTTCGGCGCAAGCACATGCCTTACCACCTCAAAAATCCGTTTCGCGTCACACAGAAGGCAATCCGCGTCACCGAATTTCACCTGTACTGCCGCGCCACACTCAAGGAACGCCTGATTTAACTTCACAAAATCCTCCGATATATGCGGCTGTGTGGCGTTGTAGTGCCTGCGGACATACACCTTTCTTATGCTTCCGTCCGGCATCGCTATCTTAAGCTCCATAGGCTTGTCCGACAGCCGGTTAGGCACGTTTAACACCTCCTCAACACTGTGGATATATGTATTTCTCTCATGCCCGACACCGACAAGAAGTATCCTTCCGCCACAATCCTTCAGCCTGTCATAGCAGCCTCCCGGCGTACAGGGTGTGTTGCAAAGCTCCTCACCGCTTAGGTACTCCGCTGCACCACGCCCAAGCCCAGCCATGCTGTGTGTCGGGTGAAGTGAGCGCACAACTCCCTGTCTCTTCATAAATATATTCGTGAGAAGCCCCACACAGGAAGGAGTCACCTCCGGGTCATATACAGGGTTACTCTCGTTCACAGTCTTCCATGTGTGCGTCGGAAGAAGCAGAAGCCCCTCCGCAAAGAACCCACTCCACGCGTCAAGCACCGCGTCCGCGCCGCCCTCCACCTGTCCTATAGCTTTCATCGATGAATGTATAAGTATGGTCTCATCGCCATGAAGCCCCATCGCTCTTAATTGTTCTGTCAATTCTTGTTTTCTGTACATTTTGCTCCTTATAGTGCCTTGCACCGTTGAAATAAACCATGATTTTTTAATATTACATTTGCAAGATATTGGGGCAAAACATGCCAACTTAATGTACGAGTGTATAACGTATTATATTTATGCATACCAGCTCCATTGTCCGAAGCAAGATGTTCTAAGAACTCTGATATGGGTTATTGTATACATTCGCCACCGAAGCAAAGCATACATCCGTGTATGCATTGCTTCTAAAGCAGCATCCGTGCTGCTTTTGGCTGGGGACTTAGCAGAGTTCTAAGAACATCTAAGCTTCTCCCAAAAGTCGTGATATGCATAAATATAATACGTTATACATGCTAAGTTTATAGAGCATGTTTTTACCTCAACATCTTTGCAAGATTATAATATAATATCATTTTCGACAATGGTCATCCTGTTGCCAAAGCTCTTTTTGCTCTCATACACACCGATATCCGCTATCTTATACAGCATGTCAAAATTCATATCTTTCTTATAAAAAGCGGCACCAAGGCTTATATGTATCTGCTCCTCCATCGGATCGACATGTATCTTTTCTATCTCAGAGAACAGCCTCTCTATGACAAGCTTGGCATCCTCATCTGTGTCTATGTTGCGGAAATACATCGCGAACTCGTCCCCGCCAAGACGCATTGATATGTCATCCTCACGCTGTGCCTTCTTCATCGCAGTGGCAATAGCAATCAGTACTTTATCGCCTATATCATGTCCGTATTTATCATTCACACTCTTGAATTTATCCACGTCAAACAGACAGAACAGCCCTTTTTTCTCTTTAACCAGAAGCTCCTTTATGCTCTGCTCGCCATAACCCCTGTTATAAAGGCTTGTCATAAGGTCTGTTTGTGAGAGATACATTAGATAGTTTTCCTTCCTCTTCTCCTCATCTATGCATTCTACTGTATATACGACATTGTGCAGGCTTCCGTCCTCGTCATAGTCGATTGCGATAAATCTTGCCCTGCACCAGCCGTTAATCTTTCCCTTAAAGACAATCGCAATATCGCTTTTCCCCTTCATCCTCTCATCAAGAGTGGACATGTTGACAAACTCCAGCATCATATCGACATGTTTTTCCTCAGTCAGGTTCTTCACGGTATTATATGTCTTGTTCTGCGCCCCTTCGACATTCTTTGACCACATATCTATATATTCATTCGATTTAAAAGGATACTCCATATCCTTTTTCAAATCAAAGGTGTAAATTGATATGTATATCTTTGAAAGTGCATTTAACATTCTGTAATACTCATTCGTGCTGTCCATATTATACCTCCTGTATGACGCATACTGATATTACTATCAGCCTGCTTGTCTCTTCATGCCTGACATTGTCGGTCTTTGTGCATACTCCTTAATGCTTTTACCGCTAAGCTTTATACATGCCACTTAATGCTGTATCCCTGTTTATTGCCAAAAATTTTATTGTGTTACATACTCAAAGTGCTGGTAGTCCTTGCCCGTCTCCCAGTCACCGCCCCACTCAAATCCATGCTCCGTGAACAGCTTGTAGCATAAATCCTCATGGTCTATCTTGTACAGAAAATCCCCGCTTCTGTCCGCATAGCTTATTGCATCCTCCGGGCTGACCTCGACACCATTTTCCGTCTCCTTAACCTGCGGGTTATAGAATGGGTTAACATCCACCGCAAGCCCCATGCCATGCTCAGATACAATGTCCGTTCCGGCTATCGTTCTGAAATTGAACGCTGAGGTATTGTTATCACTCATCGACTGCTCATCATCGCCATCGTACTCATCAATAAGCGCTATCTTCTCAATAGGATACTGTGCCTTGTAAAGTTGCTTAAATATATCAAGTATATCATCCGCAATGAGCTTATTTACAACCAGCTCTCCCTCACTGCTTCTTCCCGCGAAGTCCACATACATGACATGAACATAGCGCAGGTCTTTACGCTCAACAGGGCAGCCATCCTTATAGCTCTTCCCCTGCATGTTCTTCCACACACTGTCAGGAAGCTCTGATACATAGAAGCTGCTGTAATCGTTGTCATCTGTGGTCTGTGTGACATCCATTCCCGTGCTGTCTGCATCAGCAGCATCTGATATGTTACCATCTGTTGTGCTGTTAACTGTACCATACGATATACTGCCATCTGTTGTGCTGTCACTGCCACCGGTGTATGTCCCACCACCCGCTTCAGCTGTAACCTTGCTTAAATCTATTGTGCCACCCACCGGTGAATCAGCCATGCTTCCAAAATACAGCATCGCTCCAAGCATGCCAAGTGGCACAAGCGAAACTGCCATAATTATCAGCAGTATCTTAGTTGTTTTATTCATATATTTCTCCAATATTCAGCGGCAGTCTGCCAAAGCATGCATTTTAACCATCTTTGGCAGCCTCACATCGAAATCCATCCAAACGCATTCGCGATAGAGCTTAACAAAATTAACGCCGCAAAAATCGGACACAGATACTTAATCATAAAGCAGAATATCTTCTTTCTGCGGAATGTGCCTCCACCATAGGTCACTTCCTCCTCAATACGTTTTACCCCGACAACTCTTGACACGAACAGACACGTTGCTATAGCCGCAATCGGCATCATAACAGTGTTGGTGAGGAAATCGAAAAAGTCCAAAAACTGCATTCCGATTATCTTTACATCGGCAAGAGATCCGTAACCAAGGGCAGACAGACTTCCAAGCACCAGCATAATCACGCCGATAATGACCGTGGATTTCCTTCTATTCCATCCAAACTCATCTTCAAATGTGGAAACTGCACTCTCCGTCAACGCTATTGAACTTGTGAGTGCGGCAAAGAGAACCAGCAGGAAGAACATAACCCCTGCAAAAGTTCCAAAACCCATACTTGCAAAAACCTTTGGAATAGTGATAAACATAAGTGCCGATCCGGCTTGAAGTGTCTTAGCATCACCACCCGAGAACGCGAACACAGCCGGAATAATCATAAGTCCTGCTATCATTGCAATCGCTGTATCAAAAATTTCAACCTGCTTTGTCGACTCCTCGATTGAATTTTCCTTTTTCATGTATGAGCCGAATGTAATCAGAATACCCATTGCAATTGAGAGCGAATAAAACATCTGCCCCATAGCCGTTACCACTGTCATCCATGAGAAATTGCTCACATTAGGCACCAGAAAATATTTGACCCCTGCCAGTGCCCCCGGTCTTGTCACCGAATACACGGTGATTATCAGCGATAAGATTACCAGAATCGGCATCATAAACTTAGAAACACGCTCAATTCCGTTGCGCACACCCGCAAAAATAATGCCCAGCACAATCAAGGCAAATATGATAAAGTAAATCTCCGTCGAAGCACCAGCAGAGATAAATTCCGAAAAATATCCGTCCACCGCCAGAGCCTGTGTCTGCCCTGTGACGTATCCGACAAGATATTTTATGACCCAACCGCCGATTACCGAATAGTACGGGACTATGAGGATTGGGATAATCGCATTTATCCATCCCCCTGCCTTAGCCAATTTTGACTTGCCGAAGGAGGCGTACGCTCCCACAGGACTTTTCCGTGTCATTCGCCCCAATGCTGTCTCCGCTATTATCATTGTATAGCCAAACGTCAATGCCAGAATAATATATATTACAAGGAAAATTCCTCCGCCATATTTCGCCGCCAGATACGGAAATCTCCAGATATTCCCCAGTCCCACGGAAGCCCCCGCCGCTGAGAGAACAAATCCTATCTTGCCGGAAAAAGAACTTCTCTTTGCCTCATGTTGTTTCATTGCCTCTTATACCTCATTTCATATAAAATCTTTTCCCTGCTC
>ERZ780177.1933-NODE-1933-length-18210-cov-5.992399_pt1 | contig 18210 bp, 18 predicted proteins | sample MGYA00510973_ERZ780177 | MGnify/ENA primary metagenome ERZ780177 (study PRJEB29588, sample SAMEA2144396) | human gut metagenome | biome: human gut; feature: human-associated habitat; material: faeces | place: Denmark | collected 2008/2010 ...
CTGCCACAGCCGCTTGAGGCGGGCGCGGCACGCGCCCTCCATCATCACACGCAGCACGCGGTCAGACACGCGCAAAATCTGCGTCACGCGCGCGACCGTGCCGATCTCGTACAGGTCTTTTTCCTCCGGCTGCTCCACGCCGATCTCACGCTGGGTGACGAGAAAAATCTCCTCCCCGTTTTCCATGGCGCGCTCAAGCGCGTGCACGGAGATCGGACGCTCGAGGTCAAAGCTCGTGTTCATGCGCGGGAACACATTGAGCCCGCGCATGGCAATGACCGGAAGATTTTTTGTTACAGGTTCCATGGGGTTTCTCCTTATGAAGCGGAGTCTGCCGGCAGCGACGGCTGCGGCTCCTCCCCTTCTTTCTCTGTGCGGTGGGAAATTTTCGGCTGTTCCGTCCCCTCCACGCAGCCCGGCGTGATGGTCACGCGGTCGATCGTGCGGTCGGACGGGATGTCGTACATCACGTTCATCAGCAGACCCTCCATTACCGCGCGCAGGCCGCGCGCGCCGATCTTGCGCTCGATGGCCTTGTCGGCAATCGCTTCGAGCGCCTTGGGCTCGAACGTGAGCTCAGCGTCGTCGTAAGAAAACAGCTTTTGATACTGCTTGACGAGCGCGTTTTTCGGCTGGGTCAGGATCTTGACAAGGTCGTCGCGCGTCAGCGCGTCGAGCGCCGTGATGACCGGCAGTCTGCCAACCAGCTCGGGGATGATGCCGAACTTCAAGATATCGTGCGGCTGCACCTCGCGTAAAATCTTGCTTTCATCCACGTCGTTTTTGCTCTTGAGCTCCGCGCCGAAGCCCATCGACTTGCGGTCGAGACGGCTCTCGATGATCTTCTCGATGCCCTCGAACGCGCCGCCGCAGATGAAGAGGATGTTGTGCGTGTCGATCTGGATGAACTCCTGATGCGGGTGCTTGCGGCCGCCCTGCGGCGGGACGTTCGCGACCGTGCCCTCGACGATCTTTAAGAGCGCCTGCTGCACGCCCTCGCCGGAGACGTCACGCGTGATGGAGGTGTTCTCGCTCTTGCGGGCGATCTTGTCGATCTCGTCGACATAGATGATGCCGCGCTCGGCGAGCTCCACGTCGTAATCCGCCGCCTGAAGCAAGCGGAGCAGAATGTTTTCCACATCGTCGCCGACGTAGCCCGCCTCGGTGAGGGTCGTCGCGTCCGCGATGGCGAACGGCACCTTCAGAATGCGGGCGAGCGTCTGGGCAAAGAGCGTCTTGCCGCTGCCAGTGGGGCCGAGGAGCAGGATGTTGCTCTTTTGCAGCTCCACCTCGTCGTCGCCGCCGAAGAAGATGCGTTTATAGTGGTTGTAGACGGACACGGACAGCGCAACCTTGGCCGCCTCCTGCCCGATGATATACTGGTCGAGCACCTCGCGAATTTCGCGCGGCGTGGGGATGGAGTCGGGCGCTTCCAGCTCATCGTGCGGCTCATAGCCGTCCTCCAGCACGTCCATGCACAGGCGGACGCACTCATCGCAGATGCGCACGCCCGGCCCCTGGATCATGCGGTGCACTTCGTGCTCGCTCTTGCCGCAGAACGAGCAGCGAAGCTCTTTTTTCCTATCTTCACTCATAAGTCAAACTGTCCTTATCTCTTGTAAATGACCTTGTCCACAAGGCCGTAGGCCTGCGCCTCATCCGCCGTCATCCAGTGGTCGCGCTCGGAGTCGAGCTTGACCTGCTCGGGCGTCTTGCCGGTGTTCTCGGCCAGGATCTTATTCAAGCGCTGCTTGATGCGCAGGAAATGCTCCACGTCGCTCTCCATATCCGTGACCTTGCCCTGCGTACCGGCAGAGGGCTGGTGGATCATAATATCTGCGTTCGGCAGCGCAATGCGCTTGCCCTTGGCGCCGGACGAGAGCAGGAACGCGCCCATGCTGGCGGCGAGGCCGACGCAGATGGTGGACACGTCGCACTTGATATACTGCATCGTGTCGTAGATCGCCATGCCGGCCGTCACACTGCCGCCGGGGGAGTTGATATAGAGCTGGATGTCCTTGTCGGGGTCCTTGGCCTCGAGGAATAAAAGCTGCGAAACGATCAGGCTCGCGGTCGCATCGTTGACCTCTTCGCCGAGGAAAATGATGCGGTCTTCCAGAAGGCGGGAGAAAATATCGTAAGAGCGCTCGCCGCGGTTGGTCTGTTCAATGACGTAAGGGACTAAACTCATCTTGGTAACCTCCTTGTTCATACCCTGTTCAAAAAATTGGTATGTACACAATCAACCACAAATGGCAGGCATTTGTGGTTGATCGTCGTTTCTATCTATTATGGCCGCTTTGCCGATTATTCAGCCTTTTCTTCTTCCTTCTTGGCGGACTTTTTGGCAGCGGTCTTCTTGGCGGGCTTTTCCTCGCCTTCAGCGGCTTCGCCCTCGGCTTCCTTCTTGGGAGCCTTCTTCTTTTCGATCTTCGCGCTGTCCACGACGACGCTGATGGCCTTGTCGCGGATGATCTGCGTACGGACGGACATGGCGTCAAGATACTTCTTGAGCTCGCCCACGTCCATGCTGTACTTCTCAGCAAGGTCGTTGTACTGCTTTTCGACCTCCTCGTCGGTGGCCTCGAGCTTCTCTTCCTTGATGATGGCGTTCACGGCGAGGTCCATGCGCACCTGACGAGTCGCGGGCTCCTTGCCCTCCTCCAGGAACTTGGCCTCATCCATGTTGGTCATCTTGCAGTACTGGTCATAGGGGATGCCCTGAGACTGTAAGCGCTGCTTGAACTCCTCGAGGAAGCGGGCGCACTGCTCATCGATGAGCGCATCGGGGATGTCGCACTCAATGTTCGCGGCGACCTTCTCCATCAGTTCGTTTTCGACGGCATACTTGGCGGACTGCTCGCGCTGCTCGGTGATCTCGCGCTTGATGCTGTCCTTGAGCTCCTTGAGCGTGTCGTACTCGGACACGTCCTTGGCGAAGTCGTCATCAAGCTTGGGAAGCTCCTTGCACTTGATCTCCTTGGCCTTGACGTGGAAGACGACCTTCTTGCCGGCGAGGTCCTTGTGATAATCCTCGGGGAAGGTGATGTCGAGATCCTTCTCTTCGCCGGCCTTCATGCCGATGACCTGATCCTCAAAGCCGGGGACGAAGCTGCCGGAGCCGAGCTCGAGCTCGTAATTCTCGCCCTTACCGCCCTCGAACGCTTCGCCGTTGTCGAAGCCCTCGAAGTCGATGACGGCGATGTCGCCCTTCTTGGCCTTGCGGTCGACGGAGACGAGGCGGGCGTTGCGCTCGGCCATCTCATTGAGGCGCTCTTTGACATCGTCGGCGCTGACCTTGATCTCTTCCTTCTCAGCCGTCAAGCCCTTGTACTCGCCGAGCTTGACCTCGGGATACACGGCAACGGTCGCCTTGAAGGTGAAGCCGTTCTCGTCGATCTTGTCGTCCACGATCTCGATCTCGGGATAGCCGACAACATCGAGGCCGCTCTGGCCGATGGCCTGCGTATATGCCTCGGGCAGGGCGATGTCAACGGCATCGCTGTAGAAAACGCCCGCGCCGTAGAGCTTTTCGATCATCTTGCGGGGGGCCTTGCCGGGGCGGAAGCCGGGAATGCTGAGCTTGCCGCGGGCCTTGGCGTAGGCCTTGGCAACGGCGGCTTCAAATTCCTCCGCGCCGACCTCGACGGTCACCGCGACTCTGCTCTTTTCCAGCTTTTCAACATTTTTGACAGTCATGATTTCTTTTTCCTCCGTTTAACATCAGATAATGATGCTTTTGCAAAGTGAAATTATACCATAGCTTCCTCGGAATTTCCACCCCTTTTTGCATCAATTTATGTCTTAATTGCAAATTTTTACAGGCTGAAAGGCGACATAATCCGCCGCGATCAGCGCATATTCGGTTTTTTCGCGCATCCCCTCGAACGCGCGACGGTGCGTGTAGCCGTGCAGATGCCCGTAATAGCAGCGCTCGACCTCGTATTTGTCGAGAAGCTCGAGCATCTCGGGACACTTGTAGCCCTGATAGATGGGCGGATAGTGCAGAAAGCAGTAGATGGGCTTCCCCTCCGCCGCCTTGAGCGACGCTTCAAGCCGCAGCGCCTCGCGTGCGAGCATCTTGCCCGTGTGCGTGCCCGCGGCGTCCTCTTCATAAAACCAGCCGCGCGTGCCGCAGATGGCGTGGCCTCCGTAGAAAAAGGCATTGTTGTAGAGGATATCGAGCGTTGTGATGTCGTGCTCGGCAAAAAACTTTTTCATCTTCGACGCCGTGCCCCACCAGTAGTCGTGATTGCCCTTTAAGAGGATCTTCCTCCCCGGCAGCGCGTCAATAAACTGAAAATCCGGCAGCGACTGCTCGAGCGACATCCCCCACGAGATATCCCCCGCGATGACGATGACGTCGTCATCGTTCAGCTTGGAAAAATTCTCCTGAATGCGCTCGACATAGTTCGCCCACTTGGGGCCGAACACGTCCATGGGCTTGTTCGTGCCGAGCGATAAGTGCAGGTCGCCGATCGCGTATAATGCCATCGCGTGCCTCCCTTCCAAAGTCAGATCAAAATGCGTTTGCGATGTAGCGGATGCGCGTTTTGCCCGCGCTGCGGTGCACATCGGTGTAGACCTCCGCCACGTCGAAGCGGGCGGGCACATCCAGCTCGCGCCCGCTCAAGTACAAAAGCGCCGCGGCACGCAGCTTTTCCTGCTTTTTCACCGTGACGTACTCGCGCGGCGCACCGTACTGCAAATTTGTGCGCAGCTTCACCTCGACGAACAGCAGCACGCCGTCCTTCTCGGCGATGAGGTCGATCTCGCCGAAGCGGCAGCGCCACTCTCGTTCCACGATGCGGCAGCCGCGCTCGCTCAGATACTTTTCGACCAGCGCCTCGCCCCAGTCGCCGTCCTGCTTCGTGCTCATCGCCGCGCCTCCCACTTTTTGAGGAACGTCATACGGTGCACGGGGCTCGGGCCGTACTGATCGAGCATCTGATAGTGGAGCTTTGTGCCGTAGCCCTTGTGCCTGGCGAACTGATACTCGGGATACATCGGGTCGAGCACTTCGACCACATAATGGTCACGGCTGACCTTCGCCAGCACGCTCGCCGCGGCGATGGATAAGCTCGCGCCGTCCCCGCCGACGATGGTCTCGTGCGGTACGGTGATCTTTGCCGACGCGCCGTGGTCGCGGTTGCCGTCGATGAGCGCATAGTCCGCTGGGATTTGCAGCGCATCGATGGCGAGCTGCATCGCCTTCATGCGCGCGCTCAAAATATCCGTTGCGTCGATCTCCTTCTCGTCGACGGACGCGATGGCGTAGGCGACGGCTTTTTCACAGATGACGGGAAACAGCGCCTCGCGCTTTTTCTCCGTCATCTTCTTGGAGTCATTCAGCCCCTCGATCTCACAGCCCTCCGGCAGGATGACGGCGGCGGCGTACACAGGGCCCATCAGCGGCCCCGCGCCCGCCTCGTCCACGCCGCAGACGGATGAAAAGCCCGCGGCGCGGGCTTTGTCCTCGTAGTGTAGGTTGACGCTCATGTGCGCTCGCCCTCCGGCGGGAATTCGAGCGTAAAGCGGCCGAGCTTGCCGCCGCGGAACTCGTCGAGCAGGATACGGCTCATACGCTCGGTGTCGACCTCGCCGCCGGAGATCAGAAAGCCGCGCTTGCGCCCCGCCTTTTCGAGCAGTGCATAGCCGTCGTCCTCTTCCGAAACGGTGAGCTTGTAGCGCTCCTCGATGGCCTTGGGATAATTTTTGCCGAGGTAATCCATCAGGCGCATGGCGAGCTCTTCGATGTCGACGACCTCGTCGCGGATCGCGCCGGTGAAGGCTAAACGCACGCCGACGCTGCTGTCCTCAAATTTCGGCCACAGGATGCCTGGCGTATCAAGGAGCTCGAGCGTCTTGTCGACCGGCACCCACTGCTTCGTGCGCGTGACGCCGGGGCGGTCCTCCGCCTTGGCGCTCTTGCGGCCGGAGACCTTGTTGATAAACGTCGACTTGCCAACGTTCGGGATGCCGAGTACCATCACGCGCAGCACGCGGCCGATCTGGCCCTTGGCCTCGTAAGAGGCGATCTTATCGTGCAGCAGCGTGCGCACGGCGGAAGAAAACTGCTTCACGCCCCCGCCCTGCTTCGCGTCCGTTTCGATGACGGCATAGCCGAGCGAGCGGAAGTAGGCCGCCCACTTTTTTGTCATTTCGGGGTCCGCCTGATCGACGCGGTTCAAGACGATCAAGCGGGGCTTGCCCGCCGTCAGTTCGTCCACATCGGGGTTGCGGCTGCTCATCGGGATGCGCGCGTCCAGAATTTCGCACACGGCGTCCACGTTGCCGAGCTCCGCCGTGATCATGCGGCGGGTCTTGGTCATGTGCCCCGGGAACCAGCTCAGAGAATCCAACTGCATTTGCTCGTCCCCCTTTACTGCAAAAGGCCGATGCGGCCAAACTCGCGCTGCTCGGTCAGATAGTCGCGTCCCGGGAAGACGAGGAACACCGCCTTGCCGATCAGAAGGCGCGTGTCCACCGTGCCGAGCGAGGAATCGCGGCTGTCGTTCGAATGGTTGCGGTTGTCGCCCATGAGGAAGACTTCGCCCTCCGGCACGGTAAGCGGGAACACGGTGCCCTCTTCGCGATAGGTGTAGTCGTTGATGTAGTCCTCGTCCAGAAGCTCGCCGTCCACATAGACCTGACCCAAGTTAAAGTCGATGTCCACGGTCTGGCCCGCGGTGGCGATGACGCGCTTGACGATGGGCTTCGAGTCAAAGGTCTCCTTGCGCGCGATGACGATATCGCCGACCTGATAGTCGCCGCAGAGCAGCGAGTTGACGACGAGAAGCCGGTCGCCGTCCTGCAGCGTCGGGATCATTGACGGGCCGGAAACGCCCATCAGCCGCACAAGAAACGTAAACACCAGCACAACGACCAGCAGCGCCGAGACGAGAGACGAGACCGTCTCATACACGTCGCGTCCGGGGATCTTTTCCACGATCTCCTCCTGCGGCTGCTCGCTGATCTCCATTTTCTGATCAAATTCGTCCATTTCGGTCTCCTAAACCCAGCGCCGCGCAGCGGCGGACTAACAGTCTCCCTCTGCGGCAAAATGCGCCTGATTTTCTAATGTATTATTGTAGCACGCTTTTTGAAAAAGGCAACAAAAAAAGCATGGCGGAAACGCCATGCTTTTTTGTTCTCAAAGAATCTGCCTTACAGCTTCTCGCGGATCTTGGCAGCCTTACCGACGCGGCCGCGCAGGTAATACAGCTTGGCGCGGCGAACATAACCGCTGCGCACGGTCTCGACCTTCTCGATGAGGGGGGAGTGGATGGGGAACACCTTCTCGACGCCGACGCCGTAGGCAAGACGACGAACGGTGAAGGTCTCCTCAAGACCGCCGTGCTTCTTCGCGATGACGATGCCCTCGAAGACCTGGATACGCTCGCGGGAGCCTTCCTTGATCTTGACATGAACGCGGACGGTGTCGCCGACGTTGATGACGGGCATTTCCTTTTTCAGCTGCTGGGATTCGAGCTCTTTGATGAGATCCATGGATATTTTCCTCCTATTTATAGGCGTTCTTGACCGCTTTTCTTCGGCGCTGTCGGGACTCTTTCACCCGCGCACGGCAGAGGACCGCCCTTTTCAAGCTATGGTAGCATATCACATTCCCAACGGGAATGCAAGCATTATTTGCAAAAACACGGCAGAAATCAGCGGAAAACGTTCATTTCCGCGTCGTAGACCTCTTTTCGGCGCACGCGAACAAAGTCCGGCGCGATCTCCGGCAGGTGCCGCGCGACCGCCGCGCCGATCAGCGCGGGGTTGAGGCCCGGGTCCTGCGCGGCGACGACCGCATCGGCGAGGATCACGCCCTCTCCCTCCGTCAGCGTGAGCGAGCGGATGAGCGGCGCAATGTTGAGCTCGGTCATGCCCTTGTGCTTCGTGCGCTTTTCGACAAAGATCTCCTCCTGCGTGAAAAATTCGCGGATGCGCTCACACGCGCCCTCGGGCACGCCGTTGTCGTATTCCATTTCGAGCTGCGCGCGCAGGTTGACCATCTCGCGCACGGGGCGCGTCACGCTATAGCAGTCCAGCACGCGAAGACCTGCGGGCATACCGGTGTTCAGTGCCTCGGCCACACCCTCGCCCGTGCTGTCCTCCACACTTTCAAAGTCCAGAATTTCGCAGTTGCTCGACTGCCCCACGGGCAGCGGCAGCACGATGGACAAAATGGGGTGCGGGTGGAAGCCGTTGGAGTGCTTGATAGAAAGGCCCGCGCGCGGGAACACGCGCTGGAACGTGCGCATCACGTCAAGATGCGAAATGTAGGACGCCTGATGCTCCTTGACAAAAACCAGCCGCAATTTAGACATCGCATTTCCCTCCCACCAGGCAGTTTGCGCCGCAGGCGTTGCAGTGCGTGCGGCAGTCCGGCGTCGTCACGCCCTCATAGCTCAGCGCGTGCTCGCGCTTCAAATACCCCGGTGCAACGCCGCAGGAGATCATGCTCCACGGCAGAATTTCATCCTCGCTGCGGCGGCGGTTGGCGTAAAAGTGCGGGTCAAGGCCGCACTCCTCAAATGCCTCCATCCAGCGGTTCAGATCAAAATAGTCCTCCCACGCGCTGAGCGTCTCACCCTTGCGCCACGCGGTCTCGATGACCTTGCCGAGCCGGCGGTCGCCGCAGGAGATGACCGCCTCCATAAAGCTCGTGGGCGAGGGGTGCCAGTTGTACGTGACGGACTTGGTGTTCATCGCCTCGCGCAGGAGCTTGACGCGGCGCTCGTACTCTTCAATGGGAATCTGCGGCTCCCACTGGAACGCCGTATGCGGCTTTGGCACAAACCACGAGGTCGACACCGTGATGCGCACACCGCGCGTCTTGTTGAGTGCGCTTTCGCGCCAGGCGTGCATGACATGGGCCGCGATGTCGGCAATGCCGAGCACGTCCTCGTCCGTCTCGGTCGGAAGGCCGAGCATGAAGTAGAGCTTGACCGCGCTGTATCCGCCCGCAAACGCGCGGCGGCAGGATTCGAGCAGATCTTCCTCCGTCAGATTCTTGTTGATGGCGTCGCGCAGTCTCTGCGTGCCCGCCTCGGGTGCAAAGGTAAGGCCGGTCTTTCTGCCCTTTTGCAGCCGCTCCATCAGCGCCATGGAGAAGTTATCCGCACGCAGCGACGGCAGCGCGAGCGTCACATGCCGCTGGGCACAGAAGTCCTCTAAGTCGTCGCACAGCTCGACAAGGTGCGGATAGTCGGACGTCGAGAGCGACGAGAGCGTCATATCCTGATAGCCCGAGTCCTCGACGGCTTCAACGGCGTAGCCGCGCAGCAGCTTCTCCGAGCGGTTGCGCACGGGACGGTAGACATACCCCGCCTGACAGAAGCGGCAGCCGCGGATGCAGCCGCGAAACAGTTCGAGCGACACACGGTCCTGCACGATCTCGGTCGAGGGAACGATGGTCTTGGTCGGATAGTAGGCCTTGTCCATGTCCCGCATGATGCGCTTTAGGACGACCTTGGGCGCACCCTCGTTTGCCGTGATGGACTTGACCGTGCCGTCGTCGTTGTAGACAACGTCGTAAAGGCTCGGCACATAGACGCCCGGGATCTGCGCGGCGCACACGAGAAACTCGTGCTTGCTCCAGCCCTCTCGCCGCGCCTGACGGTGCAGCTCGATGAGCTCGACATCCATCTCCTCGCCCTCGCCGATAAGAGCAAGATCGATAAAATCCGCGATGGGTTCGCAGTTGTACATCGCCGTGCCGCCCGCGACAACGAGCGGTGTGAGCGCCGTGCGTTCGCTCGCGTGCAGCGGCACGCCTGCTAAGTCCAGCATGTCGACCATCGCGGGGAACGCCATCTCATAGCCAATGGAAAAGGCGATGATGTCAAAATCCTTGATCGGGTCAAACGATTCGAGCGCGTAGAGCGGGATGTTCGCATTTCGCATCTCCTGCTCCATGTCGCCCCAGGGGGCGAAGCAGCGCTCGCACCACACGCCCTCAATATTGTTCATCACACCGTACAGAATGCGCATGCCGAGGTTCGACATGCCGATCTCATACGTGTCGGGAAAGCAGAAGGCGACGCGCGTGTCGACCTTGCTCTTGTCCTTCATGATCGCGTTGAATTCCCCGCCGACATAGCGTGCGGGCTTCTGCACGCGGGGCAAAATGCGTTCCAATCTCTTATCCACAAAAGTTCTCCTCTGAAGTAAGCAAAAATAAAAAGCCGAAAATGGGCACAAACATCCATTTTCGGCTATTCTACACTTTTATTGCGCGACGCGCAAGTCTCAGTTCTTTGAGCGCGCTTAAAAGCAGTGCCAGTGCGGCAAAAATAACGAGCGCGCCGCCGCGCGTCTGCACATAGAGATACACTACCCCGCCCAGCAGCGCGAGTGAACAGAGAACGCCCGCAAGCGCCGCGACCGCGTCGCCCACGAGCGGGCCAAACAACGCCGAGACCGCAAGATTCAGCGCGTGTGAGCCGTCGAGCGGCGGGATGGGCAGCAGGTTGAACGCGCAGAGCAGAATGTGCGCGCCAGCGAAGACGAAGCCCTCCACCCACACATAGTGCAGCGAAAACCACGCCGTCAGAACGCCGCAGACGAGGTTCATGCCGCAGCCCGCGAGCGTGACGACAAGCTCACGCCCGTAAGAGAGCCTTTGCGCTCCGCGCGCGTGCAGCACCGCGCCAAACGCGCTGAGACGCAGCCCCTCGATGGGCACGTGGAATGCCCGCAGCGCCAGAAGATGCCCGTACTCGTGCAGCGCGGCGGCCAGCAAAATCGAGAGCACGATCGTCAGCGGGCTCACGATGGCCGCGAGCAGAATGAGCAGCCAGAAGCTCCACGAAACGTGGAGCCCGCGTTCAGGGAACCACATAGTAAACGGGGTTCAGATACTCTTCCCCGTCGTGCACCTCAAAGTGGAGGTGCGAGCCCGTGGCGTTGCCGGTCGAGCCAACTTTAGCGATCGCATCGCCCTTTTTGACACTCTGTCCCGCGCTCGCGGTGATGGCGCTACAATGGGCGTAGAGCGTTGAAAATCCGCCCTCGTGGTTGACCGTCACATAGTTGCCGAGGATATTGCTCTCCCCCACCGTGCCGACGCTGCCGTCGGCAAAGCAGGCGACGGAGGCGCCCTCCTCGCCCGCGATGTCCATGCCGTAATGGAAGCACTCGCCCGCGCCGTTCGGGTCGTCGCGCCAGCCGAACGGCGATGTCACCGTGCCGGACAGCGGCGTCGTGTACGAAAAGCCTAAAATGCGCTGCTCGCCCACGGCGAGTGCGGGCAGCTCCCGCGCGCTCGTGAGGTCGGAGACGTCCTGCTCCGAGACCGTCATGCCGATCAGATTGCCCGAGACCTCCTGCGCCTTGCTCTCGCCGCCAAACACCGCGACATAGGCCTCCGACAGCGAATCGCCCCAGTCCTGCTCGCCGGATGCCGCACGCCCGACCGCGGAAAACGCCGAGATGAAGTCCGCGTCGCGCACCAGCCACTGCCCCAGCGTCCCGCGCAGCGCGCTTAAGTTCCCCGGCATCAGCAGCTTGAGGCCAATGAGCGCCACAAACAGCGCCCCGCAGACGATGAGCTGCACCCAAAGCCGCGGCACTCCCATCTCCTTGCCGCGAGACACGCGCGATGTGCGCGTCCGCGGCGCAACGCGCTTTCCGCTCCCGCTGTATGTTGTCCACTGCCGCCGCTTCTTCATGCCGCCCGCCTCCCGTCCATTTCTGCCATAGCCTATGTGGACGAGGAGGAAAAAATACCTCCGCCATGTAGCGGAGGTACTTGAGGCCATTTTATTCTTCCATTTTATACGCCGCGTAGACGTTTCTTCTTGTAAAGTCAGTTGCCTTGTCGAACATGGCGTCCGGCAGTCTTGTGACGGCGTCCTCGGCCTTGGTGCTCGCGTCGATGAGACCGTTTTCGCGACAGTAGGACATTGCGCCGTCGTAAGGGCCGGCCTTGCCGGTCTTTCGCAGCTGGGCGACGCGGCGGGAGATGGCCTCGTCACGCGGCGCGAGCAGCATCGCGAGCTCGCCGACGGTCATTTTATCGTCGAGGCGCAGCTTGTTGTCCGTGAAGACGATGGCTCGCGTCTTTGCAAGCGCGGCGAGCTTTTCAAACAGCGGATCGTCGCGCCCGACGTCCGTGAACGGGCTCTCCTCCATCAGCTCGCCCACGCTGACAACGCGGTAGCCGTACTCCTTAAGAAGCGCGAGCTGCTTGCCCAGCGCGAACGCGACCGGCGTGCGCTTGGCCATGTTGTAGCCGTCCTTCTGGAAGATGATCTGTCCGCAGAAAAAGTCCGGGTCCTTTTCGAGCGCCTTGCGCATCGGCTCGACCATCGCGTCGATCTCCGCCTGAAGCGCCGCCTCAGGGTCCTCGTGCGTCGAGGGCAGCCAGCCCGCGCCGTCGAACGACGCGGCCATATACTGGTACCCCATGCGCTCATAGACGTCGTAGCTCGTAAAGCCGCCCGCCATCTTGTCGACATAGTGCGGCGGGCGCGCGAGTGTGAGCGTATAGCCGTAGCGCTCACGCATCAGCGTGTCGAGGCGCGTCAGGTCCGCGACCGCGGCGTCAAAGCCAGGCAGGTACTCGCGCGCGCCGTAGACAAACGGCTTTTTGCCGAAGATGATGTGGCGGTAGCCGTGGTTTGTGATCTGATGGCCCTCGTCGAGCATGCGGCGGATCAGGCGGTCGTTGTGCACGGCTCCGCCCTTGTCGTCGCAGTGGATATCGGGGTAGTGGTCGAATTTGACGCCGCCCCACGCCGCGCTGCCGAGCTTGCCCGCCTCGTCGGGGTAGTTCTCGCTCGTGTCGCCGATGACGTCGAAGCTGCCCTTTGCGCCGTACTGCGCGAGCGTATCGAGCAGCACATCCGTCAGCGTTTTGCCCTCGAATCGGTCGGGCGATGCGGGAAGACCCATCGGGCCGTCGTCGAACGTCATCGCGCAGATACGCTCGCCCGTCTTCACGCGCTCGATGCGGCGCGTGTAGCCGACGTAGTGCTTTTCCGCGGGCGTGATGATCTTCTTGACGATCTTCTTTCCCTTTTTGCCGAGTTTAACGATCCATGACATGCCATCCATCCTCCCTGGTGGTAAAGTCCTGCAAGGCGCATTTTACTGTAAAGAGCATTCCATTTACTCGTCTTTTTACGCCTGCGTTTGTCTTCTCTCTTTTGGTCTTCTGGCTTCTCGCTACGCACATTGCGCGGCCACGGCGGCCTTCGACCTGCTTCGCGCCCCGCAGGAGCGCTGCCTTGACGGCGGAAAGCGACAGCTCGTCCGCTTCCAGCACCGTCACGCCGCCGCCGACCTCTTCTGGCACATGTGCGTCGCTGCCCGCAGTGACGGGCTTTTTCCATTTTTGCGCCAGCTCGCGCGCCATGGCGTTGGCGCTTTTGTTCTTGCGGTCAGCACGGCTGTTCCAAATTTCGACGCCGTCAAGCCGGCTCATCACATCGTCGAGCCGGTTCGCGTCTGTGCTGTGCTCAAAGGGATGCGCGATGACCGCCAGCCCGCCCTGTGCGTGAATGGCCGTGACCGACTCGGAAAACTTCCTCGTTTCGATGGGTTCTCTCACAAAGAGACCCAGCAGATGCCCGCGCTCGGTCGAAACCTCGGTCGCGGGGATGACGAGAAAATCGTCGAATTCCGGAACCTCGTCCAGCACGCGGTCGTGGTCGCAGATGGCGACACCGTTCAGCCCGCGCTCGCGCGCAAGCGCAACGATCTCGCTCAGGCTCATGCAGCCGTCGAACGACCGCTCGGAATGAATGTGCAGATCGAGCCGCAGCTCCATGATCCTCTCCCCCTTCTCAGCGCTCAAACAGGCTCTTTTTAAGGTATGCGCGCATGACCTTGCCATCGCCCTTGGCGCTCAAGGCTTCTTTCGCCGTGAAGAAATCACCGAGACCGCGCAGGCCCTCCTTGACGCGGCCCGCCTTCAGATAGCTCAGTACAGCGACCGTGTCGTTGAGGAAAAAGCGCATTTTTACACCCGTCCGGTAGTCCTTCGCCGTGTAGGTGACTTGCCCGCCCTGCGCGGCCTGCGCGTAGTGCGCGACGATGGGACTCTGCGCCGCCTCCGTCATCGGGAAACTGCCCCACACGCGGGGGTTGACTTCCAAAATACAGTCCCCTTTGAACTCAACCATGGCAAGGCCTGTAAAGTGAAACGACTTGAGCAGTTCGTAAGCCTCGTCGATCATCTTTTCATCATAAAAGCTCTCGCAGCAGGTCGACGGCCCACCTGTGATCGGATACTCGCGCACGCGGCGGTGGCACAGCGCGCCGAGCAGCTCGCTCTCGTGGCCGAGCAGCAGGCTCACGCCCGCGCCCGCGCCCGTGATCTTCTGCTGCACGATGGGGCTCGGGTCGTAGCGCTGCATCTTTTCCATGATGGCGTCGAATTCCGCCTCGTTGTTCGCCACGGCGTAGCGGTCGGCGGCCTTGAGGCCGAACTTCTCCCCGCAGTGCGGCTTGACGACGACAGGATAGCTCTCCGGCGTGCCGTCGTACTCGCGCGGCACAGGAATGCCAAGCTCCAGCGCGCGCTGATGCACGCTCTCCTTGTCGTTGAGCGCGTCGAGCGTCTCCTTCGGCGCGATGAGGAAGTTCGCCAGCGCGGCAAACTCCTCCCGACGGGCGGCGACGGTGTTGAGCGTCACCGCGCCGACGCAAAATAGCACCGGATGCTCATACTCTTTGAGTACGCTCAGCAGCTTTTCGGCGTAATCCGCATCCGCGCACGCGCCGTCGATCCAGCGGAAATCATCGCAGGACTTCGACACCGACACTGCGGGTGCGCTCTTGACGTCCGCCCTTGTCTGCGTCACGACCACGCGGTAGCCCGCGCGGTGCAGCGCACGCACCGCCGCGATGGACGAGCGGTATTTTCCGTCCGTCACAAGCGCTGTTTTCATCTTATCATCACCGCCGTTTTTCTTTTGTTCTGCCTGCCATGATACCAAACTCCCCCGCAAATTGCAAGAGCGCGCGATCCATCGCCTGTATTTCATAAAATACAGTTTATCATTGAAAAAGGCGATGAAACGCCTTGCTTTTTTCGTCCTCTCATATTATTCTTTTCAAAGTAGAACGACATTCCGGAGGAAACCCGTCTTATGAACGATATCAGCCTCAAGCAGCTTGAAATTTTCGTCGCCGTTGTGGAATACGGCGGCTTCACCCGTGCGGCGGAGGAGCTGTTCTTCAACCAGTCCACCGTGAGCGCGCACATTTCTCTTTTAGAGCAGGCGCTTGGCAAGGAGCTCTTCGTGCGCTCCAACCGCCGCCATGTTCGCTTGACGAAGGAGGGCGAACAGGTCTACCCCATCGCAAGGCGCATTCTGAATGACTGCGCCGCGCTGCGCACGCTGTTCTCCGACGCGGACAGCGCCCCCGTGGTCGCGCTCGGCGCGTCCACCGTGCCGGGGCAATATCTGGTGCCGGGCTACCTCGCCGCGTTTTTGAAGCGCGAGCCGGAGTTCCGTTATTCCCTGCGCCGCGGCGACAGCGAGCAGGTGCACCGGATGCTTAAATCCCGCCAGATCGCCGTCGGCTTTGTCGGCGCGGTCAGTGAGCCGGAAAATGTCGACTACTTTCCTCTCTACGACGACAGGCTCGTGCTCGCCGCGCCGAACAACGAGCACTACCGCATGCTCAGAGAGCGCGGCGTCTACGGCCGCGAGCTGCTGCTTGAAGAGCCGTTCGTCTCGCGCGAAGAGGGCTCCGGCACGGACACGAGCCTGCAAAACTATCTGCGCACGCTCGGCCTCTCCCACGATACGCTGCATGTCGTGGCGCGCGTGGACGATCCCGAGGCCATCAAGCAGATGGTCTCCGGCGGCGTGGGCGTTGCCGTGCTCTCGGCGCTCGCCGTGGAGCAGGAGGTCCAAAACGGCACGCTGCTCGCCTTCGAGATGGACAAAAGCGCGCTCAAGCGCACGATCTATCTCATCACGCTCAAATCGCAGCAGCTCTCCCGCATGGAGCAAAAGCTCGTCGACTTTTTGAAAAGCCCGCACCGCAGGAAGCGCGCCGAAGCGCAGAACTAAGTCAAAAAAAGGCACAGCAAAAGCCGTGCCTTTCATTTTGTCTTTTACTTCTTCAGAAAGCCGAACAGGCCGTGCTTTTCATACGGCTTGCTCGTCATGGAGACGAAGTCATAGCCGGTCTTGGTGATGGCCTCGCGCAGCTTCGCCTCGTCGATGGGCTCTTCGCTGATGATGTCCGCTTCGCCCTTGGAGTGGGAGGCGGAGACTTTCTTCACGGAGAACGCGTTGCGGATGGCGTCGTTGATGTGCGATTCGCACATGCCGCACATCATGCCGTCGATCTTCACTTTGGTTTCGTACATGTTAAGATCATTTCCTTTCATACGGCGCAGGAGACGCGGGTGGATAAGTCCCGCGTCTCCTGTGCTATTTAATGCTGCTTACTGTGACAAGTGCCGTGCATAGCGCAGTGCGCACAGTTACAGCCGCAGGAGTTTCTTCCCCTCTTTCTCTGCCGGATAAGATAGGTGGAGATAGCAATGATTATGGCAAGCAGGATAGCAGAGACGATAATCGTCGACAGGTTTGCGGTAACCCAGTTCAACATGGAAATCACTCCTTTCGCAGGGTATCGGGGTTAAGGAAATTAGTGCTTGTCGCTCAGCTTGGTAGCTTCCTTATAGGGCTTGAAGAGCATGTAGATCATACCGGCGAGGACAACGATGGCCGCGATCAGTCCGATGACGTTCAGGCTGCCGGTGAAGGCGTTGCCGAACTGGTTGATCATCAGGGCAATGAGGTAAGCAAAGCCGCACTGATAGCCGATGGCGAACCACGTCCACTTCGCGTTGTTCATCTCACGCTTGATTGCGCCGATGGCCGCGAAGCACGGAGCGCACAGCAGGTTGAACACCAGGAAGGAATAACCGGTGATGCCGGTGAAGGCCGCCGCGATATTCTGGTAAACGGTCAGCTCACCGCCGCCGTAGAGGATACCGAGCGTACCGACGATGTTCTCCTTGGCGACAAGGCCGGTGATGGAGGCGACGGTCGCCTGCCAGTTGCCCCAGCCGAGCGGGATGAAGATCCAGGCGATCAGGTTGCCGATCTTGGCAAGGATAGAGGAGTCGATCTGATCCTCAGAGAGCATCTGGAACGTGCCGTCGACCCAGCCGAAGTAGGTGGTGAACCACACGAAGATGGTGGAAAGCAGGATGATGGTACCGGCCTTCTTGATGAAGGACCAGCCGCGCTCCCACATGCTGCGCAGCACGTTGCCGAGGGTCGGCCAGTGGTAGGCAGGCAGCTCCATAACGAAGGGAGCGGGATCGCCGGAGAACATCTTGGTCTTCTTCAGCATGATACCGGAGATGATGATGGCAGCCATACCGACGAAGTAGGCGGAGGTGGCGACCCATGCGGCACCACCGAAGATCGCGCCGGCGACCATGGAGATGAAGGGCACTTTCGCACCGCAGGGGATGAACGTGGTGGTCATGATCGTCATACGGCGGTCACGCTCGTTTTCAATGGTACGGGAGGCCATGACGCCCGGAACGCCGCAGCCGACACCGACGAGCATCGGGATGAAGGACTTGCCGGACAGGCCGAACTTGCGGAAGATACGGTCGAGCACGAAGGCGATACGGGCCATGTAGCCGCAGGCCTCGAGGAAGGCGAGCATCAGGAACAGGACCAGCATCTGAGGCACGAAGCCGAGCACCGCACCGACACCGGCGACGATACCGTCGAGGATCAGGCCGTTGAGCCAGTCAGCCGTACCGGCAGCGTCAAGCGCATCGCCGATCAGAACGGGGATACCGGGGACCCAAACGCCGTAATCGGCGGGGTCGGGCTCGTCAAAGCCGTTCTCCTCCAGATAGCTGACGGCGTCCACATAGGTCATGCCAACGGTGGACTCCTCGTCGGCGTCCTCGGGGATGGCGTCGTAGTAGACGGTCATCTCGTTCTGAGCCAGGGTCTCCTCATCCTCCACCTCGATGGTGGCGGAGTCGGCGTCGGGCTGAACGGCCTTCATGTCCGCAAGAGCGGCGTCGGCGTCGAAGTTCTCGGCCTCGGTGTCCAGCTCATAATAGCCGCTGACGGCGTCCATCGCGGCGGTGTAGTTATCGGCAACCTCGGTGTACTCGGCGGTGCCGATGCCGAACAGGTGCCAGCCGTCGCCGAACAGGCCGTCGTTTGCCCAGTCGGTCGCGGGCGCGCCGACGGCGAC
>ERZ780177.1939-NODE-1939-length-18152-cov-2.922639_pt1 | contig 18152 bp, 16 predicted proteins | sample MGYA00510973_ERZ780177 | MGnify/ENA primary metagenome ERZ780177 (study PRJEB29588, sample SAMEA2144396) | human gut metagenome | biome: human gut; feature: human-associated habitat; material: faeces | place: Denmark | collected 2008/2010 ...
TGACGGTATCCGAGGATATTCTGTCCTCTGAAGAGCATCTGCAGCTTTGTATTCTTGAATCCATCTCTGAGCTTTCTGAGTCTCTCCCATGGATCCTCCTTAAGGAATCTGAGTGATGCATCAAATGTTGCACCGCCCCAGCACTCTACTGAATGATAACCAACCTTATCCATCTTGTCGATGATAGGAAGCATCTGCTCTGTAGACATTCTGGTGGCAATAAGTGACTGATGAGCATCACGCAAAACAGTTTCAACTATCTGAACCGGTTTCTTTTCTGCCATTTTATTTTCCTCCTGAAAATTATATATAACTTGTCGTATGATATAAGTTGTAAATTGCTACGCAATTTACAACTTCAAATTGAAATACGACTTAATGTGTTTAAGCTCCGAAAATTGCCCATGCAATTTACAGTACTAATGTACTTATGTATAAGCTGCAAATTACTGCGCAATTAACAACATCAATTCGAAATAGGGATTGGCAGCCTTATTTCTCATCGCTGCTGCCATTTCCAAAGCATAGCTGAAGGTGACTGCAGGCAGTCATTTCAGTTATGCTTTGAAATGAGCTTATACACCGAATATCGCCATGAATGTTCCTGCAACTACGGCTGTACCGATAACACCTGCAACGTTAGGACCCATAGCATGCATGAGTAAGAAGTTAGTCGGGTCAGCTTCTGCTCCGACCTTCTGTGATACTCTGGCAGCCATAGGAACGGCAGATACACCTGCCGAACCGATGAGCGGGTTAACCTTGCCCTTGGTTGCGAGGCACATAAGCTTGCCAAACAAAACTCCTCCTGCAGTACCTACGGCAAAAGCAACAAGGCCAAGTACGACAATCTTGAGTGTATCAGCCTTTAAGAATGCCTCAGCACTTGTAGTAGCACCTACGGATGTACCGAGGATGATAACTACAATGTACATAAGAGCATTGGAAGCTGTCTCAGCGAGCTGCTTAACAACACCGCTCTCCTTGAAGAGGTTACCGAGCATGAGCATACCGATAAGTGGTGCTGTCGAAGGAAGGATAAGTACAACTACGATTGTAACAATGATTGGGAAGAGAATCTTCTCAAGCTTTGATACAGGACGAAGCTGCTCCATCTTAATCTTACGCTCCTTCTCAGTTGTGAGAAGCTTCATGATAGGCGGCTGAATAATAGGCACGAGAGACATATAGGAGTATGCTGCTACGGCGATAGGTCCCATAAGCTCTGTCTGTCCAAGCTTACCTGCAAGGAAGATGGATGTAGGACCGTCAGCACCACCGATGATGGAGATAGCTGCGCCTGCCATACCATTGAATCCTAAAATGATAGCAAGGAAATATGCGCTGAAAATACCCAACTGTGCTGCTGCACCTAAGAGAAAGCTCTTAGGATTGGCAATGAGCGGTCCGAAATCGGTCATCGCACCTACACCCATGAAAATAAGGGATGGCAGGATGCTCCACTCATCAAGTAAATAAAAATAATGTAAAAGACCTGCTGCCTGACTTCCGGAAGCCTTAGCCTCTTCAACTGTCATCATAATGTCAGGGAAAAGGTTAACAAGGAGCATACCAAATGAAATCGGGACAAGGAGAAGCGGTTCATAACCCTTCTTAATTGCCAGATAAAGGAAGAACAATGCCACTGCAACCATTATGAAGTTCTTGTAGGACAATGTCATGAATCCTGTCTGGTTAAGCAGGTTGACTAATGTTTCTGTAATGATTTCCATCTTTATTCCTCTCCGTGGTTTTGTTAATTAGTTCATTGTAGCTAATACGGAACCAGCCTCTACGGAAGCACCTGTTGCAACATCAACGCTTGCAAGAGTTCCGTCCTGAGGAGCAACTACGTCGTTCTCCATCTTCATTGCCTCAAGAACAAGGATAACCTGTCCCTTCTTAACTGCTGCGCCGGCATTAGCCTTAACTGCAACAATCTTGCCCGGCATCGGGGCTGTAATCTTAACTGCGCCTGCACCTGCCGGAGCCGCTGCCTTAGGTGCTGCGGCAGCCTTAGGAGCTGCCTTAGGAGCAGCCTTTGGAGCTGCGGCAGGATTGCTGCCTGCTGCTCCCTCTTCTACTGTAACATCATACACATTACCATTTACTGTGATTGTATAATTCTTCATGTTAATCCTCCTGAATCAGGCATTATTTAGCCCATCTACTGTTATTTGATCTTCTGATTGAGCGGACTACGAATCCGTCTGTCGAAGTTCCGGCTGAAGCTGCGATAGCTGCTGTGATAACAGCCACAAGCTCAAGGTCATCTGAAAGCTCTTCTTCCTCTTCCTTAACCTCAATCTGTGATACGGTGTTGACAACCGCATTCTCTGCAAGCTCTGTCTTCTTATCCTTCTTTGATAAAGCAGCCTCAAGCTTCGGAATGTACTTGAAAAGGCTGATTAAGAAGGAGATGAAAATAAGTACCGCGAATACAACGGCAAGACAAATTACTGTATTGATACCCGCATCTGAAATTGCGCTGCAAATTATCATACATGTCACCTCGTATTAAACCGTGCCATGCTTTTTGCTTGGACGGTCTTCCTTCTTGCTGTATAACATCTCGAATGCACCAATGACATACTTTCTTGTATCGGCAGGAGCGATGATTGAATCAACGTAGCCTCTCTTAGCTGCGGATACTGCGCTTGTCTGAAGTGCTGCATACTCAGAAGCCTTCTCAGAGATAACCTCAGGCTTATCAGCATACATAATCTTGGCTGCCATGCTGGCATCCATCATACCGATGCTTGCGCTGTCCCATGCAAATGTCATGTCAGCACCGATTGACTTGGAGTTCATTGCCACGTAAGCGCTTCCGAAAGCCTCACCGATAACTACATTAACCTTAGGAACTGTTGCATTAGCGAATGCGTATGTAAGCTTAGCTGCTGCCTTGGCAATGTGCTTCTCCGCACATACTGTAGCCTTGTAGCCCTTGACGTTCGTAAGTGTGAGAACAGGAATGTTGAAGGAATCACAGAAGTTAACGAACTCTGCTGCCTTCTCACAGCCCTCAGGAGATAATACTGCATCGAACTTGGCAGTCTCCTTCATCTCGTCATCATATACAACTGTTCTGTTGGCCACTGCACCTACCGTAAGTCCATTGAGCTTAATGAAGCCTGTTACCATGTCCTTAGCGTAGTTTCTCTTAACTTCGAAGAATACATTATCATCTGCAAGCTCAGTAAGAGCGATAGAAGTGTCACCTACTGCATTAGCGATAGTATCGCTTACTCTGTTAAGGTCATCTGTGCACTCATCCTCGGCTGTATCCTCGTTGTTGGCAGGAAGAAGTGATACTAACTGTCTTATCTGCTCAAGAACCGTAGTCTCATCACCTGTAACATCAACAATACCTGCCTCCTCGCTCTGGAACTTAGCGGAAGCTGTGTCAAGCTTGGATGTGTAGTTGCCGTCAAGTGCATTCGGGCTGTTGACGAAAAGCTTAGCAGACTTCTCTTCCATGAATGTGAAGTCTGTAAGAGTAGGAACTACTGCCATTCCTCCGCCGCATGTACCGAATACTGCTGTAATCTGTGGAATAACGCCTGAGGCCTCTACCTGCTTTGCATATATCTGACCAAAGCCGTTAAGTGCGTCTGTTGCCTCCTGTAATCTTAATCCGGCACAATCTACAAGACCGATAACCGGTGCTCCCATCTTAAGTGCTAAATCGTAAAGATTAGCAATCTTCCTGGCATGCATCTCACCTATTGAACCACCGAGTACGGTAGCATCCTGGCTGTATACATACACAAGACTTCCATTGATAACGCCGTAACCTGTGATAACGCCATCTGCAGGTGTTGCGTTGTCGCCTAAGTTAAAATCAGTATTTCTTGCAGTTACAAGGCCACCGATTTCAACAAAACTGTTATCATCAAGCAGTGCTTCAATTCTCTTGCTTGCTGATACCTGTGCTGTGTTGCTCATTTTTCAGCCCTCCATAAACGTATTTTGGAAAATTTATTCAATTTACACCAAATGTAATTGTAGTACGAAAGTCGCAAATTATCAAGCATAATTTTCAATTATGCGAATATATAATAATTTATTTACCATTTCTTTCCTGTAAAATTTGAGTGTTTACAATAAGCTTTGAAATTTCAATTTATATATTCATCTAAGATATAATTATTATAGCGTCACATTTAACAATCTTTTAAGATACCACATATAATTTGCTCTTTCCACGGCTGCCGCAGCCGTAATCGGAAAGCTTCCCATTCGCTGTCCGTTAACATATATAATAGCTTTTCCGACAACATCCCCGACTCTGACAGGTGCATCTATATAGTCCTCAAGCTCATACACCACCCGGACATCATCCGCATCACATAAAATTAATGACAATTCACCTTTTATACATGTTGATGCGCTTTCCTCCATTCCATCTTTAACCCTTACATCCTTATAATCCTCGATTGTTGAAAACACTGTCCTTGGAAAGAAGTTATTTATGCCATATTCCATAAGCTTTCGCGTATCCTTCCATTTATATGTACGATTGGACGGCCATCCACTCCCAAGAACCACAGATATGAATGTTCTTCCGTCACTTTTTAATGCTCCGACAAAGCAGTAGCCTGCATTCCCCGTAAATCCCGTCTTTATTCCGAATGCACCATTCATCTGATTTAAAAAAGCATCTTTATTATACGCACTGCAGTTTCTGGTGCCATTCACCTCACAGAATGAATATTGTCTTGTTCCTATTATGTCATTGAACCTCTCATTTTTGATGGCGTATGAGGCTATAACAGCCAGTTCCTTTGCCGTTGTGGAATGCTTTCCATTTTCATCCTCCGCATCAAGACCGTTAGGGGTGATAAAATATGTATTCTCACATCCCAGCTCTTTTGCCTTCTCATTCATCAGCTTTGTAAATGTATGGACATATTTTTTGCTGTCATCATAGCTTCGTGCTTTTATATCTGTATTTGCAGTTCTATCATCCTGATTCAATGCGTAACACTCACCAATGTATTCCGCGATTGTAACAGCGACATCATTAAACGATTCAAGCATCATGGCATAGTACAGATCTCCAAGTCTGTACTGTTCACCTGCCCTGATATTAAGCTGTACATCCGGCATGGACGCTGCATAAGGCGATACTGTGACAATATCATCCTCATTGGCATATTCGAGTGCAACGATAAGTGTCATAATCTTGGTTGTGCTCGCCATGGCGCGGACTTCATCTGCGTTTTTATCATACAATACTCTGCCGCTGTCCGCATCCATAAGACATGCCGATAAGGCATATAATTCATTGTTTTTCAACGGCAAAAAGGCATCCCCTGATTTTGCATATATCGTCTCGTTGACTATCAATGCAAAATAAAGGAATGCCATTATAATACTTACAATCTTTTTACACTTCACATTTTTCATACAAGCTCCCACACAGCTTAACTTAGTATGAAATATATGTATCTGCCGAACTTATAATGAATAAATATCACGAAAATCAGTCATTAAGCTTTTTCATAATATTCTGTCCAAGGGGAATAAGGTTACCTCCAACCGCATTTCCGAGTGTCATCACGATAAGTGCAGGAAATGCCTTAGGAAAAGCTCCCGCAAGCGTGAAGTAAAACATATCGGCAATACAATGCTCAAAGCCTGCCAGAATAAATACAACAACGCCTAATATAGCGACTACAGTTACCATAGTATCCTTCTTTTCATAATGGTGCTTATATGTGTCGACTGCTATGAACATAAGCATACCACAGAAAATAGCAAGAACAAAAAGACTTAAAAGACTGTCATTTAACTTGACGTCAACCATCTTCCGACATGTCTCTGTTAGCTTATCTGCATTCCTTGTCAGCTTGCAAAGCCCCGCCATTATCGCTGTTCCGGCGAAATTACCGAGCCACACGATGGCAACCTGGCCTATATAAGCCGGCTTGTTCTGACAGATATATCCAACCTTGCCAGTGTAGAGATTAAACCCAAACAGAAGAATTGTAAGGAGTCCGATACAGAACATAAACGCTCCTACCACCTTGTTCTCACAGTTAAGATACACCATTCCGCCGATTCCGATGCAGAGTCCTGAATAGACTGCCGGAACAAAAATCTTGAAAAATTTCTTTAGCATTTTACTTTTCCTCACTTAAAATATCGTATGTTTCCGTTTCACGCCGATTATCTACGGCAAACCCATACGGCATTATAATGTAAGAAATGTGAAAATGCAAGCTTTAATATGGATTGTATTAAATTTAAAAATATTATTGTTGAATGCAAGCGTTTACTTTTTATCAAAAAGTTAGTATAATTATCTTGTTTTGGATAAAAATAAATGTTTTGTATATAATTCAGAAGGAGATTGCAATGAAGAGCTATATATGTTTCCCGGGTGGAAAATTTAAAGTGCTCACAATGAGTTATGATGACGGCAAGCTGGAGGACAGACAGCTTATATCGATATTCAACAAGCACGGCATCAAAGGTACATTCCATATCAATTCAGGAATGTTTGCGCAGGAAATCAGGATAAAACCGGAAGAATTTTCAACACTGTACAAGGGGCATGAGATAGCCTGCCACACGCTCACCCACCCGACTATCGCAAGATGTCCGCTCAGTGAGGTTATCAGAGAAATCGGAGATGACAGAGCTAACCTTGAGAAGATAACCCATCACCCTGTTCAGGGACTTTCATACCCTAACGGTTCGTACTCCAAGGAGATTGAGACACTTCTTCCGGGAATGGGGATAAAGTATTCAAGAATTGTCGGTGATTCCTACGGCTTTGAGCTTCCTGACAATCTGTATGAGTGGAAGGCTACCTGCCATCACAATCACAGGCTGCTTGAACTTGGCGAACAGTTCTGTTCGCTTACCAAGAAGCAATATCTCTACATGATGTATGTCTGGGGACACAGCTATGAGTTCGGGCGCGACAATAACTGGGAGATAATGGAGAAATTCTGTGAGATGACCGGACACCGCGATGACATCTGGTATGCCACCAACATTGAATATGTCAGCTACATGGAAGCGGCAAAAAGGCTTGTGTATGCCTATGATTTAAGCTTTGTATATAATCCAAGTGCCATGTCTGTATGGATATGTGTAAACAACGATAATTATATTGAAGTCAAGGGCGGCACGCAGGTTGATTTAAGCATGTATTTATAAATCTCAAAAACGGTATGGACTGCACATTATATGTAATCCATACCGTTTATTTTTACTATTACGCCTTGTCCCTACACGTTCATGTCAAAGTGCTGTCCGACCCTCTTCTCATCCTCAGTCATCACATTATCGCTGAGTGTTTCATAATAGATATCATTAATTTTCTTTAACAGTTCTTCCACCGATGAGGCTGTGACAGTTACGCTGTCGCTCTTAGTGCTGTCCTCTGTCTTTTTATCCTTCAGCTTCTCAGATTTTTCTTCCTTATCCTTCTTAGCTGCGGCTTTTTTCTCCTCCGCCTTCTTCTCAGCATTCTTTGCAATACGCTCCTTCTGTGCGACAAGCGATTTATCAATAACAGCAAAATAGGAGGCAGTTCCATTGTCATTAATCTTGATACCATAGGATGTCACACCACCATTCTGTGACAGACCGGACTGAATCCTGTTTAGATTAGCGGCTGCGCCGGAGATAAGTCCCTCGTACTGCGAGCGGTATTTCTCGTCCTCAGCCATCTTTTCTATCTTCTCCTCATCGATGAGAACAACGGTCTTTGACGTATTTGCATAGGAAGAAGCATTGGCCTGTGCCTGTTCCTTCATATCCTTGCTCACTAACACAAACTCCATATTGCCAAACTTCGATTTAAGCTGTTCATAGTACTTCGCAGCCTTCTCCGAAAGCTCCGGATTTCCCACAGTTCTTCCTGCAACCTTGCCCTTCTTCTCCGCCTGAGCTGTCTTATCAGCCTTAGCTGTCTGCTCTGCGGCTAGAGCTGAGCCGTAATTAACCATACCTGTATTCATAATATTCGACCTCCCTGTCTCTTGATTATATCTTTTATATCGACATAATTTACAAAAAAAATAGGTACTTTTATCAAATGAGGTGAAATAGAATTAAGTATGAACCGAAAATTCAAATGCAAAATCACACGCAAAAAAAGCCGGGACATACCTGCCCCGGCTTCACAATTGCTTTGTTATTGCTTCACAATTGTGAAGCAATAACAAAGTGAAAGTATAGCTCTCTATTACTGTGGCTGCTTTCCTATGTATGCAAGGATACCGCCGTCAACATAGAGGATGTGTCCGTTAACTGCATCAGATGCATCTGAGGCAAGGAATACAGCAGGACCTGCAAGCTCTTCAGGCTTAAGCCATCTCTCAGCAGGTGTCTTTGCAATGATGAAGGAATCGAATGGATGTCTTGAACCATCAGCCTGTCTCTCACGAAGAGGAGCTGTCTGAGGTGTCTCAATGTAACCAGGTCCGATACCATTACACTGGATGTTGTATCTGCCGTACTCAGAACAGATGTTCTTTGTAAGCATCTTAAGACCGCCCTTAGCTGCAGCGTAAGCTGAAACTGTCTCACGGCCGAGCTCTGACATCATTGAGCAGATGTTTATAATCTTACCATGACCCTTCTTGATCATAGAAGGGATAACAGCCTTAGATACGATGAATGGAGCGTTGAGGTCAACATCGATAACCTGTCTGAACTCTGCTGCTGTCATATCGCACATTGGAATTCTCTTGATGATACCTGCATTGTTTACAAGGATATCGATTACGCCGACTTCCTTCTCAATCTGTGCAACGAGTGCATTAACCTGCTCCTCATTGGTAACATCACATACATAACCGTGAGCCTCTATACCAAGCTCCTTATATGCTGCAAGTCCCTTATCTACTAATTCCTGCTTAATATCGTTGAAGCAGATTGTCGCTCCAGCCTTTGCGTATGCGGAAGCAATTGCAAAACCGATACCGTAAGAAGCGCCTGTAACTAAAGCTATTTTGCCTTCAAGTGAAAAATTAACTGACATTTTTCATTCTCCTTTTTAAGTAATATATATTCGGCATAACTGATATGCCATGAAAATCCTTATTATCTAAGGTCTTTCATATCAACGTCATCCATATCGTCGAAATCCTGATTCTCGCCAACCATGCCCCAGATAAATGTATATGCATGTGTAGCGGAAGCTGAATGGATTGACCAGCTTGGTGAAATCACAGCTTCCTCATTTCTCATAACGATATGTCTTGTCTGCGTCGGCTCACCCATATAGTGGAATACGACATCATTCTCAGGAACTTCGAAATAGAGGTATACCTCCATTCTTCTGTCATGTGTGTGGCATGGCATTGTGTTCCATACGCTGCCCGGCTCAAGTGCGGTCATACCCATCTCAAGCTGACAGCTCTCAACCTGTCCCGGAAGAATATACTTGCGGATAGTTCTGTGGTTAGCATTCTCAAGACAGCCAAGCTCCTTCTTATTCTCAGGAAGGATATCCTTCTCAGGGTTAATGAATACAGTAGGATAAGTCTTATGTGCCGGAGCACTGTTAAAGTAAAACTTAGCAGGATTCTCTGCATCGGCACTCTCAAAAATAACTTCCTTAGTACCCATGCCTATATAGATTCCATCCTTATAATCAAAATCATACTTGACACCGTCTAAGGTCATTGTACCCTTACCACCGATGTTGATGACACCCATCTCTCTTCTCTCAAGAAAATATGCTGCTCTGAGCTCATCGCCCGCTGTGAGCTTAAGTGCCTTGTCTGCAGGTGTGGCAGAACCAACAATAATTCTATCAATCTGGCTGTAGATAGTCTTTATCTCGCCAGGTACAAATACATCCTGAATTAAGAAATCATGTCTCAGTCTGTCTGTATCGTAATTCTTTACATCATTAGGATTAGCTCCCGGTCTGACTTCCATAGTAATATCTCCTTTATCAAAAATTCACTGATAATTATATTAACACATAAAAATAAAATAATCAATTAACGATATTTTATTCACAAAGTATGACAATTTATTCACAAACTATTGCTTCAAGTGTCTCTCCAATGGGCTCCCTTATAATCATATCCGCCATGCTGTCGCTGGAGGTAGGTGCCTTGTTGATAAGGACAATGTGCCTGCCGGAGAAATATCTGATAAGCCCTGCCGCAGGATACACCGTAAGTGAGGTTCCGCCTATAATCAGCATATCGGCATTCCGGATATGCTTTACCGCACCGCTCACAACATTATCGTCAAGTCCCTCCTCATACAGGACAACCTTGGGCTTGATAATTCCGTTGCAGACACCTCCGGTCTCATCCTTGACCTGACATCTTGGTATTCCCTTGCTTTCGATAATAGTTGAAAGAGGGTACTCCCTGCCACATCTGGTGCAATAATTTTTCATTATTGTGCCGTGAAGCTCATAGACAGATTTGCTTCCGGCTGCCTGATGCAGTCCATCAATATTCTGGGTTATCACAGCCTTGAGCTTTCCCTGCTTCTCAAGCTCTGCAAGAGCGTAATGCGCCTTATTCGGTTTTGCCTCCGTATAAATCATCTTATCGCGGTAGAAATCATAGAACTCCTCCGGCTTTTGTACAAAAAAGCTGTGGCTCAGTATAGTCTCCGGCGGATACTTGTATTTCTGGTTATACAGTCCATCTGTACTCCTGAAATCCGGGATATTGCTCTCGGTGGAGACACCTGCCCCACCGAAGAATACAATATAATTGCTCTCGTCAATCCATTTTTTTAGTGTAATCTGTTCATCTGTCATATCAATGCCTCCATTCAACAGATATTAGAACTGTACATTAAAATAACGAAAAATATATTTCAGAGCAGTTTATTTTACATCAAGCTCTATGCTATATGTCTTTCCAAGTGACTTGATTGTGAGCTTGCCGCTGCCGCTCTGCCCCATTGTCTTAACGTATGTTCCTGCTGCGCCACCTATAAACGGCACTACACAAGGCCCGATAATCTCAACAGGTCCCTCAACAGAAAGCTCAACAGGCGCATTGCAATAGTACAGACGGTTTCCGTTCTCGTCAACCGCTTCCATACGGATTGAAGCCACATCGTAGGTTGAAGCCTCGACAAGCTTTGTCTTATCGATTTTCACAATAAAATCCGCCGAGGTCATTGGCTGCTTCTTAACAACCGCAACGACTTCTCCGTTTTTGACCGCCTCAAAGCGATAGGTGGTTGCTAAATCTCCCCAGTTGCCTACATAGGTATTATACATGCGGCTGATATCCTTGAGCGTCAATCCAGAGGTCTTCATTATAAAATTCCTTTTAAGCCTGATTGCTGCTGAAAGATTGCCGTCTGCGCCGCCTTCATCCACCATTGCAAACATAAGCTGTTTAAGCGCTTCTGATGTCTCGTGCGGAAGACCTTCGTTAGTCTCGAGAAGGTTGCCGACACGGTCATTGATAAGAATAGGTGGATTTACCATATTAGTGAACGGTGAATCCGCATGGGTATATTCGCGAATCATCTGCTCATTCTTATACAGGCGCACGCTGTCTGCGTTAGTAAGGACATAGAAATCACCTACTGTACATGATGGATGGTCACCTATCTCGACAGATGACGTGACATAGAGTACATCATTTTTATTACCCTGACTGACATATACATAAGCGACTGCCTTCGGATTGCGGAACATATCCATAACTCCGTGATAACATATTCTGTCACCGCTTCCAAAATCCCTGTGAGTGTTATAATCATTCATGCACCATCCAAAGCATCCTGCTATATCATCCTGCCCAAGCATATCATTTATTACTCTCGCATGTCTTACAGCGTGTGAAAGTCTATGCTCTTCATCGTCAAATGATTTCGTAGGGTACATGTGTCCGCCATACTCTGAAATCAGGTAAGGCTTTTCAACATCTGAGGTCGCCTCAGACTTTGGTATAACACCCGGATTATTTCCGACATGTGAAAAATCATTGTAGGTATATACATCCTCGAGCAGATGGCTCTTCTTAAAGCAGCGCACTCCGCCGGTTGCCCTTGAACGGTCAAGTGAATGAGCGATTTTATTCGTTCTCTCGTAAAATACATCATCGTCACCTGATTCATTTATGCGGACGCCCCATATAATTATTGAAGGGTGATTACGGTACTGCTTTACCATCTCAGACACACTTTCACATGCGATGCGCTTCCAGTTCTCATCACCGACATACTGCCATCCCGGAAGCTCGGTAAAGACAAGCAGACCAAGCTCGTCACATTTATTTATAAAATGCTGTGACTGCGTATAGTGTGATGTCCTGACCGCATTCACACATAACTCATTTTTGAGGATGACCGCATCGTTTTCCTGAACAGACTTCGGCATGGCATATCCGACATACGGATAGCTCTGGTGTCTATTAAGCCCGATAAGTCTTAACTTCTTTCCGTTAAGATAGAAGCCATCCTTTTTAAATACTGCTGTTCTGAAACCGAATTGTACAGTCTTTTCATCAAGAACTTCGTCCTTTCTCAAAAGCTTGATTGTAAGGCTGTAAAGTACAGGATTATCAACACTCCAAAGGCTGATATTATCCACTCTTCTGTTAAGGTGCATGACATTCTTCTTTACAGGTGCCCTGAGCGAGAAGAGTTCATTTCCATCCTTGTCATTCAAGTATGCTTCCGCCGTATAGTCATCCGAGGCTTCAATATTATTCTTAAAATTGAATGTAATCTCCGATTTCAATATTGCAGGTTCTATCTCTGTAATGACATATACATCCTCCACATAGTCCTCAGACCTGATGTCAAGATATACCTCTCTGTAAATTCCGCCATATGTCATATAATCAATAACCTTGCCAAACGGAGGAATATTAAGATTCTCCCTGCTGTCACATACGACCGCAAGGACATTATCGCGGTCCTTTACAAGGTAAGGTGTGATATCTACCGTAAATGCGGTGTACCCACCACAGTGGGTTTCGCAGAGAATGCCATTTATGTACACATCTGCCTTATGTCCAACAGCTTCAAACGTAAGTAACGCCTTCCTGCCTGTCATATCTTCATCAATGCTGAACCTCTTGCGGTAGATAGCTATTTTCTGGTAAATTCCCTCGTCAAAATAATTATAAGGAGTCTCAATTACCGTGTGAGGAAGACGCACTTCCTCGAATTCGGCGTCATTAAACCCCGGCTGTTCCATCTCTTCTTTATAGTCCTGACAAAACTTCCAACCATTATTAAAATTGATACGTGACATACATACCTCCCGATTTTTTCCGAATAGTACTGCTATTTTATGATTGTCTTTATAAGCTTCGGTCTTTCTACAGGTTCAGCCGAATAGCTGTAAGACTGTTCAAGCTCCGATATTGCAGCCGACAGCTTATCATCGTCATTGGCATAGAGCGTTGCAACAGGCTCACCTTTTTTAACTGCATCTCCTACCTTCCTGCGGATAAGTATTCCGACCGATAAATCGATACTGCTTTCCTTTGTTTCCCTGCCGCCGCCAAGCTTCATGGCACTTATTCCGACCCTGTCTGACTCAATATGTGATACATAGCCGTCCATAGGTGCATATATTTCTTTTACTATTGAAGCCTTAGGTAACAGAGCTGTATTATATACAGGCGCACTGTCCCCGCCCTGAGCTTCCACAAACTCTGCAAATTTCCTGAGTGCGGAGCCGTCATTCAGCTTCTCAAGCAGGAGCTTTCTCGCCTCATCAATATCTGCTGCCCTGCCCGTTCCAACTGCCATGAGCGAACCTATTGTAAGACACAGCTCCAGCAAATCCTGCGGACCGTGGCCATTGAGGGTATCTATGGCCTCCTTGACCTCAATTGCGTTTCCGACTGCATAGCCCAGAGGTTCATCCATATCAGAAATTACAGCTAAGGTCTTTCTTCCAACATTATTGCCAATCTTGACCATCTCCTTAGCAAGCCTGACGGAATCCTCCTCCGTCTTCATAAAAGCGCCGCTTCCGGTCTTGACATCAAGAACAATAACATCTGCGCCTGCAGCAAGCTTCTTGCTCATGATACTGCTTGCGATAAGAGGGATACTGTCAACTGTTCCTGTCACATCGCGGAGAGCATACAGCTTCTTGTCGGCAGGAACCATGTTCTTGGTCTGCCCGGCTATCGCAATGCCGATTCTATTCACATTGTCGATAAACTGTTCCTCGGAGATTCCGGTTGTGAAGCCCGGAAAGCTCTCCAGCTTATCGATTGTTCCTCCTGTGTGTCCGAGACCACGTCCGGACATCTTGGCAACCGGTATTCCAATGGAAGCCGCAAGCGGTGTGAGAACTAAGGATGTCTTATCGCCTACGCCGCCTGTGCTGTGCTTATCTGCCTTAAGTCCCTTGATTGCGGATAGGTCAAGCATATCACCGCTGCGAGCCATCTCCATTGTAAGGGCTGCAGTCTCTCTTTCGGTCATTCCCATAAAATATATAGCCATCAACAGAGCAGAAGCCTGATAATCCGGTATGCTTCCATCTGTATAGCCCTTTATGAAAAATGCTATCTCCTCATCTGTGAGAGCTTCCCCATTTCTCTTTTTGATTATAATATCGTACATTCTCATGTCGTTTTCCTCATTGTCAAAAATATTTCCGGTTACATTATTTCCTTAAGGAAGCTTTCGCCTATCACGATAGGCTCTGCACCAAGGTACTCAGCAATCGTCTGTCCGATATCAGCAAAGGATTTTCTGATATGGAGGCTTGCAGGCTTGACATTCTTTCCATATACAAGAACCGGAATATACTCCCTTGTATGGTCCGTTCCCGGAGTTGTAGGGTCACAGCCGTGGTCAGAATTGATTATAAGTATGTCATCCTCCTTCATCGCCGCAATGATTTCAGGAAGTCTTGCATCGAAATCCTCAAGCCCCTTGCCGTATCCTGCAGGATCATTTCTATGTCCCCACTTAGAGTCAAATTCTACAAGATTGGTAAAAATAAGTCCCTTGTTATCTTCCCTCATATAGCTCACAGTTCTGTCAACACCATCCATATTATCCTTGGTGTGGACCGCCTCGGTTATTCCGACACCTGCGAAAATATCCTCAATCTTGCCTACACCTATGACAACCTGCCCGGCAGCCTTAATGTGCACAAGCAGGTTGTTCTGAGGAGGAAGAATGGCATAATCTCTTCTGTCCGGTGTTCTCTCATAATTGCCCTTTGTGCCTTTAAACGGTCTTGCGATAACTCTTGAAACATTGTGCTCACCATGAAGCAGCTCTCTCGCAATGCGGCATAGTTCATAGAGTCTCTCAAGAGGTATGACATCAATGTTGGCTGCAATCTGGAAAACGCTGTCGGCCGATGTATATACTATAGGCTTTCCGGTAGCGGCATGCTCTTCACCCAGCCTCTCGATAATCTCTGTCCCGGAAGCAGTACAATTTCCAAGCACACCCGGTACACCTGTGCGCTTCACAAATTCATCTATGACCTCAGCCGGAAAACCCTTCGGATATGTCGGAAAAGCAACCTTCGTCTCAATACCAACCATCTCCCAATGTCCGACTGTCGTGTCCTTACCGTCTGAAAGCTCCGCACACTTGCCGTATGCAGCCGTAGGTACCTTCGTTGTGTCAAGTGCCTTCATACCCTCAATGTTTCCAAGTCCCATTTTAATCAGATTAGGGATTTTAAGTCCATTATTATACTCCCATACATGTGCGAGTGTATGGGTGCCAACATCACCGAATCTGGCCGCATCCGGCTGTTCACCCATTCCAACGCTGTCCAGAATAATCCATATTACTCTCTTCATCTATTATCATTCCTTTCATATCAGATACTTATTCGATACACTGCGATTGATATTCCAGCGTTTTATCCTTATGCAGCATATAAATAGCTATAAGGCAAATTACCCCATTTATATATTATAACTTACTTTTTGCTTTTATTCAATTAAAATACGATTAAAAGCGTAAAATTCATCAAGAAATAAATATAATCCGACATTTGCATTTTACACGTTAACATGTTATCATAATTCATAAAATATATAATCAGGTAGGTTATATTCACCAAAGGCTTCTACGAATGTCACTTTTGATAATATCATCCGCTTGAAGAAACGAGGATAAAATGGGATTTGAATATGTAAAAGAGCTTCCTTCACCACAGGTTGTAAAAGAGCTTATTCCGGTGAATGAAGAGCTCGCCAATATAAAGCGCGAACGCGATAAGGAGATTGCCGATATCATCACAGGCGATTCATCTAAATTTCTGGCAATAGTCGGTCCCTGCTCTGCAGACCATGAGGATCCTGTGTGCGATTACGCATGCCGCCTTGCCAAGGTTCAGGAAAAAATAAAGGATAAGGTTCTTATCGTTCCGAGAGTATATACCAACAAGCCGCGAACCACAGGAGAGGGTTACAAGGGAATGCTACATCAGCCGGACCCTGAAAAGAAGCCTGATATGCTTGCAGGCATAATGGCTATCAGAAAAATGCATATCCGTGTCATGAACGAGACTCACCTCACACCTGCGGATGAGATGCTCTACCCGGAAAACTATGAATTTTTATCGGATATTTTGTCATACGTTGCTGTGGGAGCACGTTCGGTCGAGGATCAGCAGCACAGACTTACCGTAAGCGGAATGGACATTCCTGCCGGAATGAAGAATCCTACAAGCGGTGACTATACAGTCATGCTCAATTCTGTCGTGGCTGCACAACACGCACATTCCTTCATATATAGAGGCTGGGAGGTAAAGACGGACGGAAATCCTCTCACCCACACCATTCTGCGTGGCGCAACAAACAAGCACGGCCAGAATATTCCTAACTATCACTACGAGGATCTTGTAAGGCTTTATGAAATGTACAGCCAGAAGAATCTCAAGAATATGGCGACAATCGTGGATTCAAACCACAGCAACTCAAATAAGCAGTATGCTGAGCAGGTGCGTATTGTAAAGGAAGTATTGGAAAGCAGAAAACACTCCGCCGATGTCAGCAACCTTGTAAAGGGCGTTATGATAGAGAGCTATATTGAACCTGGCAACCAGAAGATTGATGAACATATCTATGGCAAGTCAATCACCGACCCTTGCCTTGGATGGGAGGATACCGAAAAGCTTCTCTACTACATTGCGGAAAATTGCTGATTAAATAAAAGCTCACCCTCTCGGGTAGAGCAAAAAGCTCACCCTCTCGGGTGAGCTTTTGTGTATACATCCCGCAATCTTGAATTGGAAAAGGTTGAATATACCTGTGTTGCAGAAACATCAAGATGTCCAAGCAGCTCTGATACTGCATATATGTCTGCACCATTACCTATCATGTGTGCGGCGAAGGAATGTCTGAGTGTATACGGAGTAATATCCTCCTCTATCCCCGCTTTTCCGGCATAAGCCTTAATAATCTTCCAGAAGCCCTGACGACTCATAGCCCCGCCCCTGATATTAGTAAAAAGATATTCGCTGTCATCCGCGCCGACTAAGGCTCCGCGTCCATCCTTAAGATATCGTATCAATGCCTGCTTAGCCTCATTTCCAAATGGAATAATCCGGTCATGCATGACCGTCCTGCAGTTGACGTATCCTATCTGCAAATTGATATCATCCATCTTAATGGCGACAAGCTCCGACACCTTTATCCCGGTGGCATAAAGAAGCTCTAACATCGCACGGTCCCGCAGTTGCTTCGGGGAATCGCCATCAGGTGCGGTTAATAGCTTTACAACATTATCAACCGATATTACTTCAGGTATTTTCTTTTCATGTCTTGGCGGCTTTATATTTAATGCCGGTTCATCAGATATTTTACCATTTCTGTGACAATATTCAAAAAAGGCTTTTATTGAAACCACATGCCTTGCAACCGTGGATGGCGCACACCCTTGGCTCTGCAGATACAAGATATAAGAATTGATATCCGTCTCTGTAACCTGCGCCCATTCTTCAAGTTTTATTTCAACCTTTAAGTAATTCATAAGCTTATATAAATCGCTCTTGTATGAAGCAATTGTATTGTCGGATTTACCTCTGTTTCTTCCGATATATTCTATGTATTCGTCAATTTCCTGTTCCATGATATTCCTTCGTTCTTTCAAGTTGTAAATGATATTATAAATAAACAATAACATAAAATCAATATGTTTTTACGCCATCTGTTCAAGTACCCATGGCATTACACTTACATTTATATATG
>ERZ780177.1964-NODE-1964-length-18023-cov-4.522262_pt1 | contig 18023 bp, 19 predicted proteins | sample MGYA00510973_ERZ780177 | MGnify/ENA primary metagenome ERZ780177 (study PRJEB29588, sample SAMEA2144396) | human gut metagenome | biome: human gut; feature: human-associated habitat; material: faeces | place: Denmark | collected 2008/2010 ...
TCTGGCGGAAGCGCGGCAGATGGTTCAGGAAAAAGAATTTAAAGGCTATATTCACGATGTCGGCGGCCCGACGGCGGATTTCCGCGGTCCGGCATGCAAAAAGCAGCTCACCAAAGGCGCCTGCCCGAACCGGAACTGTCTCTTCCCGGAGCCGTGTAAAAATATGGTGGCAGATCACAGAGATTATGTGAAGCTGCTGCTGGAATTAAAAGACATTCCGGGCGTGAAGAAAGTCTTTATCCGCTCCGGCATCCGTTTTGACTATGTCCTGGCCGATAAAGACCAGACGTTCCTTTCCGAGCTGGTAAAGGATCACGTCAGCGGTCAGCTCCGTGTTGCGCCGGAGCACGTTTCGAACCGTGTGCTTTCCTATATGGGAAAACCGCGCCACGAAGTATATCAGGAATTTATCCGCCGCTTCGATGCGTGCAACAAAAAGACGGGGAAGCAGCAGTACGCACTTCCGTATTTTATGTCGTCCCATCCGGGGTGTGACTTGGAGGATGCGGTGGAGCTTGCCGAGTACATCCGCGATATGGGATTTATCCCGGAGCAGGCACAGGACTTCTATCCGACGCCTTCCACACTTTCCACCTGTATGTATTATACCGGTGTTGACCCCCGTACCATGAAGCCGGTCTATGTACCGAAGAGTCCACATGAGAAGGCCATGCAGCGTGCATTGATCCAGTATCGCAACCCGGAACTGTACGATCTTGTATCAGAAGCACTCCACAAGGCAGGAAGAACCGATCTCATCGGTTTCGGTCCAAAGTGTCTGATCCGGCCACGGAAATTTGCCGATCAGAAGAAAAATGAAAGAGAAAAGAACAGCAGTCAGAAGAAAAAATCCATTCGGAATGTACACCGAAAGAAATGAGGTCAGAATGAGAGTAGCGATTGTCACCGGAGCATCTTCCGGTATGGGACGTGAATTCGTCCTTCAGATCGGAGCTTTATATAAAAACCTGGACGAAATCTGGGTGATCGCAAGGAGAAAAGGAAATTTAGAGAGAGTGGCAGAGCAGTCCCGTCTGCCTTTGCGTATCTTTGACGGAGATCTTCTGAAAAAGCCTGTCTATAAAGCTTTTTGCGAGGCACTCTGTGAAGACACTCCTGATATCCGTATGCTTGTCAACGCAGCCGGATTCGGAAGATCCGGTTCTGTAGAAGAGATCAATATGCAGCGGAGACGGATCCAGACAGACATGGTTGGCTTAAATTGCCAAGCTTTAACAAGAATGACCCTTCTCTGCCTTCCTTACATGCATCCTGGAAGCCGGATCGTCAATCTGGCATCGGCAGCAGCCTTTTGTCCACAACCGTATTTTGCGGTTTATGCGGCAACGAAATCCTATGTGCTGAGCTTTTCCCGTTCGCTCAGAGAAGAGCTTAAGACCCGCGGTATCATCGTCACAGCGGTCTGTCCCGGTCCGGTTGACACTCCCTTTTTTGATGTCAGTGGAAAGCCTCAGAACTTCTTGAAAGAACTGACTATGGCACAGCCAGGACCGGTGGTACATCAGGCACTGAAAGACAGCCGGAAAAGGAAGGAGCTGTCTATTTACGGACTTCCGATGAAACTGACCTATGCCGGCACGAAGCTGCTGCCACATAAATTGCTCCTGCGTATACAGAACCTGTAGATAATCGATCTTTTAAATGAAAAGGAAATCAATCATATGAAGAAAGTTGAAAAGGGGAAACCCGGTTATTTAAATTATAAAAAGAAAGCAGAGATTCTCCGTACAGTCATTTATTTTGCCATTGTCGCAGCCATCTTTCTGCTTGGATACACCCAGACGCATACCCGGCTCAATCTGATGACGGTCGTGGCAGTTCTCGGCTGCCTCCCGGCATCCAAAGCACTGGTTGGTGTCATCGCCCGCTTTCCGTACCCGTCCATTGATCCTGACAGGGCAAAGGAGATTGCAAAAATTTCCCGCCACCTGACGGTCTGCTACGATACAGTTATCACCAGCCGGGAAAAGATCATGCCGGCAGACTGCTTTGTTATTTCCGGGCATAATCTTTACGGCTATACCCACTATGAGAAAGTGAATCCTGAGGAACTTGCAAAGCACATCCGCTCGATTCTTTCCCAGAACGGTTACACCGGACTGACAGTCAAGATTTTAAACCAGTATGCACCTTTTCTTGCAAGAGTAGAGGGGCTTGATAATATTGCAGCAGTAGAACAAGAAGATACAAAGCAGACCGAACAGGAGATCCGGCAGCTTCTGCTGAATATCTCCATGTAAACCGGTTCTGAATTTTGGAGAAGATACAATGAAAGAAATCACGATTCAAAAAAATGAAGCCGGACAACGGTTTGACAAATTTCTTGCGAAATATATGAACCAGGCTCCCAAAAGCTTTTTTTATAAAATGCTTCGCAAAAAAAACATCACATTAAATGGCAGAAAAGCAACTGGAAACGAAAAGCTCAACACCGGAGACCAGATCAGACTGTTTCTCAGTGATGAAACTTTTTCAAAATTCAGCCAGCAGGAACAGACAGCAAGGGCCGTAACTGATCTGGATATCATCTATGAAGACACTGATATTCTTCTGATCAACAAACCGACAGGTATGCTTTCTCAGCCAGATGATACCAAAGAACCTTCCATGGTAGAATACCTGATTGGATATCTTCTTCAAAATGGTTCACTGACAGAAGAAAATCTGCGGACCTTTCATCCTTCCGTATGCAACCGTCTGGACAAAAATACAAGCGGTGTTATCGCAGCCGGAAAATCTCTTGCAGGACTGCAGGAACTGTCAACGTTATTTCATGACCGTACCGTTCATAAAGACTATTTATGCATCGTTAAGGGAAAGCTTACCCGCTCGCGGCATATCCGTGGATATCTGCATAAAGATGCAAACCTGAATAAAGTAAGTGTCTCACCGACAAAAGAAAAAGATGCCCAGCCAATCGAAACACAGTACACACCTATCTGCAATAATGAGCATGCAACTCTTTTGAAAGTACGACTGATCACGGGCCGTACACATCAGATTCGTGCGCATCTGGCATCTGAGGGACATCCTCTGGCCGGTGATGCAAAATACGGCAGCCAGGAATTCAATCGATATTTCCGTGATCATTATGGGCTGAAACATCAGCTTCTCCATGCTTATCGCCTGACTTTTCCTGAACTTGAAGGAAAATTGCATAACCTGTCCGAAAAACATTTTGAGGCAGTTTTACCAGTGCAATTTCAACATATATTAAAAGAAGAACATTTAGAGGAGTGTAGTTATGAAAATCTGGAATGAAATCTGGGATTATGTAAAAATGATCATCATTGTTGTAGTAGTAGTTCTTGTTGTAAATAATGTTGTTCTCATCAACGCCAAAATTCCGTCTGAATCCATGGAAAATACGATTATGACCGGTGACCGCGTCATTGGAAACCGGTTTGCATATAGTTTCAGCGATCCGCAGCGGTTTGATATTATTATTTTCCGCTATCCGGATGACGAACGTCAGTTATTCATCAAAAGGATCATCGGACTTCCCGGAGAAACGGTTGAGATCCGGGATGGAAAGATCTATCTGAATGGTTCTGATGAGCCACTTGAGGATGTGCAGACGAAAGAAACCATGGTCGGATCTTTCGGTCCGTATACAGTACCGGAGAACAGTTATTTTGTCATGGGAGACAACCGCAATGACTCCAAAGATTCCCGCTACTGGACCAATACTTTTGTTACAAAAGATGAGATTCTCGGAAAGGCGATCTTCCGCTACTGGCCAATTTCTGAATTTAAAATTCTTGAATAAGATTTTTCAAAAAAGGTGTGCGAAAATGAAAATCATATTTCGCACACCTCTTTTTTTATTCTGATAATCCCGTTTTCTGATATCACCAGATCCATCCGCTCATCATGTTCCTCTGTTGGAATTTCATCACACATCAGACTTTCTCTGCACAGAATTGCTTTTTCACAGTCTTCCGGCATTTTCTCAAGATAACGGTCATAATACCCCCCGCCATGTCCGAGCCGTTCACCCTTCCGGTTACAGGAAATACATGGGATGATCGCAAACTGGATTTCTGTCGGATCAAGGATGATATCACATTCTTCTCCCGGCTCCAGGATTCCGTAGGATCCAATTTTTAACTGTTCTAAATTCTGAATTTCATAGGCATCCATTATTCCTTTTCCGGTACATTTAGGAACCCCCAGTCTTTTTCCACTGTCCAGTATTTCCTGCAAAAGCGGAATGGTATTAATTTCTTTTTCTGTACTGACATAACAGAAAATTGTGTCGGCATTTTTATATTCTGCAAGAGATTTTATCTGATGCAGGATTTTTTTATCCGACTCTTCAGTTTCTCGTCTGGATAGTTTGGATATTTTTTTCTTTACTTTAGTCCTTAATTCTTTCTTTTGTTCTTTTATTATTTCATTTTTTGTATCCATTTTGCACATTTCCTTTTTAAGCTGAATTTTTTCCTGCATTTTCTACCAGAAGTTGATCCAGCTTCCTGCGGTCTTTTTCCCGGATCTCATATGCTCCGTCCTCTCCCTTTTCGACATGGAGCTTCAGTTTCTTCTTATCCCCATACCGAATCCCTTCCTGTAAAGCTTCGTTCAATACATCATAATAAATCTGATATACCTGTCCCTGCATCTCTTCTTCCGATGGAATTTCCATTCCTTTCATTACCTCATTGGTGATTGATTGTGCATACTCTTCTGCCCTGCTTTGAAATGTCTCATATGTATCAGAAAACAGTGTGACCGGTCTGATCTCAAGTTCAACTATATAACTTCCGTCTTTCTGCTTTTCACTTTCTCCGATCTGATAATTAACCTGCCTGACGATTTGTGTAAAAAGTATCCTGTACTTCTTTTCCAGTTCCTCCGAAATAGCTGATGAATGGAATTTCTCCATGGTTACATCCAGATTTTTTTCAAAGACAGCCTCCGCTTCTTTTCTGGAAGTTCCCGTCATTTTACTGTACTCCTCAGTTTCTTCCTTATAAGAAACATCCAGCACAGCCTGCACATAACGGACAGGATCAAAGCGATTCATATAAAAATAAATTCCCGCTGCCGCAGCCACCATGATAATCACAGTCAAAATACATCCCAGGATTTTCTTGCTCTTCCACTTATTCTTTTTATTCTTTTCATCCATAAAAAATCCTCCTCTTTTCATAATGATCTGCATCAGTATAGCACTTTATCATCATGAAAAAAGGAGAATCCTGTCGCATTTTTTCTTTTAATTTTTGTCATTAAATCGTATCTTAATATACGATTTAATTTCTTCTACGCACTTTTGGAATCCAAGTTTTCCACTGTTAAGACATAAATCATAATTCCTTGCATCTGCCCATTCATTTCCGGTATGATATCTGTAGAAATCACCTCTGAACCGATCCGTCTTTTCAATATATTTCTGCATCTCTTTTTCTGTCATGCTGTTACGCTCTAAAGCACGCTCCAGGCAGAACTTCTTATCTGCATGTATAAAGACACTGACTACATTCGGATTTTCTTTCAGGACATAATCTGCACATCTTCCTACGATTACACAGGATTCCTTTTCTGCCAGATCCTGGATCACCTTTGCCTGATAATTGAACAGGTTATCATCTGATACAAAATCTCTGTCTTCAGGAGTAAGAAGCTCTCCGTCATACGGACGGCTCAGAATCTTAAACCATGGAGCTTTCTTGATCTTTTCATCTGACATCCCGAATAAGCCTTCATTAATTCCGCTTTCCTCTGAAGCCATCTTAAGGATCTCCCTGCTATAGCAGTTGATTCCCAGCTCCTTTGCAAGCATTGCACCTATCGTCTTTCCACCACTACCATACTGCCTGGCGATCGTAATCACAATATTCTCACCCATGAGATATCCCTCCTATTCACCTAAGTATGCCTTTTTAACGGCTTCATCCTCCAACAGATCTTTCGCCTTGCCGGACATCGTGATCGTTCCTGTCTCAAGCACATAAGCCCTGTCTGAAATAGAAAGTGCTTTCTTCGCATTCTGCTCTACCAGAAGAACCGTTGTTCCACTCTCACTTACCGCACGGATAATATCAAAGATTTCATTTACAAAGATCGGTGAAAGTCCCATGGACGGTTCATCCATCAGGATGATCTTCGGCTTTGACATCAATGCACGCCCCATTGCAAGCATCTGCTGTTCTCCACCACTCAGAGTTCCTGCCATCTGGTTTTTCCGTTCTTCCAGACGCGGGAATCTTTTGTATACATTTGCAAGACTTTCTTCAATCTCTTTCTTATCTTTCCTTGTATATGCTCCCATTTTCAGGTTCTCATATACACTTAACTCCGCGAAAACACGTCTTCCTTCAGGGACATGTGCCATTCCCATGGATACGATCTTATGAGCAGGTACTTTCGTGATATCTTTTCCTTCAAATAAAACCGATCCTGACTTTGGTGCAAGCAGTCCTGTGATCGTATGCAGAGTTGTCGTCTTTCCTGCACCATTTGCTCCGATCAGAGCAATAACTTCCCCCTGATTTACGTCGAAGGAGATGCCTTTGATCGCATGGATCATTCCATAATATACCTGTAAGTCTCTGACTTCAAGCATTGCCATAGCTTTTTCCTCCTTACTCTCCAAGATATGCCGTAATGACTTTCTGGTCATTGAGTACATCACTCGTCTTTCCCTGTGCAAGAACTTCACCGAAATTAAGAACTGTCAATTCCTCGCAGATTCCGCTTACAAGTTTCATATCATGCTCGATCAGCAGAATCGTCATATGAAATTCGTCTCTGACGAAACGGATCATATCCATCAGTTCTCCGGTCTCATTCGGGTTCATACCTGCTGCCGGCTCATCCAAAAGCAACAGCTTCGGGTCTGTAGCGAGGGCTCTTGCGATCTCAAGCTTTCTCTGCTGTCCATACGGAAGATTGGCAGCCTGATGATCTGCATATTTTTCAAGATCAAATACTTTCAACAGTTCCATAGCTCTGTCGTCCATCTCTTTTTCCACCTTCCTGTAACTCGGAAGACGTAAGATTCCACTCAGAGTCGAATACGGATGATGATTATGCAGTCCTGCTTTTACATTGTCCAGGACACTCAGTTGCTTGAAAAGACGGATATTCTGAAACGTTCTCGCAATCCCTGCTTTACTGATCTCAATATTCCGTTCACCGGTAATATCTTTTCCGTCAAGTATCACCTTTCCTGCATCCGGCTTATAAACTCCGGTCAGAAGGTTAAATACGGTCGTCTTTCCTGCACCATTTGGTCCGATCAGACCATAAAGCTGTTCTTTCTGAATCGTAAGATCAAATTCATTTACAGCACGGAGACCACCGAAAGAGATTCCCAGATTCTTTACATCCAACAAGATACTCATTCTTATTCAACCTCCTTTGCTTTTTTTCCGAAACTAAAATGCTTCTTTCTCCAGTCATTGAGTTTTTCTCTCCACTCAATCGCTTTTGGAGACCAGTTAAAGAGCATCATGACGATCAGCACGATCGCATAGATCAGCATACGGTAGTCCTTCATTCCACGGAGAAGCTCCGGCAGAAGCGTCAGGATCACTGCCGCAATGATTGAGCCGCGGATATTTCCGATTCCGCCAAGTACTACAAATACCAGGATTGTAATGGACATATTGTATCCAAAGTTGTTCGTATTCGCTGTCAGCGTAGATAAATTATGTGCATACAGGACACCTGCTGCCCCTGCCATTGCCGCAGAGATGGTAAATGCCATCAGCTTATATTTCGTAATGTTGATTCCGATTGATTCTGCCGCAATACGGTTATCACGAATCGCCATGATCGCACGTCCATCTCTTGAATTGATCAGGTTCTGCACGATAAACAATGTCAGCAGGATCAGGATAAAGCCGATCACAAATGTAGAGTTCTTCGGTGTTCCCGTAATTCCCTGTGGTCCGTTCAGGATCACCGTTCCATCAGCATCCATGTTCAATGCCATGATATCCTTTGTCGTCACATGGAAACCCTTGGAATCTTTTCCGATATAAAGTACATTCACCATATTTTTGATAATCTCACCAAATGCCAGCGTTACAATGGCAAGGTAATCACCTTTCAGTCTCAGTACCGGGATTCCGATCAGCATACCGAAAATCGCTGCTGTCACGATTCCGATCAGAAGTGCCAGGAAAAACCGCAGACCATCTGAAGCGATCACATCTCTTGTACATTTTGAAAAGAAGGCACTTGTAAATGCACCAACGCACATAAAACCTGCATGACCAAGACTCAGCTCTCCCAGGATACCAACAACCAGGTTCAGTGAAACTGCAAGAATAATATAGGTGCATAACGGTACCATCAGTCCCTGAAGAAGGCTTGAAATACTTCCTGCACTGATCAATGTCTGCATGATCACAAATGCGAGGATCACCATAGCGTACGTGATCAGGTTATTTTTTGTCGTCTTATTCATCTTTTTTAACATCCCATCCACCTACACTTTCTCCTGAATCTGCTTACCTAAAAGTCCGGTAGGTTTCACCAGCAGCACAACGATCAGTACTGCAAACACGATTGCATCTGCCATCTGGGAAGAAATATATGCCTTACTGAAAATTTCGATCAGTCCCAACAGGATTCCTCCGATAAACGCTCCCGGGATCGATCCGATTCCACCAAATACTGCTGCAACAAACGCTTTGATTCCCGGCATTGCTCCTGTATACGGTGTGAGACTCGGATACGTGGAACAAAGAAGAACCCCGGCAACTGCCGCCAGTCCTGAACCGATTGCAAATGTAAGGGCGATCGTTCCGTTTACATTGATTCCCATTAACTGTGCCGCACCTCTGTCCTCTGATACTGCACGCATCGCCTGTCCCGGCTTTGTCTTCTGCACAAATGCCATCAGCACGACCATAATCACCACGCACACGACGATCGTGACGATCGTCTCTCCTGAAATCTTCAGTTCTCCTCCTGCAACAGAAATGCCTTTCCATTTGATCACTGAAGGAAATGTCTTCGCATTCGCTCCAAAGATCAGAAGTGCCACATTCTGTAACAGATAGCTGACACCGATCGCTGTGATCAGTACTGCCAGGGAAGAGGATGCGTTCCTCAATGGTTTATAAGCAATCCGCTCCATCACAACTCCCAGGACTGTACACGCAACAATCGAGATCAATACTGCAGCCGGAATCGGCATCCCTGCCTGATTCATGCTGACGAGAGCAACATATGCACCGATCATGATCACATCACCATGAGCAAAATTCAGCATCTTGGCAATTCCATATACCATCGTATAACCAAGAGCAATGAGTGCATAAACGCTGCCCAGACTAAGTCCGTTTACCAAATACGATATAAAACTCATATTCCTTTTCCTCTCATCCTATTTTATTGTAGTTTGTTTCTTTCATTATATCACATCACAAAATCAGCCGCAAGAAAAATAGAATGCACTCTGTCTTTGCTATCATTTTTCCTGCGGCCTTCTTTGGCTTTTGACCCCGACATCTATTTATCTTCCTGTATAAAGATGAAATAATTCTGGATCTGTCACTTTTTCAATCTGGTCATACACCGGAGTACTCGCCTCTTTCATCTGCTCTCTTGTCTCTTCATCAGGCGTTATAATCTCGGTTCCGCTCTCCTCGATCTCACGGATCTTCTCACTGATTCTCTCATCTGACTTCTCTCTTGCATATTCCTTGGCAATCTCTTCTGCCTCACGCAGGATCTTCTGATCCTCTTCTGAAAGCTTTTTATAAAAATCTTCACTCACGATCAATGAAATCAGATGCGGTACATGATTCGTTTCAATAATGTAATCCTGCTGCTCATACAACCGGTTTGAAACGATCACTTCGTATGGATTTTCCTGTGCATCAATCGTATGCTGCTGCAATCCGATATACACCTCACTGAAGCTCATGGGAGTCGGATTTGCTTTCAGCTTTTTCCAGAAGCTCAACTGGTACGGATCTTCCATTGTACGGATCTTCTGTCCTTTAAAATCTGAAAAACTGCTGACCTCCTTATTGCTGGACATGACGCGGAATCCCTGATCTGCATATCCCAGCAGTTCATATCCCGCATCCCGGTATGACTCCTGCATCCGGCTTAGAAACTCCGGCTGATCTACCTTATCCCTCAGCTCTTCAATATCATCAAACACACACGGTGCATCAAAGATTGCTGTATCATCAATAAAATTAACCTGTGGTGCTGTATTCTGTACTACAAATGGGATATCTCCTTCATAGCAGCTCTCCAGCAGTTCTCTGTCCCCGCCAAGTACACTGTTCGGATATACTGTGATCTTGATCCTTCCGTCACTGAGTCTGTCCGCTTCTTCTGCGAATTTTTCCGCATAGATCTGCGTCACTGTATCCTCAGGGCTGGCTGTTCCGAGTGGATATGCATACCGCTGTTCTGTACTTTCTTTTCCGGCACACCCCGTAAGCAGCCCCAGGAAGGCAACGCTCACCATCACGCCTGTCAGTCTTCTATATTTCATATCTGTATCTGTCTCCTTCCATGTCATTTCCTGTAACAGCATTTCTACAATAACGCAAGACTTACTGCCGGCACAAAGGTAACGATCAGCAATGCAGCAAAGAAATAGAGGATCATCGGCATCGCTTTCTTTGCGATCTCCATCACCGGTACATCTGTCAGTGAACTTGCCACAAATAAATTCACTCCGATCGGCGGTGTTACAAATCCGATTGCCAGATTGACAACCATGACAATACCAAAGTGGATCGGATGGATCCCCACTGCCTCAACGATCGGAAGCAGGATCGGTGTCAGGATCAGGATTGCCGGAGTTGTATCCATCACCATTCCAACGATCAGTAAAAATACGTTGAGTACAAGAAGTAAGACAATCTTATTCGTAAAATGTGCAAGGATCCATGCACTGATTTCCTGCGGCACCTGCATCAGTGTCAGTACTCTTGAAAATGCAATGGATGCAGCAAGAATAAAAAGGATCGGTGCATACGTCCTGATTGCTTCTACCATAATGGTCCAGATATCTCTGATCTTAATACTTTTATAGACAAATAAACTGATGATCAGTGCGTAAAAAACCGAAATAACTGCTGCCTCTGTCGGAGATGCCACACCGGTATAAATACATCCAAGAATGATCACCGGACTGAGCAGTGCAAAAGCACTGTCCTTTAACACCCTTAAAAGCCCCTTATCATGCAGCTTTCCGACCATTGCCAGCTTCTTTTCCTGATCTTCCCCATGCTTTTTACAATAGTAGATCGCGTACACCATCAGAAGACCGCCGATCATTACCCCCGGAATGATCCCTGCAATGAAGAGGTCACTGACTGATGCACCGGATGCCATTCCATACATGATAAACGGAATACTTGGCGGTATGATAACCCCAAGACCACCCGCAACTGCTACGATCGCTGTTGCAAATGACTTGTCATATCCCAAACGAACTAAGATTGGAATTGTCATACTTCCTACTGCCGCTACAGTTGCAGGGGCTGATCCTGAGATTGCTCCATAAAATAAGCAGGTTACGATTACTGCACAAGGCATTCCTGCTGTTAACTTTCCAATAAAGAACGCAAAAACGTCAAAAATCTTCTTAGAGATTCCTCCTTTTGCCATGATCATTCCAGATAATACGAACATTGGAACTGCAAGTAATGGGAAACTGTCGATTCCTCCAAGCATAGAACGGATGACATAAGTTCCGCTTGCTGTAAAGGACGGATCTACCGCTCCCGGAAGTACCGATGCAATCCCGAGAGATATGGATACCGGAATCGCAAGGATCAGACAGATCACAAAAATCAAAAATACAACCACTGCCGGCATATCATTCTCCTCCCTTCCTGAATACTCTCTTCCACTCAACGATCCATCTTTGGAATACCCGGATCGCTGACAGGATAAACCCCACCAACGGTGCTGCCTGCACATAGTACATCGGGATTCCCATTGCCGGGCTTGTCTGTCCATTTGCGATTGCAGACAACAGATATTTCCATGCAAACGGGATCAGATAAAGAAATAAGATCAGTTCAAATGTATGATTCACTCCTTTGAAAATGGCTTTTCCCCTCTTTGGGAACATCGCCACAAACTGCTCGATCTTGATAGAAATACATTTTTTCGTACAATAACTCACACTCAGGAATCCTGCCCAGATAAATATATACCGGGTCAGTTCTTCCGACCAGGAAAGTGAAGCTCCGAATATATATCTTGCAATGACCTGTATTCCCATGATCACTGCCATGGCTGCAAGTGCAATGACCAGTAATACTTCTTCCAGGTTCTCATCTAACCATTGTAATGCTTTTTTCATCTCATCACCTTTTCCTTAATTTTCATCATATCTTTTTCGTTAAAAAAAGACTATATCAAAAAATATATCATTTTTTATTTTTTCTGTCCATCCTCTCAATTTCTTCTGCCACCATAACTAAAAAGGATTCCCCGGATCTTTTTGTCGTATACTTCACACAAAAAAACTGATACCTCAGACTCCATCGATAACTCCCCCGAATTGATCCAAACTATCAGTTTTCTTTTTATTTTTCTAAATTCACTTATAAAGATGTCGGGGTCAAAAGCCCCCAACTTTGATGCCTACGGATTGCTCTCCGTGCTACGCACTCCCACAACCCTGGCATCTTATAAATCCATTAATAGATGATCATAGCTACAATTACTGCTGCCAGTGAACCGATCATTGGAGCAAGTACGGATGTCATAAATACATACCAGTAACTTTCTGCCAGTGACAGTTTCATCCAGCGGAGCTGTGCAACCATTCCACCTGCATTTGGCAGTGTATTCATACCGGTTGCACATGCCGGTGCCAGTCTGTGAAGTGCTCCTGCACTTGCACCCTTTGCAAGCAGACCGTCTGACAAATGTTCAAAGAACATGGCGATGGAAGAGGTTCCGCTTCCAAGGATACCGGCAAGGATATTCAGTCCGAAGAACTCTGTCAGATACGGGTTCATCTTCAGACCCATTACAAAGTTGATAATGGACTGGAATCCCGGACAGGACTGAAGTACGCCTGAAAATCCAAGAATCGCTGCTGCCATTACAGTTGCTCCGATTCCATTATTTACACCCTTTTCAAGAATCTTTGCCACACTTCCGACCTGTTTATGACAGAACAGAACAATCACAACAGAACCAACAAACATACTCAGTACAACGATTGCATTTGTATTCATTTCAGTCAGGTTAGAAAGAGCAAGTACCAGTACTACAACCAGGATAAACGGGATCAGTGCTACCCAGAAAGACGGAAGATCATCTCTTGTCGGCTGGATCTTAACCGGCTGGGATTCATCGATTGCTGTTCCCTCTTTGATCGCTGCTTTTTTTGCTGCATGAACCATGTAAAAATATCCCACTGCAAAAGATACCACGAAAGCGACCCATCCAAGGATCGGTGCTGATCCCATGGAAGTTCCGAGATACTGTGCCGGCATGATGTTTGTAATATTGATGGCATACGGGATCATTGCTGAGCAGGTTGCTCCGATAAAGATGATTCCCGGAATCATACGGTATGGGTATCCTGCCTGCTTCATCATGATCGTTGCGATCGGTGCCAGTACGAAAAGTACTACAAATCCTGATACTCCCACATATACGAATACCGTTGTGATCAGTGCGATAGACAGGATAACCCGTTTCGCACCCATTTTTTCTGTAACTACATTTGCAATGGATTCAGCACAACCTGATGCTGCCATCAGTTCTCCAAACACTGCTCCGATTACAAGTACAAATACATTGTTCTGAATAAATCCTACATACCCCTCTGCATAAGAACTCAGTGATGTCCACCAGTCCATCCAGCTTGTCAGGATAATGATAAATGAAACCAGGATCGTAGATGTAAATACATCAAGCCCCTTCCAGATTGCTACTACAAAGATTATTGCTGCCAGCAATAATCCGATGACTGATATTGTTGTTGCCATAATTATTTGTCCTCATTCTCACCCACGATCCGAATCTTGCCAAGCGGCTTCCGGTATGGGTTCTTTCCTTCGTAAAAATGTTTATCAAGAAAGTCGATACACTTCTCAATATTCTGATCTGCCTTGATCACCTGAGAACCATGCGGTTCATTTTCAAAGAGATCCAGCTCCACGCGGTCTTCTCCGCAGACAGCTTTTACCTTTTCTGCCATGTAGACAGACTGATGATAGTCGATGACCAGGTCATTTGTTCCATGCTGAATCAGCATTGGCGGACAACTTTCCTTTACATGACTGATCGGGCTTACCTTACTTGTACGTTCCGGATAATACAGTGGATTATATCCCAGCAGCATCGTAAACATTGAGTCATTTGATTCTCCGTCACCCGGCATCATTCCCTTGCCTGCACCGGTCTGCTTACGCACTTCATAAATGTCTGTTCCGAACTGCTCTGCAGAACAAAGCTCACTGATCGTATACCATGCAATGGCACAGTCGATCTTTGAAGATGCTTTTACTCCGACATTCAGATCATCCATGTCTTCCTCGTCTGCTGTCACTGCCAGAAGCTGCGTCACTGTACCGCCTGCTGAATTTCCCCATACTGCAAACCGATCCGGGTCTAAATTCAGTTTCTCTGCATTGGCACGCAGATAGCGGATCGCTGCTTTTCCGTCGATTAGCTGTGCCGGCCATTTTGCTTCCTGTAAAAGACGATACTCTACCGTTGCAACTGCGTATCCCTGTGTCACAGGCAGACACATTGACTTAATGTAATGTGTCCTCTTGTGTCCCGCCGCAAAAGCTCCACCATGGAATACGATCACCAGCGGATATGGGCCTTCTCCGTCTTCCGGATAAAAAATATCCAGAATCTGGTTCGGTGACTCATCTGCATAGGCAAGATCCAGTTCGGTCTTTGCAAACTGCGTGATATCCATCTCCGGCTCTGTCTTCAGAAATGTCTCTCTGTTGTTCATCACTGCCATTTTTTCTCCTCCCAGTAATAATTCGAATGTCATTTTATAAATCCTGATCCTTACAGACTCTTATGAAGCAGACCAAGAACTGTTGTCAGATCTTCAATTCCCATCTGTCCCGGAGCGGATACTTTTCCAACTGCTCCAAATGTCAGTGCTGAACCGAATACTTCACCGCAAAGACGACTGATCACACCGGTTCCTGACATGGACATTGTGATGATCGGACGGTCTGCATATTCTGATGCCATTTCCTCTGTAGCAGAAAGAAGTGTCAGAACATCTTTCTTATTCTGAGGCATTACAGCGATCTTTGGAATATCTGCTCCTAATTCCTGCATTTTTCTTAAACGGGATACGATTTCGTCCTTTGCAGGAGTCTTATGGAAATCGTGATTAGAAGCAATGACTTTTACACCATTTGCATGTGCTGTCTCAACAACTGCTTTCACCGCATCATCTCCTGTAAACGCTTCTACGTCTACAAGGTCAACCAGTCCTGTTTTTGCCGCATTCTGATTCAGTTCTACATAAGTTTCTGTCTCAATGGATTTCTCTCCGCCTTCTTTGGATGTACGGAATGTGAACAGGATCGGAGTCTCACCAAGTACCTCACGAAGAGCTTTCATTGTCTCTTCTGTCTTTGCAAAATCGAAAATATCTTCATACCAGTCTACACGCCACTCAACAACATCGGCCTTTGTAGATTTGATAGTTTCTGCTGCTGCAAGGATTTCTTCTCTCGTTACCCCAACGATCGGTACACAGATTTTCGGGATTCCTGCACCAATTTCAATATTTCTTACTTTTACAGTATTCATGATTCTATTCCTTTCTATGACTTCTTTGGAGGGGAAACCCGCACCGGCCGTTCTGCTCCGGTACAGGTTTCATTTTTACAATTTTCTTATTTATGCTTCCTCTGCATTTTTCAGAAGTACACCATATCTTACATTTACAAAAAGTCCCAGTGCCACGCCTACTGCTGTAAGAACAATGTTCATTACCATAACCTGGGATGGCTGCATCTTTGCTGCTGCTGTAAGGATCGTGTAGTTACAAAGTGAGGATGCGATCATAACCAGAGCTGTGATCGTTCCCTTGATCTTCGGGAAAAGCATATTGCATACAGAAGTTGCGAGCTGAAGCAGTCCGCCTGCTCCTGCCCATCCGATGATAAATGCACCTGCGATCATCAGCGGCTTGCTCTGTCCTACCAGTACAACGATCAGTGTTGCCAGGCAGATCACCGGATATGCCACGATAAAACGTACATCTTTGATCTTTCTTGTCAGCAGTGCTGTCACAACCAGTGCGATCAGTGTTCCTGCTGAATAATATGTCTGCATGATGGACGGATCAGCCCAGCCTATATTCTCTTTTGCAAAGTTCTGTGCACAGTTAAGCCATAACTGGAATGTTCCCGTGCAGGTAAATCCGATCAGGATCATAGCTACAGACTCGATAGAGAAATGAGTATGTTTTAAGCTGTCGATCAGACCTTCCTTTTTTCCTGCTGCTTTCTGATCTGCATCAGGAAGTGGGAAAAGCATAACCAGTACAAGCAGTACCACATAAATAACACCGCAGATATAAAACAGCATATTATAGGAAACCAGTCCTGAAGCTGTTGTAGCAACAGTTGCTCCCAATACAAACGGAAGGATCATCTGTGCGATGGCAATGAAAAATTTAATTCCCATTGTAGCAACACCCGGTGCTTTGTAGATGATCTCTGCAACTGCCGGATAAATTCCTGTATCCAGGAAGGAGTTTGCAATACCTCCGATGATCGCACATACATAAGCGATCGTATATCCACCATTTGTTCCTGCATTAAATGCAAGTGCAAGACCGATCAGGTAGATTGCATAAGAACCACTTCCGATTGCAGTAGAAATGCGGCGTCCCAGTTTGTCAGATAACGGACCTGCAAACGGCAGGGCGATCAGACGTCCGAGTCCTAATGCCGCTGAGATTGCAGTGATCGCCATTGCCTCTACACCCCAGGATGCGGCAAGAGCTTCTTTTATAACAGCCTGTCCCAGAATGGAACAGCCAATACCATGGATAAAATAATTTAAATACAAAATCAATGCACTTGGCATATATTTCTTATTCATAATGATGATTTCCTCTCAATTCTCTTTCTGATCCTTAGTCATCATATCTGATGTTCAGGACTTCCTTCATGTGGTCAATCGGCATCTCTTTTCCTGTCCAGAGCTTGAATGCAGCAGCTCCCTGGAACAGCATCATTCCAAGTCCGTTCATTGTCTTGCATCCAGCTTCTTTTGCCATCTTACGCATCTTTGTCTCAAGTGGAGAATATGGTACATCAACAACAATCAGTTCCGGACGGAAGAATGACTTGTCAGGAACAACTGACAGATCCTCTAACGGCTTCATTCCAACACCTGTTCCGTTTACAAACAGGTAAGAAGAATCCATCTCTTCTTTTAATTTTTCTTTATCATCTAAATCATATAATGTAGCTTTGCACTCTGTCTTTTCATTGATCTTCTTTACAGTCTCTACTGCATTATCCCAGAACTTATCATGGATATTGAAGATGGAGATTTCTTTTACTCCGTCAAGTGCTGCCTGGATTTCGATTGCTGTTGCAGCTCCGCCTGCTCCGCAGATCGTCATTTTCTTTCCGATCACATCAATATCATTATCCTTTAATGCCTGCATAAATCCGATTCCGTCTGTGATATGTCCGATCAGTTTTCCGTTATCATTTACGATTGTATTAACTGCTCCACACATCTCTGCTGCCGGTGACAGCTCGTCCAGATACTGTCCAACTACTGTCTTATTTGGCATAGAAACGTTAGATCCTACCATCTTTAAAGCACGAAGTCCTTTGATCGCATCTTCCAGTGTGCTGTTGTCAACTTCAAATGCAAGGTAAGCATAATCAAGACCAAGTGTTGCAAATGCTTCATTATGCATTGCCGGTGAACTTGAATGTCTGATCGGGTAAGCCATAAGTCCGATTAATTCTGTGTGTCCTGTGATTCTCTCTGCCATGATTTTTCTCTCCTTTTAAATCTGATAGCCCTCTGCC
>ERZ780177.1981-NODE-1981-length-17962-cov-2.910259_pt1 | contig 17962 bp, 12 predicted proteins | sample MGYA00510973_ERZ780177 | MGnify/ENA primary metagenome ERZ780177 (study PRJEB29588, sample SAMEA2144396) | human gut metagenome | biome: human gut; feature: human-associated habitat; material: faeces | place: Denmark | collected 2008/2010 ...
GGCAGGCAGTAATGCCGCAGCAGATAATAAAGGCGCAGCAGATAATAAAGATAAAACCTGCCAGCCATTTAATCAGTATTTTATTGCGAAGGTCGATTTTCTGCCGAATTGCCGTAAGCAGAAATCCAACCAGAGTTGAAACTGATGTTGCCAGCAAAATCGGAATGAAAACCTCTGTCGGGCGGCTGGCTCCCATTTGTGCCCGGTACATAAAAATCGTGATAGGAATTAGAGTAACCGAAGAGGCATTTAATATCATAAACAGGATTTGCGCATCGCTTGCCGTATCTTTTTGCGGATTATGCTCCTGCAGTTGTTCCATGGCTTTCAGGCCCATTGGCGTTGCGGCATTGTCCAGCCCCAGGAAATTGGCAGCCATATTCAGGACGACAGTAGATATTGCCGGGCTGTTTTCCGGAATGTCTTTCATAAGAACTTTAAACAGCGGAGTTAGCTTACGGGATATTTTTTCAGCGATTCCTGCTTCTTCAATCAGTTTAAGCATACCAAGCCAGAAACTTAAAATTCCGGCCAGCCCGATACAGATTTCTACGGCATTTCGCGCATTTTGGAAAATGGCCTCTGTCAGAAGGGAAAAGCTACCGCTGTCCTGATAAACGGCAAGATTCCACAAAGCTGCGGCGATTGCCGCAAGAAACATGCCGGCCCATAAAAAATTTATCATAAAGTCCCCGTTTAGCAAATATTTAAGATGTTAAAGCCATAATAAACCGTAAAGTTTAAGATTTGCCAAAGGAAAAGCGCTATGAAAGAGAATTCAAAAATTTTTTTCGCGCCGGAATATATTACTGCTAAAAATAAGTTTTCCGCGTATTATGCTGAAAATATTCTTCCGGTGTTGCACCGTATTGAACAGCGCCGGAAAAAACACCTCTGTATATTTTTGCTGTTGTGCTGTTTTGTTGCCTCATGGCTCGGGTATGTGTTTTTCCGCCTGCAGAGCGGCCTGACGGATGTATCGGGTACAGTGGCGGAAGAAAACGGCGTATACGGCGCGATTGGCTGTTTGCTTGTATTGTTTGCCTGCTGGCCGATGTTCAGCTATTATAAATATGGCAAGGAAAATCTTTTGCCGCTTTTGGCACGTTTTTTCGGCGAATTTTCTTATTCGTTCTGCCCGGAACTTCCCGAAACTCTGTTGGATCGGTCACAGCTGTTTAAAGGATATGATAAGATTACCGGCGATGACGGTTTTAACGGTGTATACGACGGGATTGCTGTCAATATTGCCGAATACAGTGCCAGCAGGCTGCGGCATCAGAGAGACAGCAGGTCGGGGCGGATTCGCAATGTGTATGTTCCGGCTGGCCGCGGCATAATATTCTATGCGCAGATGAATAAAAATTTTGCCGGGCAGACAATTGTCGTCAAAGATAAAGGCCTGTTCAACAAACTGACGCGTTATAAAAATTTAGAGAGGGCAGGGCTGGAATCGCCGGAATTTGAAAAGGTTTTTGAGGTTTATACCGACAATCAGGTCGAGGCCCGCTATATTCTGACCACTGTCATGCTGGAATATATGATAGAACTCAGGCAGTCTTTTCCCAAAATTGAATTCAGCTTTTTCTCCAGCCATGTTCTGGTAAAGATTGAAACGCTGAAAAATATGTTCGAATGCAGCAGTTTCTTTCGCTCGGCAATTAATCGACGAAGGATTGAAGAAAGTTTTACAGAACTCTATTTGCTGTTTTCCATAATAACTACCCTCCGGCTCAACCAAAACCGTATGTTGTAAATTATCGTTTTGCTGTTACCGGCAATAGCGGAGAGGCTAAGCCTGTTTGTCCAGCTGTTTGATGGTCTTTACGGCCTCTTCGTACAAGACTTTGTTTTCACGGATAGACAGCCGGATGTTTGATTTTGCCAGCTCCTCGTTAGTCCCGCAGTCATAGCGTTCGGCGTTGGCTAAAACGCCGTGGAGCGGGCAGCCTCTGCGGGCGGCAAGGTTAATCGCATCCGTCAGGTTGATTTCGCCGTTGCTGCCTTTGGTTACTTCCGGAAGCAAGTCAAGGATGAGATTCGGTAGAACATACGGTCCCATGCTGGCAAAATCGGATTCTATCTGCTCGAGTTTCGGTTTTTCCACCACGCCGGTCGCCGCAACAACATTGCCGTTTTGCTTGGCTCCGGTCAGAACGCCGTAGCGGGAAAGCTGGTCTTTGGGAAATTTAATGATATTTTCAACCATTCCGCCGAAACGTTCATAGACGTCAAGCAACTGCGATAAAATCCCTTTGCCGCGGCAGACATAAACGTCGTCAACCCACATGACCATAAAATCGCGTTTTCCGATAATATCTTTGGCGCAAAGTATGGCATGCCCGTTTCCTTTGGGTTCCGGCTGGCATGCGAACGAAAACTTGACGCCGGCGGGAACGGTTCTTTTCAAAGCTTCCCACAGTTCAAGCTTGTCACTTCTGAGCAGCCGTTCTTCAAGTTGTTTATTGGGAGAAAAATAATGTTCGTACATACTCTTGTTAGTGTCGTCGCTGTAGATAAAGACAATTTCCTTAACGCCGGCTTCGGCACAGGCGTCAACCGCATATTGAATAATCGGCAGGTTATTCAGGCACAGGAAACCTTTATGCATGGCTTTGGTAGCAGGCAGGTTGCGGGTAGAAAGCCCGGCAACGGGCAAAACGACAACTTCTGGTCTTGCAAACATGATGATGCTCCTTGTTAAAAACGGTAACTTACACTGAGTATAATCATGGCAGATGGTTTTGGCAATTATAAAAACAGTATTTCACAGCCCGTTATGCTGTATTACATATCGGTAACGGAATTTCGTTTGGAAATCGTTCCGCTGAAAACGTTTTTTCCCTGTGTATTTGCGGCATATAAATAATGTTTTTTTAGATTAAGGTTTTGCGGTTGTCCGGAAAACTTTCCTTTAAGCATTGATTTTCCGGCAATGCCGCTTGCCTCTTTCACATACGGGGAACGGACGGAAAAAACATACAAATTTTGTTTTTTTACAGGTTCAAAAGATGTTTCAACGGCAACCAATGCGTCATCCGTAATATGTTCTCCGGCAAAAGGTGCAAATGTAATGTCATTTTCGGCAAATAAATGTTGTAAAATGCTGGTGTTCCGTTTTTCAGCATTTTGAACAGGAGAAAAATTCGAGCTGGAAGCAGGAGACGGAATTTTAAAGTCCGGCTGTACCTGGCTGGCGGATTTTTGCTGCCGGGCGGAAGGGGCGAAGTCTTTATTCTGTGTTGCGTCAGCGGTCTTAAGGGCTTGTTGTTTGTTGTTCTGCTTTTTATTAAACGCAAATTTTTGCCGTTTGCCGATACTGTCTGATATGGTAAGAACTGGCTGGGAAGAGTCTTTCTTGCCGATGTTCAGGGCAACCACCGGATTGATTTTCATTGAGGATTTCGTTTCGGCGGCAGAAGCTTTTTCTTCCGTAATTTTTATGTCAGCAGCTGCTGTTTTTATATCTTTTTTGCCAGAAAGCTTTATATCCGTAACTGCCGTTTCTACATCCTTTTTGTCAGAAAGCTTTATATTTGCAGCCGCCGCTTCTGTTTTCTTTTTGCCTGAGTGCTTTATGCCGGCAATTAAATTTTCTTTGCTTTCTTTTTCTGCTATCGTCGTCTTTGCGGTTTTAACCTGCGTAATATCTTCCTTTTTGTTTACCTTTGCGCTTGTAGTGTCGGCTGCGCTGATATCGTTATAAGCCATAACGTTTTTTTCCAAATCCTTTTCGGCTTGCTGCAGTTTAGCCATAATTTTAGATATAGCGGCTTTGGTTTTTGCAAGAATGTTTTCTCCGGCATCCTTAGGTGAAGGAGTAGGAGCAGCCGAAACGGTAATGGCCGGAGTAAGGACTGGAACGTCCGGCAGAGTTTTAACTGAAAATTGCGGAGCATTGCTTTTAAGAATTTGTGACAATCCGCCGAATTCAGAGGTAGAGGCAGTTTCTATTGTCTGTCGGGATGCTTTTTCATCTTCAATTTTGTTAAATAAATTAAAAAGTCCTCCGGACGTTTCGGTTAAAACCATATTGTACGCTTTTTGCCTTTGGGAAACCTGACTGCTGGAAAGGGGGGGATTTGCTTCAGTGCTTTCACTCTTGGCTTGGGTATCTTTATTTTTTATTTCGTCAGTAATAGAAGGATGAGCTGTTTTCGAGTTGCTATCAGGCATTGTTTCATTGTTTGTTATTGTGTTGGAAACGTCTGGATGTCCGGTATTTTCCTTCTGAACAGATTCAGAGGCCGGTTGCCCGGCCTGAGAAGAAGAGTGTTCTTTTTGCTGTTTTGCAACCCCGTCCGGAGCTTTTTCCTGCGGGGAGGGCGTCTCTTCAGGTTCGACAGAGCGTAAGTCTGAAGAACCTGACGCGGAAGAAGGAACTGTTCCTCCTCCCGTTTTTACGGTCGGTTTGGTTACATCAATTTCTTCAATCGTTTCCGGCGGGTAAACCATATATTCGTCATAATCTCTGGCATTAATCCCCAATACGGCTCGGAACAGATCGATATTTGCAATAATATCCTCGTCCAACTGTTTTGTATATGTCAGCATGGTTTTAAGCGCCTGCGTTGCAATTTCGTTGTTTTCCTTCATTTCCGAAATTTTCGAAGAATCGATTATATTAAGATAATTATCACGGATTTTAGCATGCAGGCCGCCGATATTGTCCATCACCTCTTTTGTCTTGTTAATACCTGCCTGCAATTCTTGTATCTTATCTTCCGCAATTGGGCTTTCGCTCGTCTTGAGCAGTTCAATTTGCGCCATATAGACATCGGTCAGTCCGGTATGGTAAGCGGAATTGTTTTGGGCAAGATTATACATCCATGCAATTTTGTTAAACGTGTCGTCAAAAATGTATTTGCTGTCAACAATAAAGTTTTCCTCCAAAACTTTGGGAATAAATTTAAGTTTTGCCTTTTCCGCGCCAAGGTCGGCTTCAACCGACATAAGCGTTTCTTCTTCGGGATAATTGTTGAGCATATCTTTCATTTTTTTGATACTGATTTCGGCATTGCGAATAGTTTTCAGATTTTCTTCATAGACGTTGACCACGTTGTCGTTTTGGGTAACCGGCTTAAAGCGGACAACTTCCAGTGTCAGGCGATTGATGTCCTGCAAGGCGCCGTCAACGGCTCTTTGTAAAGATTTCAACTTGCCGCCGATACGCTCCATTTTTTCCTTTTCCTTATAATGGCGGGCATTTTTTATGCGGTCTTCAAGCTCGCTTATGCGTTTAATGGTTTCGCTCAAATCTGTTTTGACCGTCGGGTTTGCCAGATTGCCGCCGAATGTGAATTTAAATATATCGGAAAACGATGCGTTATGATATACGGCGTTAAAGACAGCCGTAAACAGCCAGTCGCTCAGATTAAGGTCAAATTTCATATTCATATTGACAACCGGAGATTCCCAGATAACGCTTTCGGCAACAGCCAGTCCTTTGCTGATATTATATGTTCCGCGGATTTTTGAAAAACTGCTTTTCCCTGATTTCAAACTGTTAAGAACAGAATTTTCAAAACCGGATACGGATTTTCTCTGCTCAAACTCAAATTTGATAATATCCAAATCCCATCCGCGAACAGCCGTGTTAGCCAGAGAAAATTTGCCTTTTGAATTAAGATTGTCAAAAAATTCTTTCTGTGAGCCTGCCAGGGAATTGAACGTGCCCTCCGCCGTCAGCCAGCCGCTTTCCAATGCATAGACAGAGCCGCCGAATTCAGGCGTTTTAAGGTTTTTGACATTAAAATAGCCGTTAACTTTGGCAATGCCGTTGCTGTCTAAAATAAAGCGTAAGTTGACATGACTTTTGTCTTGGGAAGCATCAAACGATACGACATTGAGGATACTGTCTTTTAATTGCATTTCCGTTGCTGCCGATGTATAATTTTTTCCGTTGCAGCTAAGTTGTTTTGCAGTAGCCTTGATGTCAAAATCGATTTTGCCGAGCCGCGAATAATCAATTTTACTGTTCCATGCCGGTTCTGCGATAAAAGCAGCCTGATTGTTTTTTGCCGCTTGGGCTGAAGCTTTTTTGGCAAGATTGAACCATCTGTCGGCTTCAAATTTGTCAAAGTTAATTTCAGCGGCAAGCTTGGGTTTGGCTGCGGTATTGTCAAATTGGAGATTTCCGCTGATGGCATTGGCTCCGAGATAGGCTTTGATGCCATCTAACGCAAAAAGATCAGCGTTCCCTTTAATTTTTGAAGCCAGAGTGAAAGTTGTAACCGGCATATCCGGAGTATAATCTATATTCAGAGCCTTGATAAATGATGAGAAATTATTGGTTTTCATTTCCCAGTCGCCGTTAACTGCCGCTCCTCCTTTGGAATTGTTGGCTACAACGCCTGTATAGGAAAACTCTGTGTCGCCGAATTTCTGGACGGAACTGAGACTGAACTCGGACAATGTGCCGCTCATGGCACCTTGTGCGGCAAAGATTTTTCTTTTAAACAGGTTTTTGCTGCCCGTATCAATGCCCAGCGTCGATGCGAACAACGGGAAATTGTCCGTTTTGATGTCGTAGCTCAATTCATTGAAATATGGAGCCGAAAAGATTTTGTCTGCGTTCATGCTCAAAGACAGGCTGGCGCCGGCAATGTTGTCAACCGAAAACTTCTTAACGTCCATATGTTCTTGGTTTGTGTTGATATGCAGATAGATTTTTTCTAACGGAATATCATTATACACGGCGCTGGCAATATTGACTTCTGCATCAACATCAAGATCGCGGTTCCAGGGGATTAAATTCATTTGGTAGATAAATTTGTCTTGGACAGACGCTTGTTTAAGCTGTTCGGGAACTGCCTGCAGGTATCTGTCAAAAATAATCTTGGAAGTGTCGATGTCAGCCAGTACATAAACTTTTTCTTTTTTAACGAAGCCTATATTCCCTCTCAATGCCGTTGAGTCGATAACGGCTCTGGGAAAAGAAATTTTAAGGCTGTCTAAATTCCCGTCAATCTTGATTTCGGCCTGCGCCCGTTTAAAGATAGATTTTTTATTCTCGGCCGCGGCAAGTTTGGCCAGGTCAATGCCGAAAACAGAGACAAATGTTCTGAGGTCTTTCGAGTCCGCAGCTTGGTTAAAGATATAGTCTACACCGTTATTCAGGTTAATCCGGCCGACAGTTTTAATTGTTGTGTCGCCCGGCATAATGACGCCAAAACGCGTAATATCAATAACATTGTCTTGCAAGGTTACGCCAAGGCTGAGGTTTTGTGCCTCAACATTATTATACCATGCCGTTCCCGCTTTTACGGAAAGGTTCAGGTTATAGCCGGCAAAAGCGCTGTCCGCAAATTTCTTTCCGCCTTTATTCTGAGCTATAATGTCTTTGCTCAGTCCTTCCAAAATGCCTAAATCAAATTTGGCCATATCGAAATCGGCATTTATGTCCGTGCGGTCTTGATTGTTTTTAATAATAACCGTTCCGCTTCCGGCTGTATTCTTGTCGTATTTAGCCGTAAAATTGTCGAGTTTTGCCAAACCCTTTTCATAATCGTACTGAAAAGAAAAATAGAGCGGCTTATTGTACCATTCGGATATGCTTGCATTTCCGAAAACGACATTGGAAACATCCAGCAGGCTTTGCGTGTCAAACGTAACATTTCCCTTGGCTTTTGCTCCAAGCGTGCCTTCAATGGTTGCAGATGTGCCGCTGGATATGTTGTTGAGAGCCATTTTTAAAGTCAGGCTGCTGTCTTTTATGATATCGCCTTTAAATTGCACTTCGCTGTTATTATGGATAAATTTACCGCTTGTCTTATACGGTCCTTTCAGGGAAGGAGCACTGATGTTGGCGGAAACGTTGTGAATTTCAAATTCATTCTTGTCTTCCAGATTTTTATAGCTCAGGGTAGATTTGTTGACGCGGACATCATTAAACGAAACTTCGACATTGCCGGATTTTGTATTGCTGTTTTGCCCGACGCCGTCCCAGTTTAAGACACCTTTTTCATCAATTTCGACATAGGCCGTCGCATCGGTTAAAGTCATTGACTTAACGATAAAATTGTTGTCAAGCAATGGCATCAGGTCGACGGAAGCTCTGATTTCGTTGATAACGACCAGCGGTGATTTTCCGCCGTTGTTTTTGAAAAACTTAACCTTGCTGGCAGAAAATTCAGGAGAAGGGAACAGCTTGACCTCAAGATTGCCGTCAATAACGGCTTTTAATCCCGTAATTTGCGAGAAGCGCTGTGCCACAACGGCTTTATGTTTATTCCAGTCCAGCGTATAAAGGTATATGCCGCCTGCTGTTGCAGCCAGAATCACAAAGCATAAAATACCTATAATAACTTTTTTTAGCACGTTTTTCTCCTAAAATAAAAAATAAGCTTTGCTAAATTTTTTTGTCATTGTATATTATAAAAAATTAACGAAACGATAACATTGGCATATTTTTTGCAAAATTGTTAAAAGGAGGGCGTTTATGGATATAAAGCGGGAGTTGTTTGAAAAGGCAAAGCAGGCCGGGGAAAATGCGTATGCGCCTTATTCCGGCTATAAGGTAGGGGCAGCGCTTTGTACGCCGGAGGGAGAAATTTATGCGTCATGCAATGTTGAAAACATTTCTTTTCCCTGCGGCACCTGTGCTGAGGCAGGGGCAATAGCGGCAATGGCCTCTGCCGGCGGACGGCGGATAAAGGCGCTGCTTGTTGTTGCCGGAGGGGAGGATTTGGTATATCCCTGCGGTGCCTGTTTGCAGCGGATTGCCGAGTTTGCAGAACCGGAAACGGCGATATATCTGGCATCTCCGGGGGGAATACGCCGGGAATGCCGGCTGAAAGAGCTGCTGCCTTGCGCTTTTAAATCTTCGGAGGTCAGACATGGCTGAAAACAGTGATATTAAAAATACTGCATCTTTTATCCGCAAAAAACTGCAGCTTGAAAAGCCCCGTACTGCAATCATCTTAGGATCTGGGCTGAGTGGTTTTGCCACCGAGCTGGAAAATGTATCGGTTTTGGCTTATAAGGATATTCCCGGTTTTCCGCAAAGTACGGTTTCGGGGCATAAAGGCCAGCTTATCCGAGGGTTTCTGCATGGCCGGGAGCTTATCTGCCTGAACGGGCGTTTTCATCTTTATGAAGGGCACGATGCGGCTGTAATAGCCCAAGTCGTCCGGCTGTTGCGGGAACTCGGCATAGACCGCCTGATTGTAACCAATGCCGCCGGCTCGCTTAATAAGGAATTGGCACCTGGAACATTGATGCTGATAAAAGACCATATTAATTTCAGCGGCAGGAATCCCCTGGTCGGTCTAAACGACGAGGCGTATGGCCCCCGTTTTCCGTCAATGAATAACGCTTATGCCGAGCCTCTTCGCCGCAAATGCCGGGAGATAGCCGAAAAGCAGGGAATAAAATTTGCCGAAGGAGTATATTTGATGGTGCTGGGGCCAAATTTTGAAACCGCCGCGGAAGTCCGCGCTTTTGCACTGCTCGGAGCCGATGCCGTCGGTATGTCGACGGTGCCGGAGGTTATTGCCGCCGTCCATTGCGGTATGGAAGTTTTAGGTATTTCCGTTATTACCAACTATGCCGCTGGTTTAATGGACAATACGCCGTCGCATCAGGAAACGTTGGCTGAGGCAGACAAAGCTTCGGCAAAGATGACGGCTCTTTTAACCGCATTTATCAGAGAGGAGGAATAAGATGCTGCCACAGGAAATTATTCGTAAAACCCGCAGCCATGAAAAGCTGACGGCTGAAGAAATAGAGTTTTTTATCCGCGGACTGAGCCGGGGAGATATTGCGGATATTCAGGCCGCTTCGTTTACGATGGCGGTTTTCTTAAACGGGCTGAACCGAGAGGAAACGCTGGCGTTGACGCTGGCGATGAGGGATTCCGGCGAAAAATTGAGTTGGAAAGAACTGCGGGACAAACCGATTGTCGACAAACATTCGACCGGCGGCGTCGGCGATAAAGTCAGCCTGATGCTGGCACCGATGCTGGCAGCCTGTGGCGCGTATGTGCCTATGATTGCGGGCAGGGGGCTCGGGCATACCGGCGGAACGCTGGATAAACTCGATTCTCTGTCTGGCTACAATACCGGCGTGGATATCGCAACGTTTAAAAAAACAGTAAAAGAGGCAGGCTGTGCCATAATCGGGCAAACGGCGGATTTGGCGCCGGCAGATAAAAAATTGTATGCCATCCGCGATGTTTGTGCAACTGTTGAATCTATTCCGCTGATTACGGCATCTATCTTGTCCAAAAAGCTGGCGGCAGGGCTGCAGTATCTGGTTATGGACATCAAATGCGGCAACGGCGCTTTTATGGAAAATATGCAGCGGGCATCGGACTTGGCATATTCAATTGTTGAAGCCGCCAATGGTGCCGGGACCAAAACCTCGGCGATTTTGACCGATATGGACAGCGTTTTGGGAACAACCGTCGGCAATGCGCTGGAATTGGGCGAAGCATTAGCTTATCTTAAAGGGGAAAAGCCGGATGCCCGCCTGAATGAAGTAACAATGGCCTTGTGTTCCGAATTGCTGATAAACAGCGGTTTGGCTAAAGATGCGTTGGAGGCAGAAATCAAAATCCGTCATAGCATATCTTCCGGTGCGGCTTATGAGCATTTTGTCAAAATGGCATCACTTCTTGGTGCTGACACCCGCGTTCTTGAAAATTATGACTTACTGCAGCCCAAAGCACCGTATATAGAACCGGTATATCCGGAAATGTCCGGATATGTTTCCGCCGTCAATACCAGAGAAGTCGGGCTGGGGGTGATTATGCTTGGCGGCGGCCGAACCCGCCCGGAACAGCAGATAAATTATACGACCGGCTTTACTTCGTTTTGCCAGATTGGCGACAAGGTCAATCCCAAAACTCCTTTGTGCTATGTTCATGCCGAAGACAAAGCCGCAATTGCCGAAGTTGCCGCGCTTGTCCGCCGTGCCGTAACCATAGCGCCGGAAAAACCGGAAACCAAGCCGGTTATTTTACGCAAAATTGCATAGCAGTTATTTTTGTGCAGTGCGGGCGGAAACTTGTGAATGACGGCTTGGTTTTTTCGGCTGCGGCGGCACATGGAAATCTGCCCGCGACTTATAGCGTTTTATCTTGCTGAGCAGAGTATAGTCCGGCATCCCGTCTTGCGGCAGTTTCCATTTCTTTTGCAGCTTTTTGACTTCTGCAGCTGTCTGTGCGCCAAGCCTTCCGTCTTCTTTAAGTTTTGATTTTAAAACTTTGTTGGCAAATTGCTGTACCGCCAGAATATCCTCATCGGTCAGTTTGTAATATCCGTGTTCGTCGAGCGGCATAAATTTTTGCGTGCTGCCGATGTAATCAGCCAGCCGCGCAATCGCCAGGGCATAATTTGTAGAACGGTTCCAAATCATAATCCGTCGGAAGTTACTCAGTGTTAAGTAGGCGCGTCCGCGCCGCCCGTCCGGCAGGACAATGCCGGCAGCCGCCTCGTCCGGCAGCCTGATGCCTTTGCCATTGGCGCTGATAACGCCGAGTTTTTTCCATTCTTTAACCGTTTTGTACTTTTTTGCGCCGACGAGTTTATAATCAAAATTCCACGGCAGTTTGACTTCCTGCCCCCAAGGCTCGTCAGCTTTCCAGCCGAGTTTGGAAAGATAGTTGGCAGCCGAGGCGATTGCGTCGTCAAAGCTGTCCCAGATATCGGCAACGCCGTCGTCATCATAGTCAACCGCATAGGCGTTGTATGTTGACGGCATAAATTGAAAATGCCCCATGGCGCCGGCCCAAGACCCCATCATTTTATCGCCGTCCAAGTCGTACATATCCATAATTTGCAAAACGTTATACAGTTCTTTCTTAAAAAAAGCCGACCGCCGGTTTTTGTAACTGAGGTTTGTTAAACCGTCAATCAGGTGATATTTTCCCTTGTTGTAGCCAAAATGCGTTTCAATTGCCCAGAATGCAACCAGATAATTAAGCGGGACGCCGTATTCAGTGCTGATTTTCTGATATTTGGGCTTTAATTTTTTATACTGTTCGCGCGCTTTGCTGACTTTTCCCTGATTAACCAGCCGGTTGATGTATTTGTCGGAAGTAAGGATAAATTCTGCCTGCTTTTTGTCTTGCAGCTCAACTTCTTTAATTTCATGAAAATAATCTTCTTTGTAGGCTTCGTTTATCGTTTTTTTTGAAATGCCTTTGTCTGCCATTTCCTCTTTCAGTTGTTCCAGCCACTTGTTCCATTCGGCGCGTTGTTCCTCCACACTCTTGACTTTTGCCTGCGCTGCTCCGCAGACAAATCCGATGCTGATGATAATGATGCTGATGATAATAAAGAGAATTTTTTTCCACATGTCTGCCGCCGTTATTGCTGATGTTACGCCCAAATTAAATTCATGCTGCCGTTGTTTCTGAAGTTATGCTCAAGTGCATGTTGCCGTTAATGCCAATAATAATATAAAGTATAATATCTTTACTTTCTCCTAACATTCAACTGTTTACATCAAAATTTTTTTGTGTTAGAAGAGAGAAAAGGAGCTAAAATGAATATTAAAGAGTTTAAGACTGGACTTCCCGTTCGCAAAGCCGTATTAGGCATAGACTACGGTTCCAAACGAATGGGACTGGCTGTTTCCGATTTGTCTTGTACCATTGCCACGCCTTATAAAATTCTTTATCGTCGGGAAATTTCTGCCGATATGGCAGAACTGCGGAAAATTATGGCTGAAAAGGAAATTGGCGCCGTCGTTATGGGGCTGCCGTTGCAAATGAATGGCAAAGAAGGGGAAATAGCCGCCGAAGTCCGCAAATTTGCTGCAATTCTGGAAGAGAATTTTAAGTTTCCGGTGTTGCTGTGGGATGAACGTTTGTCCTCTTCGGCAATGGAAAATTTTCTTATTAAGGAAGCAGACCTTTCGCGCAAAAAGCGCGCTAAAGTATTGGATGCATCTGCTGCCGCCTATATTCTTCAGGGAGCACTTGATGCCTTGAAATATGCATAAATCCTGAAATGCGCGCAATATATAATATCCCCAAAATTTTAATTGACAATTGCTGCACCCTAAAGTAGCTTGAAACTGCATAAGATGATAACTTGTGTGAGGTTTGAAAGCCTCTTGAGTGTTGCTTGACATAAGCGTAAAAACTGCCTTTTGGTCTGTCGGCCGGAAGGCAGTTAATAAGGTATATTACATAGATTCTATACCGAATACACTGCACATTTCACTCAAATGCTTTCAACTTCCGGTCGCCTTCATCAAGCGGCTTTTTTTGTATGGGAAGTGAGTATGAATTTGATAAAAGCAAATCAAAACGGGCGTTCAATAATGGAAATGCTTGGCGTCTTGGCTGTTGTCGGTATTCTGTCGGTTGGCGGTATTGCCAGTTTTTCAACGGCAATGTCTAAACATAAAAACATGAAAGAAGTGGAAAAATATAATTTGTTTGTTCAGGATTTTATGCAGCATAAGTCGCTGATTTTGAAATCAGGCGATGCAATGGGGACTTCGCAATGGGTATTTTATACCAAAGAAGTGGAAAAACTGGGAATTCTTCCTCCTGGTTGGCAGGTGAAAGGTAGTAATATTGTAGATAATTTAGGACACAGGTTTAATCTGTATTCAGGTTTGAGCAGAGACGGAATCGTTATGGGTTTATATCTGAATACCAAAAAAGGGGAAAGCACTAATACCATGTTTTGTATTCAAATGTGGCAAAACTTTATTTTACCCAATCAGGAATGGATTGGCAATGTCTGGTTAAATGGAACAGGGACGAAATCAGGTATGTATTACGGAACAAATTTTTGCTCAAAAGGGAGAAAATGTCTGGCACACATAACCGTACCCGAAATACATAAATTCTGTACCAGTTGTGCCGAGGAAGCAGTTTGTAACATAATTACTACATTCCGTTAAAAATCCGGCTCGGCTGTCGGTTGAAAAGTATTTCAACAACAAAAGGGAGCTGATAAGCTCCCTTGATTACTTTCTGTATTTTGCCAGACTGCTATGCCGCCTTGACGACGTCAAAACGGATTTTTGCGCCGCCGAGTTCGTCAACGGTCGGTTCCGACAGATTGCCGCTTTCGGCAATCTCCAGCGCCAAAACCTGCTCCTTGATGTAATCGGCGTATTCGGCAATTGCGGTTTTAACCGTCGTATCGTCGGAGGTATATGCCAGTTTAATCCGATCGGAGATGTCAAAGTCCTTACTTTTGCGCAAAGCCTGAATCATCCGCACAAAATCGCGGGCAATCCCTTCTTTTTCCAACTCCGCATCAACCGTCGTATCCAAGATGACCACGGCCGTATTGTCAGGCAATGCCTGTCCGCTCATACCGTCCTTGATAACCAGGCGTAGTTCGTATTCTTCGGCGAACAGCGTCTGCCCGGCAATCGCCAGCGTCCCGTCTTCGTTCTGCGACCACTCGCCTGACTTGGATTTTGCCATAATGTCTTTCATCGCGCCGCCGAGCCTCTTGCCGATAAGCGGCGTCTTGAGGTAGAGAAAGCGTTCGGCAACATCGGCAATATCCGATTTCAAGACAATATTTTTGACGTTGACCTCGTCTTTCAGAGCTTCGGCAAAGTCTTGCAACATTCCTGCGTTATCGCCTGCAATCGTCATCGACCGCAACGGCAGACGGTTGCGGAGCTTGTGCTCCTCACGAATAGCTTTGGCAACCGAAGAAATCGCCCGTACCATATCCATCTGTGCAATCAAACCGTCATTGCCGGCGATTGCGCTCAAAGTGGGAACGTCTTCCAAATGTACCGATTCGCCGCCGGTCAGCCCTTTGTAAACGAATTCACTCATAAACGGCATTAACGGCGCGGCAATTTTTGCGACGTTAACCAAAACGGTATACAGTGTGTTAAAGGCGCTCATGTCATTTCCGTCCCAGAACCGGGCGCGGGAACGGCGGATGTACCAGTTGTTGAGAATTTCCAGAAAATCCTCAACTTCCGCACAGGCACGTGCGATTTCGTATGCCGCCATGTCTTTGCGGACAACGTCAGCCAGCGCTTTAAGCTTTGCCAGAATATAGCTGTCTAACACGTCATCGGATTGTGAAATTTCTTCTGCTCTAATCCCTTCCGCATTGGCGTACAGCGTAAAGAAGTAATAAGCGTTCCAAAACGGTATCAACGCTTTGCGTGCCGCTTTGGCAATTTCTTTGCCTTCTTTGTCTACCGCAACATTGCCGCCTTTCAGAACCGGAGAAGAAATAAGGAACCAGCGCAAAGCGTCAGAGCCTATTGTTTCCAGAATTTCGTTCGGATCCGGATAATTCTTCAGACGCTTGGAGAGCTTTTGCCCACCCTCTGCCATCAGCAGTCCGGTGCAAATGCAGTTCTTAAACGCCGGCCTGTTGTGCAACGCAGTGGAAAGCACCGTCAGCGTATAAAACCAGCCGCGGGTTTGGTCAATTGCTTCCACGATGAAATCTGCCGGAAAATGCTTGTCAAACCATTCCTTGTTTTCAAACGGGTAGTGGATTTGCGCATACGGCATGGAACCGCTTTCAAACCAGCAATCGAACACGTCGCTGACCCGGTGCATCATTGTTTTGCCCGATGGATCGTCCGGATTCGGATAAACGACATCGTCAATGTAAGGCTTGTGCAAATCGGTTACGTCAGCGCCGGTCTTTTCCTTAATCTCGGCAATGGAACCGAAGACGTCAATCCGCGGAAATTTCGGATTATCGGATTTCCAAACCGGAATCGGCGTTCCCCAGAAACGGTTGCGGGAGATAGACCAGTCACGTGCTCCCTCCAGCCATTTGCCGAAGCGTCCGTCTTTGATATGCCCCGGAATCCAGTTGATTTCCTGATTGTTCTTAACCATGTCGTCGCGGAAGTCCGTTACCTTGACAAACCAGGAAGACATCGCCTTGTAAATCAACGGCGTGTCCGTGCGCCAGCAGAACGGGTAGGTATGCTTATACTGTTCTTTTTTAACCAGCAGCCCGTTGGTTTTCAGCCACAGCATAATCGGCTCGTTGGTATCAAAGACCTGCTGCCCTTCATAGTCGGGAACTTCTGCAGTGAATTTTCCCGCCTCGTCAACCGGGCAAACCACCGGGAAATTCTCGTCATACGCGCGGCAAGCCTCAAAGTCGTCCTGCCCGAAACCCGGTGCAATGTGAACCACGCCGGTACCGTCTTCGGTCGAAACAAACTCGCCAGTCAATACTCTAAAAGCGCCTTTGTCTTTTAAATGCTGAAAATACGGGAACATCGGCTCATAGCTCATGCCGACCAGCTCCGAACCTTTCATCTTCCTGACTAAAGTTGCGTTTTCAAGCTGTTTTTTATAACTGCCGAGCCGTGCTTCCGCAAGAATATACTCCTGCCCGTTTTCGTTCATGACCACATAGTCGATGTCATTGCCGACCGCCAGCATCAAATTGGAGGGCAGTGTCCATGGTGTCGTTGTCCACACGAGGATTTTCTGCCCGTTCGCAAGTTTGAACATGACCGTAATGGCATTATCGACCTTTTCTTGGTAGCCGAGGTTGACTTCAAAGTTGGAAAGCGGAGTTTCTGCTGCCCAAGAATATGGCAAAACGCGGTAATCTTCATAAACCAGCCCTTTGTCGTACAGTTCCTTAAAATTATGGATAACACTTTCCATAAATGGCAGGTTCATCGTTTTGTAATCGTGGCTGAAATCAACCCAGCGCCCGATGCGCTTAAACATGTCAACCCAGATGTTGGAATATTTTAAGACGTCGGTGCGGCAGAAATTATTGAATTTTTCAATACCGTACCCCTCAATCTGTTTGCGTCCCGCTTGCCCGCATATATTTTGCATACTTTTTCTGGTAAAACAAAAACCTCAGAGTCCTTATAAACAAAGGATTCTGAGGCTCTCATAAGAGAGGCGGCAACCAGATTTGAACCTCCTGTCATCTCTCGAAACCCAGATAAAGAAAGGAGTTTACATGCCGATTGATGCTTGTGTTTGCGGACGCCAACAGTGCGCAAACACATAAATCTCACCTTTTCTGGCTCTAAGTTCATTTTTTCTGATTTAATATACCGGTACATTGTAATGGTGCGTTGTTTATAAAAATGTCTCAAAAAGATATAAATTTATGTAATCGGAGGGTCACAGTCCCTCCGCAGAGGGGCAAACCGCCTGCCATGTTGCGCAATTAGACGGTGCTGCTTGAGACGGATATCTAAGCGGACATTTTGTACAGGGCATATTTTTAGCAAAACTTGGAACCCATTTCATGGACCAAGTACAACGAGGCTGTCGCATTAGCAATGTTTTTGCTAGGCGACAGCCCCATTTATTATTACATTTGTAATGCAGCGGCCTCTTCAGAGTGCACAGATGGAAATGGAATGACATTTTCTGGAAGATGCTGTTCAGCTTCCCATAGTGTCAATTTCTGTTGCATATTCATCCAGCTCTCTGGAGAAGTATTCGTTGCTTTCGCGATGCGAATTGCCATATCAGGGCTTAGCATTGCTTTTTCATTTACAAACTCTGACAATGTCTTTCGACTGACCCCAAGCATTTTGGCAGCCTCTGTGATGGTAAGACCCAGCGGCTTTATAACATCTTCCAGGAGGACAGCTCCCGGATGTGTTGGTTTTCTATTGGTCATACATGTTCCTCCTTCTAATGATAATCTTGGTAATCTAGGAGATACGCATCCTGTCCTTCAAAATAAAATGTTAATCTCCAGTTACCATTAACAGTAACAGCCCACATATCCTGTTTATCTCCTTTCAGAGGATGTAATCGATATCCTGGTAAATTCATATCCTGTGGACTTATACTTGCATCAAGACGATCAAGCATTCTTCCTAGTTTTGGCGCATGCTCTGGTTGGATTCCCTTCTTGGAACCACTTTCATAAAATTCCCTTAAGCCTTTGTGTGCAAATGATTTAATCATATTTATATTATACCGTGTAACGTTATGGGTGTCAAATAAGAAAATATAGTTCAGAAAAAATAAGATTCAGAAATTTTCCAGTTACCGTTTACTTGA
>ERZ780177.2008-NODE-2008-length-17807-cov-5.799403_pt1 | contig 17807 bp, 7 predicted proteins | sample MGYA00510973_ERZ780177 | MGnify/ENA primary metagenome ERZ780177 (study PRJEB29588, sample SAMEA2144396) | human gut metagenome | biome: human gut; feature: human-associated habitat; material: faeces | place: Denmark | collected 2008/2010 ...
CGACTATTTTATATTAAAAAAAGAAGGGGATGTGCCTTAGTTTTGACACAGCCCCTTGTTGTTTCCCAAAGTAAAGTATTTGTAACTTTAGGAATAAGTTTTTCGTTATGGCAAAGTTACATTTTTGTTCTTACATTCCTAACCAAACCTTATGAATAATGATTTGTCGTTGTCTGATTATCTTATTTCTTCTCCGGCAGTGTAACAGAAAAATAAGGGTTAGGTGTATGCTGTGCAAAGATAATTGTCTTCATTTTTTCTACAATCTCCGGATGCTGGTCGGCCACATTGTTGTCTTCGTGAATGTCCGTAGCCAGATTGTAAAGGAAAGGTACACCTTTCTTCACTACTATTTTCCAGTCTCCCATACGCACGCCGATCTGGTTTGTTTCATTGAACTCCCAATATAGGAAGTCATGTTCTTTCTGCTTTTTCTTTCCCAGCAAGGTCGGGGCGAAGGAAATGCCGTCGAAGTAATCCACTTCTTTGTTCTTGTTGGTATATTTCTTTACGTAGTTTTTTTCTCCGATGATCTCGCAGAAAGTAGGCATCAGATCGTAGAATGCGCAGATGTGATCGTTCACTGTACCTGCGGGTACGTGTCCCGGCCAACGGGCGATAAATGGAATACGGATACCTCCTTCGTAGCACTGGCGTTTCAAACCACGTAGTTTACCGTCTCTGCCGAAGAATGTAGGATCGGCTCCTCCTTCTTCGTGAGGGCCGTTGTCACTGGAGAAAATGACCAGTGTATTCTCGTCCAGTCCCTTCTCTTTCAGCTTTTTCAGCACTTCTCCTACGTAATAGTCCAGTCGGGTAATCATTCCCGCAAACTGTGCGTGTACATGTGTGATCGCATTGTATCGTGATCCTTCGCTGCCGCCATAGCTCTTGTCCGGATTGAACTTCTCCTTGTATTCATTTAAGATAGAATCTTCCGGCTGAACCAGTTCCGCATGGGGAAGGGTGTAAGTTAGTACTCCGAAGAAAGGTTGCTTGCCGTCCTGTCCGTCCAGCCATTCCATCGCTTTCTCGTGAATCATGTCGGCGGAATATTGCGGACGCTTATGATAATCGGGGCCGTACATCGGATACTTGATGTTCTCGTCCATAACGACACGTACCACTCCCGTATCACCCAGTGCCTTGCTGTAGCGGTTGAGGAAGTTAGGATAGTAGAGGTGGGCCTGGAACTGGCAGATGTAGCCGTAGTATTCATCCACTCCACGTTTGTCCGGAGTAGAACAGGAACCTTCGTAGCCTCCCGCCCATTTGCCGAACATGCCGGTAGCGTATCCGTTCTCCTTCATTATTTCGGGTAAGATGATGTGGTCGGGATCGTAAGGATGTTGCCCCACTACTGCATACTCCTTATTATTGCCATACATGATTGTAGGCGCACTCGTCCAATATTCCTTGTTACCTCGTACTTCGCAGTGTCCTGTATGCTGTCCTGTCATAAAGGAGGCTCTGGAAGGAGCACTGACAGGACTTCCTGCGTATGCCTGTGTGAAGCGCATGCCTTCGCTTGCCATCGCATCTAGATGGGGGGTGCGGATGTATGGCTGACCGTAACATCCCAGATCACCGTATCCCATATCATCGCAGAGGATGAAAAGGATATTCGGCTTTGTGTTGTTTTTCTGCGCATTGGCAGACAGACCTGAAAGAATAAGCGTGCCGCTTACTAAAGAAAATAATTTGTAATCCATAAAAAAATAATGTGTTAAGATATTTATATATCAGGGGTTTTGTTGATTAATCGTCTTTGGCTGTTTCTTTTTTATGTTTCTCCTTATATTGGGTCGGGGTTTCTCCCGTGTACTGTTTGAAAGCGGTACTGAAATAGCGGGACGTCGTGAATCCCACTTTTTCCGCGATTTCCGTGAATGACATTTCCGTGCTGGTGATCAGTATCATCGCTTGCTCCATCCGGAACTTATTGATATAGTCATTCGCTCCCATATCCGTGAGCGCTTTCAGTTTGTTGTAGAGGGAAGCCCGGCTCATACCGATTTCTTTGCAGATGAAGGGTATGTCCAACTGACTGTTGTCCAGGTTCTCCTGAATGATCTTGTTCAGTTTGAGCAGGAAAGTTTCATCTGCCTGGCTGAACGTGCTTTCTTCCGGAGCGGGGATCAATCCTGCACTCAGGTATCTTTTCTTGGTGTGTTCACGGTTTTTCAACCGGTTACGGATCAGCTCCATCAGCATTTCCACTTCGAACGGTTTGGTCAGATAGGCATCCGCCCCATTCTTGTAGCCGCTCATCTGGCTTTGTTTGTCGTCTCTCGCTGTCAGCAGGATGACGGGGATGTGACTGATCGTAATGTCTTCCTTTATGTTTTTGCAAAGCTCATATCCGTTCATCCGGGGCATCATGACGTCGCTGACGATGATATCGGGAGTATGGCTTCTGATCAGTTGCAGTGCTTCTGCGCCATCCGCGGCAATCAATATCCGTTTGAAGTATTCACCCAGCGCTTTTTTCAGGAAGTCTGTCAGGTCGGGATTGTCGTCTACTACCAGAATACTATATGGAGTGGTGTCAAAACTGTCTTCCTCTTGTAGCTGTTTGCTGCTGTCGTCACTCATCAGTTCATTCAGATAGGCTTTGGGCTGGCAGATAATCTCTTCCGACTCTTGTTTCAGCGGCAGTTCGAAGAAGAAGGTAGCTCCCGATTCCGAATTGTCACGTGCACCGATAGAGCCGCCGTGCAGTTCTACCAGAATCTTGGAGTAAGACAGCCCGATACCGGTTCCGCTCTGTTCTCCCATACCCTGATAAAAGCGGGTGAAGAGCTTATGGGTGTCCACCTGTTGCAGGCCGCATCCCTGATCGGTAATGGAGACGCGTATTCTTTTTTCTTCGGACAGCAATTCGGAGGAAATGGTGATTCTCGTATCTTGCGGGCTGTGTTTCAGTGCATTGATAAGCAGATTGCTCAGGATGATTTCACACTTGTCCTTATCGAAACTCACGGTTTCGATGCGTCGGTCGAGCTGGTAATGAATATGTATATTTTTCGCTTCTCCTTCGCTGACAAAATCTTGTGATACCTGTTCGATCCATTCGTTGAGCGGATGCGGCTGTATGATCAATTTGCTTTCTCCCACTTCCATCTTACGGACATCGAGCACCATATTAATCAGATTCTTCATTCGCTGGGACTGCCGGTAGATTGCTTTCAGTGGCAGGTATTGCGTATCTCCCGGAGACAGGGATTTCAATATCCGGCTGAGTGGAGCGTGAATCAGTGTCAGCGGGGTACGTAGTTCGTGGCTGATGTTGATCAGGAAACGCACTTTCTCCTCATACACCTGTTGCTCGTGTTCCTTCATGGCCCATTTCAACTTGTCTTCTTTCCGTTTCAGTGTTCTCCGGAACGTCTCGACTATGATGCTGGTGGCGAGCAGGGCACACCCCAGTGTGAACCACCAGGTACGGTACCAGGGCGGGAGTACGGTCAGTTCCAGTACTTGCTGGCTGGGAATCCAGCTGCCGTCTTTGGCCGTGCAGGAAGCCATAATCTGATAATCGCCCGGTGGGAGTGAGCGGATGACCAGTTCCGGATTGTACGATTCGATCTGCTGATCGTTCAGTCCTTCTATCTGATACCGGTACACTTTCTGCCGGAAAATATCCTCTTCCTTTGACATGATGCGGATGCTTATATTGCTGTTCCAGGGAACGGAAATCCCGGTCGGGTTACCACTCAGTTCGTTGTTGGCGGGTTCTCCGTTGACGATCACATCCGATAATTGTAATTTAGGAGATTCGGAGGTAAGCAGGGGCAGTTTGCTGTTGATATAGAGCATCCCTTTGACGCCTCCCATGTAGACGTTTCCGCGTTTGCTCAGCAAACGGGGTTTGGAGAGATATTCGTTCTGAATGGCACCGTCCGATTCGCCGAACAGTACAAATTTCTTTTCTTTGATCAGCCGGGCGAAAAGCATATCGTTTGTGCCAAACCATACCTTGCCTTGCTGGTCGCATACGATGAGTGTCACTTCCGTGAATAGGTTGGTGGCAAAAGGAGTCCGTTTTCGGGTCGTGGGATCATAGTGGGTGAGCCCATAATTGCTTCCTATCCAGAAATCTCCGTATTCATCGCGCGAGACGGAATTGATGACCGTATCATTATAGCACCGGAACAAGGGCCTTAGTTCATTGCTGCGGTTGTCCAGCCGGTAGATACGCTTGGTGTCATTCAGGTAGGTGTAATCTCCGTGGTTGGCGATGGGGAGAAGTGTGCCGATAATGTCTTGTCCCTCCTGTTCGGTTGCGATGGAAAAGGTACGTTTGTTCAGGTCGTACTGATAGACGTGATCTCCGAGAAGCAGCACGCTGTTAGGGCTGTTCTGGTAGAGATTAACAGTCTTTCCCCGGTTACAGAGGCGTGTAGTGGTTGGCGTATCTATGATGGTGAATGGCTGCTTTTCTCCCGTAGACGGATTGAATACGAATACTCCTTGTGAGAAAAGAGAAATCAGCAGTTTGCCGGGAGTAAACTGGCAGATGGATGCCACCTTGTCTTCCCATGTCGAGAGATAATGGGTAAATTTCTCTGTGAGAGGATTGAAAAGATTGACTCCGCCGCCGTCTGTTCCGATCCATATTTTATCATCAGACTCCTGGTAAAGGCTGAGAACGGTGTTGTTGCTCAGTCCCCGGTTGTTGCCCGGCACTACGTCCGTGTAGGTAACCATTGACACTTCGCGGATGCTGATCAGTCCGTTACGGATACTTCCGGCCCACATATTGTTGTTCTGGTCGTTGTAGAGGCACAGAATAGAGTTGGCGGGGAGTGAATAGTTGTCTCTTCCGGGGATGTGTTCCAGCAGGGAAAGCTGTCCGGTTTCCGGTTCGAGTACGTTGATGCCGCCTCCGTCCGTTCCGATCCACAGTTTATTCTCCCGTTCGGCAAGGCTGAGTATGACGTTGTTGCTCAGGGATGAGTTGTGGGTGGTGTATGATGCCAGTTGTTTTCCGTTCCGGTCGAAGCAATAGAGCCCGTTATTGTAGGGGGCAATCCATATCCGGTTTTTCGAGTCGATGATCATACTCATAATTTCCTTTCCGCAGTCGAAAGGAGGACGGCTGCATTTTCCTGTTTTCAGGTCGAGCAGGAGCAGACCTTGCCACCGGCTGCAACAGAGTGCGGTGTGTTCGTCCCAAAGGCTGAGAATTGTGACGTTGAAGTTGGGAAGGTCCGTCTGGTTAAATTCCTGTAGCAGGCGGAAAGAGGCGTCCCGGTAGTTATAAAAGTAAATCTTGTTTTTGGCTCCGAATAAAATTCCGTCCGGGGTGGTACAGGCGGAATATGCCGTAATATTTTTTCCTTTCTCATCGGTTGGCAGGTAGAAATCGTCACTTTGCCGCTGGTAGCGTGCCACTCCTTTGTCCGTCAGAATCCAGACATTGTATTGACGGTCTTCTACAATCTGAAGAATGAGGTCGTGGGGCAGTGAATGCGGATCGTTCGCCTGATGGGTATATTTCTTCAGCTCATGACCGTCGAACCGTCCCAAGCCGGAACGGGTGCCTATCCACACAAATCCCTGTTCATCCGTAAGGATACACCGGACGGTAGAAGGAAGACCTTCCTTCAGGGAGATCTGCTTGTAATAGTAATGCCCTGCCTGTAAAGGAAGGACACCGGCCATTTGTATGATGAATGCGATGCATAGGACGATATAGAGTCTTGTTTTCATGAGATTAGGTCGAGTAAACAGAAGCAAAGATAATGCATTCGGATGAATAATGAGTAAAATGTACAAAGAGTTTTTGGCAAAGATGGCGTTAATTTATCCATAATCTTTATCTTTGCTCGAAAATGTATGACTATGATTACCGAAGAATTACAGAAACTTTATCAGGAATATACGGGAGTCCCCGCTGAGAATATTACAGAATTACCATCTTCCGGATCCAACCGCCGTTATTTCCGGCTGACAGGTGTGAAAACCCTGATCGGTGTATCCGGAACGTCTGTCGAGGAGAATGATGCATTCCTTTATATGGCTGCTCATTTCCGCAAGTCCGGCCTGCCTGTTCCCGAGGTTTATATTGTTTCCGAAGATAAGGGCTATTATCTTCAGGAGGACCTGGGAGATATCCTGTTGTTTCATGCAATCGAGAAGGGGCGTGCCACCAGTGTATTCTCCGAAGAAGAAAAAGAACTGCTTCGCAAGACAGTCCGCTTGCTTCCTGCCATACAGTTTGCGGGGGCTGACGGTTTTGATTTCTCCCGCTGTCATCCGCAGCCGGAGTTCAACCAGCGTTCTATTCTGTGGGATTTGAATTACTTTAAATATTGCTTTCTCAAAGCTACCGGTATGGAGTTTCAGGAAGACAAACTGGAGGACGACTTTCAGAAGATGAGCGATGTGCTGCTGCGCAGTTCTTTTGACCGCGATGTGCAGGAGATGGAGGCGCGCTGGATGCCCGGCGGTCCCGTGCAGGAGATGTCTTCTTCCGCTGTCTATACCGAATTTTTGGAAAAAACGGCCAAAAAAGCGCTGGATTTGATTCGCGCTCGGTCCTTGCAGCGCAATGTCCGTATTCTGACGGTTAACGAACTTGGCCGCGGTCTTTGGCAGGTCGAGTACGAAACGCAGGACATGTATCCGGATTCTCCCGCGCCGGAAGTCAACTACTGGACGGCTTCGCTGCGCATCGCCTACAGCCGCAAAAGCGTCAAGTACGGCGAGCGTCTTAAAAATCCGGTCGGTTTTACGGTGGTCAGATATTCTCTGACATATAACAAGGTTAAGTAGGTTTATAAGGTATTCAGATAATGATTTTACGGTCGGCTAAGTTATTCCTTCTTTTAATGCTGGTAGTTCTCGGTGGCAATGCCGTTGCGCAGACGACCATGAACAGTCTTGACCAGAATGCGGATCAGAGCCAGGGACAATATATGCCGATGAATATGGGCTATGCCGGTTTCAACTCTCTGGGTATGATTCAAAGTGCCTGGCTGGATCCGATGCAGAACCTCGGCGAAGGGCAAAGCAAACCTGCTTACTCGAAATATTACTGGTCGCCGGATTTGGTGCTGCCCATCCGTCTCCGCGAAGGCATGATGACGCTTATTAATTTTCCGAACTGGGAATTAATTGAAGATATTTACATCGGTGACAACGCGACTTTCGACGGCCAGATTTCCGGTCCGAACACCTTGCTGCTGTATCCCCGCAAGGGCGCCAATGTCGGCGTTGACACCAACGTCATCGTTTTTGGCCGTTCCGGCAACAAATATGTTTTTTATGTTAAAAGCGAAGGTGTTAATACCGAACGCCTGACCAACTCGATTATCGACATAGACGTCATTGACGGACCGTCCGGTTCCGGCGGAGCCGGCGCCTCCAGCGCGCGGATGTCGTCGATGGGCGGCGGGTTGGGTGTCAATGCCAGCCATTACAATCGCGGCGGCAGCTCCGGAATGTCGGTTGATTCGACTTTTACCAAACGTTTCCAGATGGCAGACTGGATTAAGAATATTCCGCTTGATCCAAGCAAATTCCGTTTTGACATTGAGGTTTATGTTCCCAACCCCGATGACGTTGTCATTGCACCGGAACGCGTTTGGCGCGACGATATTTTCACTTACATTGATCTGGGCGAGAAGGCTTTGAATATGACGCAGCGCCCGATTGTGACCCTGATTGTCGAACGCATTGAAGTTCCGGTCGGTTTTCGCACCAAAGGACCGAACAACCGTCTGATAATCGTTGAGGGTATCGGCGATATGGTCATGCGCAACGGCAAACGGATTGTCTGCCTGAAAATGCGGCGTTCAGACGATGCTGGTCTGGAAGATGCCACTTATGCAACCGATTTTGAAGACAACCGCTGGGATGTTCCTCCCACGCTGCCCGGCAACGGTAGCGCCGGCGCGAATGGCGGAGCTGCGGGCGGCAGCGAATTTAACGGCGGCAACGGCGGCGTTCCCGGACAATATGATATTCAGGTCGGCCAGAGCCAGCTGATTGTTCCGGCCAACGGCCAGGGGCAGAATGTCAGCGTCGGCTATCAGGGCGGCGACGGTATTGACTATTCCAAAATGCAGCGCATCAGCAACAACAACCAATACGATGCCGGCGCGCGCAATATGGCGCAGCGCTATGGTTACGGCAGCGGTTTCAGCGGCGAAGGCTCCAATATTTCCATTGAGCTGGGCACTGATGCCGACGTTACCAACCTCGAGCGGCTTTGGGACAGCCTGGTCAACAAATATCCCGACGTTCTCGGCGTTTACCAGCCGTTCTTCTCGGTGGATACGCCGGCGGACGGCCAGGGCAAAGAGCTGTTTCATCTGCGCGTTGGCCCGGTCAAGTCGCTTGATGCCGGTGATTCCGCCTGTAGCCGCCTGGGACGCAACGGCGTATTTTGTAGTGTAGTCAGGACCCAATGAGCAAAGAAGTACTTACACATTCCGAAAGTTACGTCAAAAAAACCAACCGCATAATTCTTGCGGTTGGTATTACTTCTTTTATTATCTTTATTTTCGGCGTTGTGCTTCTGATTAAAAGCAATAAGGTTGTTGATGACTATGAAGAACCGGTTTTTACCGACAATGACGATGCGCTTAACATCGGCAATACCAGCCCTTTGACCGACAATCTTGAGTTCGGCATCGTTGATGACGGCGAAGTTCCGATTACCATGACGCCGGATCCCGTTTCCATGGGACAGGTTGTGCTTGGTACTGAAGCCAAGAATGTTCTGACCATCGGCACCAACGGCAAAACAGCGATTAAAATTGATGACGTCGAACTGGCCGAGCCGCCGTTTGACGGTTTTACTTACGAGGATAACTGTACAGATGAGGAATTGCGCGGCGAACAGACCTGTAATATTACCATGAACTGGATTCCGGTCATTCACGGCAACGTGCAGAACAATTTTATCATTTCGTGGCACGAAGCCAATCTGACCCGCAGCAATGCCAAATCGGCCAAAGTTCCTGTCGAAGGCAGCGCCATTCGTAAGGAAGACTGCAATTTTTGCGAAACCGCGCTGCCGCAGGGAGCTGCATCAGCAACCGAACAGGCCAAAGCCGAGATTGCCGCCAAGCAGGTGCGCAACGCTGTCGGTCCCAACGGCGAGGTTATCGGTACCATTGATGAAGACGGTTATGTTCGCGACGCCGACGGCAACATTATCGGTCGGATGAATGCCAACGGTCTGGTTGTTGACGATAACGGCAATGTTATCGGCGTTGGCGACAACCGCAAACTTGTTTATGATGAATTCGGCAACGTTATCGGTCATGTCAATCCGGACGGTACCGTTGTTGACAAGGACGGCAATGTTATCGGCCGTACGCTGCCGGACGGCACCGTGGTTAACAATGACGGCGCGCCGATTGGCAAAGCCGTTGACGCCGGTTATGTGTATGATGAAAACGGTAACATTATCGGCCGCGTGCTGCCGGACGGTACCGTGGTCGATATGGACGGCAACGTTATCGGTCGTCTGAACGAAAAAGGCGAGGTTGTTGACGCCAACGGCAACGTCATCGGCTACGTGACTAAACCCGGACGTACCGCGATTGACGAAAACGGCAATGTTCTCGGCGTTGTTATGCCGAATGGCGCCGTCGTCGACGCTAACGGCAATGTTGTCGGTTATGTTGACGAGAACGGCAACGTCGTTACCGACGAAATTATCGGCAAGACCGGTCCCAAACGTCGTTTGGCCTATGACAAGGACGGCAACGTTATCGGGTATATTGACGAAAACGGCAATGTGGTTGATTTTAACGGCAACGTTATCGGCAAAATGCTTGAAGACGGAACCCTGGTTGACCTGAACGGTAATGTCATCGGCCGGGCCGGCGAATATGTTGACTTGGCGCTGGACAAAGACGGAAAGGTTATCGGTTACGTCGGCGCTGACGGCAAGGTTTATGATAAAAACGGCAATGTCATAGGCTATGTTGATGCCGACGGCAATATCGTCAGCAACGTCAAAAAGAAAATCGGTTCGCTGGTGCGTGTCGAACTGATTCCTGTTACGCCGCAGGGAACGGTGCTTGGCGTTATCAGCAATAACGGTACGGTTGAAAATGACAAGCGTCAGGTTATCGGCCGTATTCTTGCCAACGGTTTGGTTAAGGATCCGTCAGGAAATCAGGTCATCGCCAAACTGGTGCGCGGCGGGCTGGTGGTCGGTTATGGCTGCAAAAACGTCGGCTATCTTGATAAAAACGGCAAAATAACCAAAGGCAACAAAGAGCTTCCCTATAAGATTATGCCTGACGGCATTGTTATTGACAACGCCGGCTCTTATATCGGCGAAGTCGTTCAGCCCGGCAGTGCGTTTGACAATACCTGCACGCTTATCGGCGAGGTCGGGACCGACGGTATTGTCCGCGATTCCGCCAACAATTACGTCGGCTGCGTCAATCCTGACGGTACGGTGCTGAACGAAACCGGCGAAATCGTCGGCGGCGTTTCCCGTTCCGGCATTGCCGTCACTTATGACGGCGAATATCTCGGCAAAGTCGGTGCTAACGGCATTGTTCAGTCGGCGGCGTTGCTGCCGGTCGGCTGCGTCGGAACTTACGGCGATGTTTTCAACAAGGACGGCGGTTACATGGGCAAGGTTTTGGAAAACCGCTATGCTTATGACCTTTCCGGCAATTTTCTTAACGTTGTCGGCGAAAACGGCAAAGTTTCGATACCCGGCGGCGGTGAAGCCAAACTTTATGCCAACAATCTGGTCGCCGACGATGCCAACCGGATTGTCGGTGTGGCGCTGGACGAAAAGTCGATCGTCGTCGATCCTTCCGGAAAGTTTATGGGCCGCGTTTTCCCCGACGGCAACGTTTATAATGACAAAGGCGTTGCGTTGGGCAAAATACATGGTCGGGGCACAGGCTTTTTCAATCGTATGCTCGGCAAACTTCTGCCGCGTGGCGAAGTTGTCGATTTCTATGGCAAGAAAGTCGGTAAGGTCAATTACGACGGCCGTGTTCTCAACCGTTTCGGCGAGCTTCAGGGACGGGTTGACGCCAAAGGCCTGTTTATTGACAACAACAACGAATATCGCGGCGCGGTTCTGCTGCATGGCGCTGCCATCGGTTATGACGGTTCGTATCTCGGCTATGCGACTTCCGACGGTACGGTAATCAACCTTGACGGCAAACACGAAGGCATAACCAGTTCTGACGGCAAAGTTTTAAACAAAGACGGCGAAGTCGTCGGCGAAGTCATTCCCGAAGACATCGTTATTGACATCTGGGGCAACTACAAAGGCCGGGTCAATTCGCTCGGCGACGTTCTGGACAATAAGAACGAAAACATTACCGCCGTTTTGCCGGGCGGTTCGACGGACAAAAACCTGAGCCTGGTCAAGCATGGTTCGGTTATTGATTTCGGCGGCAATGTCATCGGCGCGGTAATGCCGGACGGTACGGTCATTGATGTCAACAACGTTGTTTTCGGCCGCACGCTTTCCGACGGCAGCGTCATCAATCAGGCCGGCAGTCTGGTCGGCGAAATTGCCGAAGGCGACATCGTTATTGACAACGCCGACAAAGTGGCCGGTTATGTCGATTTGGCAGGCAACGTCGTCAGCCGTGACCGCACGGTCATCGGCCGCAGCCTGTCCGGCGGTCTGGCAATTGATGCCAATGATAATATTCTGGGCAGAATTTACAAAATCGGCGCGACAATTCTTGGAAATGATGGTAAATATATGGGCAGGCTGGCGCCGGACGGCAGCGTAATCAGTAAAGACGGCAAGAATATCGGTTATATCAAAAATAACGGTTCGTTTATAGATTTGGATAAAAAAGTTTCCGGCTATGCTTTGCAGGAAGTAGCCAAAAACCGGAGGAATTAGGGTGACTTTGAACGGCGGACGATTAGAACTTTTGAATAAAATCAGGTCGGGTGTGCGGACACTTGCCTTTTTCTCCGTGCTGTTTTTTGCTGCTCCGGCCGCGGCAATTGAAATTACGGCCATCGACTTCAACGGCGATCTTATAGGCAAGGTTATTCCCGACGGTAAGGTTGTCAGTCTCGACAATCAGCTTATCGGCAATGTTACCGCCGACAGCTTGATTGTTAATTTTGACGGCGAGCTTATCGGCGGCGTCATTCCGCAGGGCATTGCCATCGGCAACGACAACAAGCTTCTGGGCAAGGTTTCCAACGACGGTTCGGTGCGGCTGGCTTCCGGAAAGATTGTCGGTAAGGTTCTGCCGAATGGTCTGGTTGTCGACGATTATTTCAATGTTCTCGGCGCAGTTCTGTTTCCGGGGCTGATTTATTCCGACGATGGCAAAACCGTCGGCCGTCTGACCGGTGACGGTCTTTATACCAATCTTCAGGGACAGCAGATTGGTTTCGTTTCGCCGGACGGTTATGCCTACCGCAAGGTTGGCAACGATTATCTGCTGGACGGCCGCCTGATATCTTCCAAAATGGTCATTTCTTTGGACGGCGCTTTTATCGGAAGCGTTTCGCCGGGCGGCAACGTTACCGATTTTGAGGCGCAGACAATTGGTTTTGTTAAGGCCAACGGCTATGTTTATAATGAAAACAATCAGATTATCGGTCAAATAGTCAGGTCTGGTTTTGCCTTTGACAACAACGGTAAATACATCGGTTTTGTTACTTATAACGGCGAGGTTGTCAATAAGGACGATTTGGTCGGGCGAATACGCGCGGACGGCCGTATTGCCGACGCCAAAGGCGAAATTATCGGTTTTGCCGTTGATTTGGCTGCAACGGCGACAGATTTGGAAGGCCGCTATCTCGGCCGGATCATGCCCGGCGGCAGTCTGGCTCAGGCGCGTGAAGTCGTCGGACAGGTCGGTCCGCGCGGCACGGTTATAAATAAGGACGGAAAGATTATCGGACGCTTGGTCAATGCCGGCCCTGTGTTCAACTTCCGCGGCGCCCTGCGCGCCCATGCGCTGAAAAGCGGCGCGGTCATTTCGCTTGAAGGCACGCCGCTCGGCAATGTCCGCGCCAATCTGGCTTATGACAACAACGGTCTTGTTTTCGGCGCGACGCTTAATAACGAACTGGTCATTGCTCCCGGCGGCAAATCTCTGGGTATGAGCGGTATTAACGCCTCGGTCATGGATGGCAGCGAACGTAAATTCGTTTCGCCTTTCGGCTTTTTGTTTTCTTCCGACGGCGTCCTGAGCGGCTCGACCATGACGCTGGCGCCGGTGTATAACCTGACCGGTGCTGTTATTGCCTATATGATGCCGAACGGTTCAATGTACAACAAGGGGGTTGTTGCGCTGGGCAGGCTGACTGAAGCTGGCATCAACATTGACGAGCGCAACCGTATTCTGGGGCGGAATATTGCAGCCGACTATGCTTTTTCGGCAGCGGGAGAACTCTTGGGTATTTTATCCGAAACCAATATGGTACTGGATAAGGGACTTAAACCGAAAGCCAAAATTCTGCCGGACAATTCGGTTGTCAAAGCCGGAAAGAATACCGAGGTCAACTTTAATCCTCAGGTTGGAACGGCGTCCGATCAGCATCTGGTCCTCGGCGTAACCGGCAGTTTGTTTGGCTATGCGGACATTGACGGTGCTGTCCGCAATCCGGCCGGGCGTGTCGCCGGAAAAGTAGTTGACGGCGGTTTGGTAATTGACAATTCTGGCCTGCCGGTTGGCGAAACCAGCGGTTATAAAGCCGTGGTCGACGGCGATTGTGCGCTTCTCGGTGTTGTTACGCCGCAGGGGGACATCCGCAATTATCGCGAAACATTTATCGGCCGCATGCTCTGGAACGGGCAGGCGGTTTCGGAAACCGGCGCCGTCATCGGTTATCAGGTAATTCCCGGCAGTGTAATAGACTTCAACGGCAATATTCAGGGAACCATATCGCCTTCCGGACAGGTAATGGCTTATGGCGGCGAACTGCTCGGCTGCATTGACAAGCGGGGAAAACTGCGCAATGCCGACGGCGAAATCATCGGCGGACAGACGGAGTTTTATCCGGTTATGAATGTTAACGGCGTCTTTATCGGCCGTACGGTTCTTGACGGTACGGTCGTCAACGAAGCCAACGAGTTTATCGGCTATATGCAGCCCAATGACAATGTCAATTCCAAAACCGGCGTACCTGTCGGCCAGTTGTTCAAGTACCGCTTTGCTTTCGATAACGACAATAATTTTTTGGGGCGGGTCGGCTCCGACGCGCGCGTCTTTAATGCCAAAAACGAAGAGGTGGGAAAAGTCGAGTTTGGCGGTGCGGTCTTGAAAGACGGCAAAAATATCGGTTATGCCCTGTATGACATGTATGTTTACGACAATGACGCCAATGTCATTGGCTATATCACCCGTGACGGCAACGTCCTTACCGTCAACGGCCGAAAACTCGGCCGCATTGACAAGGGCTTTCTGATTAACGGCGAAAACAAGGTTGCCGGCCGCGGTAACCGCGATTTTTACATTCGCAACCAAAACAACGTCGTCCTCGGCGAACTGGAACTGAACGGCAGTCTGGTCGATCCTGCCAATCATGTCATCGGTTCGCTGAAAGACAATGGACGTATTCTGGACAGCAACGGCAACGTTCTGGCCATAGCCAAACCGTTGCAGTATTACAGCCTGCTTAAGGAATTGACCGAGGCCGAAGCGGCTCGTTTGGCCGCCGAAAAGGCCGAAGCCGAAAGATTGGCCGCCGAACAGGCTGCGGCTGCCGGCAATTATGTTATCGGCGATGACGGCTACCTTCGTGACGCCAATGGCAACATTATCGGCCGTATTCTTCCCGACGGTACCGTTGTCGATTTAAACGGTAATGTTATCGGACATATCAACGAAAACGGCGAGTTCGTCGGTTTGGACGGTAAAGTAAAGGGCAAAACCTCAAAAGACGGTTATGTCGTTGGGGATGACGGGTATTTGCGCGATGCGAACGGTAATATCATCGGTCGGGTGCTGCCGGACGGCACGGTTGTCGACCTGAACGGAAACGTTATTGGCCATATTAATGAAAATGGCGAATTTGTAGGCCTTGACGGTAAGGTTATGGGCAAGGTCAACGGTGGCGGAGCCGATTGGTACAGTAAACCGGTACAAATTGGTGCCATTCCCGAAATCGGCGTCGTCGGGGAAGAAGAAATGAAAAAATACCGCAAGTCGCTCGGTATTGCCCTGACGCCGGACGGCGAATATCTCGGCGATATCATGGACGACGGCAGCGTTGTTGATAAAAAGGGCAATGTTGTCGGTAAAAAAATGCCCGACGGCCTGATTATTGACGATGACGGCACGCTTATCGGCATTGAAGAAGTCAAAAAGCCTGATTCTTCGGGAATGTTTGTTCCTGCCGGCACTTTCGGCCCCGGCGGCGCTTACGGAACCGGTATGGGCGCCGGCGGCAATCTTGGCCCCGGCGGCGGATTTGGTCCCGGCGAGCGTTATGACCCGCAGCGTGCGGCGGCCTTGGCTGCGGCGCAGAATCAGCGCCGGCAGGCTATGTCCGTCGGTAAAATCAGCTCGGGCATCAGACCGGAATCTTTTGATGGTTATCAGAAAAACTGGGATGAACAGGGTATTGCCAAGGCCGTTTCTTCATGGCGCGTCAACCTGAGCGAAATGATTTTTGCCGACAAACCGATTCCGGCGGTTATCGCCCGCTCCATCGACAGCAACAACCCGACCCCGGTAACCGCTTTTGTTGAACGCAACGTTTATGCCGAAGAAGGACGCAATGTGGTAATCCCGGCCGGCAGCCGTCTGATGGGTACGCTGGGAGGCCTGACTGCAGGCACGGAAACGACTTCCTCGTCGGCCAAGGTTCAGATTACCTGGGAACGTCTGATCCGTCCGGATGGTTCGCTGTTTGTCTTCCAGGGTATTACCGGCGACGCACAGGGCCGCGGCGGTGCACTCGGCTATCTTGACCAGCAGCTGTTTAAGAAATATACGCTGCCGATTATGACCACGGCTCTGACCAGCTATACGTCCTATATCATGGCGCCGAAAGATGACGATGACAACAGTTCCGATACGGAATCTCCGCGCCAGCAGGCGGCCAACGACGCGCGTCAGAACTTTTTGCAGGACATGAACCGTATTTTTGAACAGATTTTGGCTGACAAAACTAATATCAAACCGCTGACTTATGTTCCGGCCGGTACTAGAATTATCGTCTACCCGAACATAGATTTATGGTTGAGAACGCCGGAAAGAGACGAAGCCGAAGTCGCCAAGAACCTTTCCAAGCGTGATGTGCTTATCGATGATAACAAGCTTGAGCAGGATCGTACCGATACGCAGAACAGGCGTAAAATGGGCATGACCGACGCCGACCGTGCCGCCACTGCCGGTTCCGTTGTCTATGAGGCCGAAGGAACCGATGCTGAAGCTGTTGCCGCACCGCGCCTGATGGACGACAGCAAGGTCAAGAGCAAGAAACCCGCCGCGACGGCAGGCGCTCCGGCACTGATGCCGACAACGCCGGCCGGTGGTTCGACACCGCCTCCGCCGCCTTCGTTCAGCAGCGGTTCGTCGTCGTCCTCTTCATCTTCGTCGTCTTCCGCGGCAAAAACGGATAACAGCGTCCCTCAGTTGTTCTGATAGGAGAAAAATATGAGCTTTAAGGTTTTGGAATCAGTTTTGCGCCCGTTGTCCTACTGGTACAATCAGGACAACATTGAGGAAGTGGCGGTCAACCGTTCCGGCCAGATTTGGCTGCGTCTGCGCGGCAAACGCGCCTATCCCTGGGTAATGTATAAAGACGAGAAACTCAGCAAAGAATATCTGGTCGATTTGCTCTATATTGTCGCCAATACCTATGAGCTGCCTTTTGATCCGGTCGAGGGCTCGCCGGTCGTTTATGCCACCATTCCCGGCGAACACCGTTTTTCGGCTATTGCCGGACGTAACGTCATGTATGATCAGGACGACCTTACCGGCGGTGTCGCGCTTACCATCCGTGTTCACAGCGACGACGTGGCCTTCGGTCTGTCGGATTATGGTCTGACTCAAGGGCAGGCACTGCACAAGATTAATCCGTTGAAAGACATCAAAGACCCGGAAGATCCCTATGAACGTCTGTTGCTAAGCATTAAGCGCGGCGACCATATTCTGGTTTCGGGTGCGACATCAACCGGTAAAACGACTTTTCTGAATAACCTGCTGAAGATTTTGGACATCAACAAGCGTATTGTGACCATTGAAGATACGCGCGAACTGTTGGTGCCGCACCCCAACCGCGTTCATTTGGTTTTGTCCCGTACCGAACAGACCAATGAAATGGACTATGCCAAAATCATCGACTTGGTCGTTCGTTTTACGCCTGACGCTATTATCGGCGGCGAAATTTCCACCAGTAACGCCGGCGCCATCTGGGAACTGATGGGGTCAGGCCACGACAACTGTCTGGCGACTATTCACGCCGAAAGTTCCGAAGCTGCTTACAAGGCTTTTACCGACCGTATTTTGCACACTTATCCGACCATCGACCGTAATAAGACGATTGAAGAAATGCACCATAAGCTGCGTGTCGTTCAAATTAACCGCGACGGCAACCTCCGCGCCATTACCGAGGTCACATAACGGGCTTATTTTTCTTCTTTGCCATTCTCTACAGTTATCCTCGGCCTCTTTCCTGTCATATTCGGGCTTGACCCGAATATCTCTTATAGATTCCCGTGTCAAGCACGGGAATGACGAATAAATAATTGTTATTGTCGGACTTGTTTTTCTTTTTGTCATGCTCGGGTTTAACCCGGGCATCCAAAAACACAAGGCACTTGCTCACGATATGTACATAGGAAGCAACGCGCTTCAACGAAGGTTCGTGCCGCAGCC
>ERZ780177.2016-NODE-2016-length-17768-cov-5.363180_pt1 | contig 17768 bp, 10 predicted proteins | sample MGYA00510973_ERZ780177 | MGnify/ENA primary metagenome ERZ780177 (study PRJEB29588, sample SAMEA2144396) | human gut metagenome | biome: human gut; feature: human-associated habitat; material: faeces | place: Denmark | collected 2008/2010 ...
TCCCGCCGTTATGCGCCTTTTCCGCGACCGGTATCCGGCGCTGCCGCGCCACGCCTCCACGCAGACCGCCGTGCACGATCTGGACGGTGCGCTGTATTTACAGGATCTCGGCTGCGAGACGATCGTCCTCGCGCGCGAGCTGACGCTCTCCGAAATGGAAAAGATCGCCTCCCGGCTTACAACGGCGGGGGCGGAAGCGTTTGTCCACGGCGCGCACTGCATGAGCGTTTCGGGCGCGTGCTATCTTTCCGCCATGCTCGGCGGACGCAGCGGCAACCGCGGACGCTGCGCGCAGCCCTGCCGCCTGCCGTATAAGCTTACCGACAAAAACGGCAGGGACATGCTGGCAGGAACTGACGCCGGGCAATATCTTTTAAGCCCGAAGGATTTGAACACGCTGGAAATTTTGCCGCAGTTGATTGATGCCGGAGTTACCAGTTATAAAATAGAAGGGCGTATGAAACGCCCGGAATATGTGGCAGTGGTGGTAGATGCTTACCGCCGCGCTATCGACAGTTACCTTGCGGGCAATTACAACGTGCCGCAGCAGGATTTTGAAAATATTGAGCAGATTTTTAACCGCGATTTTACTACCGCGTATATGGTAAGCCGCCCCGGCAGAACCATGATGAGCGACCGCAGGCCCAATAACCGCGGCGTTATGGTAGGCCGCGTGGTAAAGCTGTTTAAGGGCGAAAACAAAGCCGCCATCAAGCTTGAAAAGAAACTTTCGCTGGGTGACGGGCTTGAATTTTGGGTAAAAGTTGGCGGGCGCGTTGGCACAACCGTTAACAAAATGATGCAGAACGGGCAGGATGTAACAAGCGCCCTGCCCGGTACGCAGGTAGTTATAGACATACCAAACGGCGTACGCATGAATGACCGTGTGTTCCGCACTTTTGATGCCGAACTTATGGCTTACGCCGGTAAGTTTTACGGCGAAAAAGCCAAACGCCGCATACCGGTAGATGCGGTTGTAACCGCTAAATTGGGGCAGCCTTTAACCGTGCTTTTAACGGATGATGAAGGCAGCACCGGCTTTGGCGAAACCAATTTTATTACGGAAACTGCCCGCAAGCACGCGCTTGATGAAGCAGCAGTGCGCAAGCAGGTAGATCGTTTGGGCACAACCGAATACATACTTAATAATTTAACTGTTGACCTTGACGACGGCGTTATGGTGCCCATGAGCGAAATTAACGAAGCGCGCCGCATGGCGGCAGAAGCGCTGGACGCAGCAAGGCTGGAAGCCTTTGCACCAAAACGCACGGAAAAGCATAAAGTTGATGTGCAGCTTGTAAAACCGGAAAAGAACATTCCCAAAAAGCACGCAGTTTTAACCGTGCGCACTGATACGGTAGGCAAAGCCCAGGCAGCTTTATCCGCCGGTGCCGATTATATTATTTTTGGCGGCGATTTGTTCAGTACCAAAATTGTTACGGATGCTGATTACGCCAAAGTTGCGGAACTTGCCGCACAATACGGTAAAAAATGGGCGCCGGGCACTCCGCGCATAATCAGCCAGGGGCAGGAAGAATTTTACGCACGGCAGTTTGCCAAATGGCAGCAGCTTAACCCTGATGCTGTATACATTGCCAACAACAGCCTGTGGCAAATAGCCAAAGAAAACTGCACCCTGCCGCTGTGGGCAGATATGGCGCTTAACATTTACAACAGCAGCTGCCTTGAATTTTGGCACGAAGCCGGTGCCAAAGGCGCGGTTTTAAGCGCGGAGCTTACTTTAAAACAAATTGAGCATTTGTGCGCTGTAAGCCCGATGCCGCTGGAATGCCTTGTACAGGGGCGCATAGAAATGATGGTTTCGGAATACTGCGCCGGAGGCAGCTTCCTTGGCGGGCTGGACAAAGGCAAATGCAGCTTTAACTGCCGCGAACAGTTATTTTTAAATGACCGCAAAGACGCAAGTTTTCCGCTTGTAACCGACCAGAACTGCCGCATGCACGTTTTAAACGCGCATGACCTTTCCCTGCTGGCTAACCTTAAAGCCGTGCAGGAAGCCGGTGTAGAGCGCCTTTTGATAGACGCACGCTATTACAGCGAAGAAGAAACCTCCCAAATGGCAGCGTTATATAAAGGCGTAATGAACGGTGAAATCAGGCAGGAGGAAAACCTGCCCCATACAACGCGCGGGCATTATTTCCGCGGCGTTTTATAAGGAGAATTATGGCTAAGTTTGCAATACAAACATTAGAATTTGATAAAGTAAAAGAAATGCTGGCAGGCAAAACGGCAACTTCGCTCGGGCGCGAACGCGTTATGAACATGCGCATTGAAAGCGATTTTGCCTCCGTAAAGCGTTTGCAGAAAGAAACTGCAGAAGCACTGCGCCTTTTGGACGACGGCAAGCGTTTTCCGTTTGGCGGGGCGTACAACATTCTTCCGCAGGTTAAACGTGCGCGCATAGGCAGCGTTTTAGAGCCGGAAGAATTAATGCAGGTAGGCACAACCTGCGAAGCCCTGCGCATGGTTAAGCAGTTTTTGGCAGACGAAGCGGAGATTGCGCCGCAGCTGGCAGAATATGCTGCCGGTTTGGAAGTCTTTCCCAAGCTTGAACGCATTATTGCAAGCACGGTAAGCGAAAAAGGCGAAATTTTAGACAGCGCCAGCACCAAACTTGCAGGGCTGCGCACCGGCGTACAGGTTGCCAAAAACCGCGTGCGCGAAAAACTCGACAGCATTCTGCATGACCCCAACAACCAGAAGTATTTTCAGGACGCGCTTGTTACCATGCGCGGCGACCGCTATGTAATACCCATTAAGCAGGAATACCGCTATAATTTCCCCGGCGTGGTGCACGACCAGTCGGGCAGTGGCGCAACCCTGTTTATTGAACCGATGGCGGTTGTTAACCTGAATAACGATATTAAGCGTTATCTTGCGCAGGAGCAGGAAGAAATAGAGCGTATCCTGCGTTCCATTTCCGGCATGGTCGGTGCGGATGCGGCCCGCATTACCCAGGCTATGGAACAGCTTACGGAGCTTGATTTTATAGCCGCGCGCGCTTACCTTGCCCAGCAGCAAAAAGCCGTGCGCCCGGTTGTAAACATTGGCGGCGGCATAGAAATTGCCAAAGGCAGGCATCCGCTGTTAGACCCGCAAAAAGTTGTGCCGCTTGATATTGAAATCGGCGGCAGGTTTAACACGCTTTTAATTACCGGCCCTAATACCGGCGGCAAAACTGTTGCCTTAAAAACAGTTGGCCTTTTTATGATGATGGTGCAGGCAGGCTTGTTTGTACCGGCGGTAAGCGCGAAAATGCCGGTTATCGGTGCGGTTTATGCCGATATTGGCGACGAGCAGAGCATTGAACAAAGTTTAAGTACCTTTTCCGGCCATATGACGAATATGGTGGAAATTTTAAAACAGGTAAAAGCAGGCGAACTGGTGCTGATAGACGAACTGTGCGCAGGCACCGACCCTAATGAAGGCGCGGCGCTTGCCATGTCGATACTGGAACATCTGCACAAACGCGGCGTGCTTACAATAGTAACCACGCATTACAGCGAGCTTAAAACCTTTGCTTACGGGCGTCAGGGCATGGAAAACGCCAGTGTGGAATTCGACCCTGTTTCGCTGCGTCCTACCTACCGCCTGTTAATGGGCGTGCCGGGCAGCAGCAATGCATTTAACATCAGCCGCAGGCTTGGCTTGGATGATGATATTATTGAAAACGCGGGCAGCTTTTTAACGCAGGAACACGTACATATGGAAGACGTGCTGAAAGAGCTGGAAGGCGAAAGGCGCGAATACGAAACGCAAAACCGTGAAATACGCAGCTTAAAAGCCGAAAGCGAACGCATTAAGCAGGAACTTCAGCACCAGAAGCAGGAGCTTGAACACCGCAAAAACGAAATTCTGCGCAAAGCGCGTGAACAGGCAGACGAACTTTACCGCAGCAGCCGCCGCGAAACGGAAGCAGTTTTAAAAGAGCTGCGCAAAATGAAAACCGATTTTGACGCCAAGCAGTTGCAGGCAGCGGCAGAAGCGGCACGCAAAAAACTGCAGAAAAGTTTTGCAGCCGAAACTCCTGTGCCGGAAGGCGAGCCTTTAACGCCGCAAACCGCAAAAGCAGGGCAGACGGTATTTTTAAAATCGCTCGGTAAGGATGGAACCATAATTGCCGTTAACGGCAGTGAAGTTACCGTACAGATAGGAATTTTAAAAACAACCGTTAAAGCCAAAGACTGCATTGCCATGCGCGGCAAGGCCAAAAGCAACGCCGCCGGTGAAAACTTCGGCAAAAAGCGCAAGGGCTTTGCTCATCAATTCTTTGTATCTAAAAGCATTGGCGCGCGCACCGAAGTTGACGTGCGCGGCATGACTATGGACGAAGCCATTCCGGCAGTTGATAAGGCTATGGACGACGCGCTTTTGGCAGGGCTTACCAGCCTGCGCATTATTCACGGCAAAGGCACCGGCGCTTTAAAGGCAGGGCTTACGGCCTACCTTTCAACCCACGCTTCGGTGAAATCGCTTGCGGAAGCCCCGCTTAACGAAGGCGGCAGCGGCGCAACCATTATTAATTTTTAATATCTGTTTAATTAACATTTAAAAAACTGTGCTTTCATAATTAACAGTGTATACAGAATATGTCAATTATGGTACAATATTTATATAGCAGTATTTTTTCATGGGGGGAACCTGATGGCTATATTGGTAAAAAAATTTGGCGGAAGCTCTGTAGCGACGCCGGAAAAAATTCATGGTATTGTAAACAGAGTGCTGAAAGAAAAACAGCCCGGCGATAAAATTGTAATAGTTGTATCTGCAATGGGCGACAGCACTGATGACCTTCTGGCTTTGGCCGGGCGTGTTAACCAGGAAATGCCCAAACGCGAACTCGATATGCTTCTGGCAACCGGCGAACAGGTTACCATTGCCTTAATGGCAGGGGCATTTTGGGCAAAAGGCCAGCCTGCGGTTTCTTTTACGGGCGCGCAGGCCGGAATAAAAACCAACGACAAATATTCTAAAGCAAGCATTATTAATGTAGAAGCTGAGCGCGTACAAAAAGCGCTTGACGAAGGCAATGTTGTAATAGTGGCAGGTTTTCAGGGCATTACCGGCAGCGGCGATATAACAACTTTGGGCCGCGGCGGCAGCGATACAACCGCCGTTGCCATTGCAGCCGGGCTTAATGCAGGCATCTGCGATATTTATACCGACGTGGACGGTGTTTACACTGCCGACCCGCGCATTGTGCCTAACGCCATTAAACTTGACGAAATTACCTTTGCCGAAATGCTGGAACTTGCCCGCCTCGGCGCAGGCGTAATGCAGCCGCGCGCGGTAGAATACGGCGAACACAACGGCGTGGCAATCCATGTGCGTTCTACATTTCATGAAGTTCCGGGAACTATTATCAGGGGGGAATATACAGTGCAGGAGAAAAAATTTGTTATCCGCGGCGTAGCGCACGATACCAACGTTGCAAAACTTGCAGCACGCGGTGTGCCGGATGAACCAGGCGTAGCTTACAGAATTTTTGCGGCGCTGGCAGACGCCAATATCGACGTTGACATGATTGTGCAGAGCGCAAGCGTACAAAAAGATAAAAACGACATTTTGTTTACAGTTGCCAAAACCGATATGGCAGAGGCTCTTGGCGTTTTGGAAAACCTTAAGGCCGCCATGCCTTTTGATAAAGTAGACCTTGAAGTTAACGTAGCCAAAGTATCCATTGTAGGCGCGGGCATGCTTGGCAGCCCGGGCATTGCCGCCGGTATGTTCGGTGCGCTGGCAGAAGCCGGCATTAATATCGGCGTAATCAGTACATCAGAAATCAGTATTTCCTGCCTTGTGCCCGAACAGAAAGTGGCCCAGGCTGTTAATGCAATCCACCGCCGTTTCTTCCCGCAGGAAGCAGAAAACTGATTGATATAAAAACTGGAGGTAATTAATATGCTGACAAGTATTGCAGCTAACCACGCAAAAGGTAAATCCGCCGAAGACACTATTTTTGCCGCTAACGCAGCGTGCGTTGCCGCAGCCAAAAAAATAGGCGCAGAAAACGTAACCAACGCCACAATCGGCGCTATTTTGGACGAGGACGAAAAACTTGTATGCCTGCCCACGGTAGATAAAGTTTTCCGCAGCCTTTCTACCGATGAACTCATTGCTTATGCTCCAATTTCCGGCCTGCCGGATTATCTTGAAGAAGTTTTGAACGCAGCTTTCGGCGATTCCCGCCCGGAAGGCTACATGGCAGCAGTTGCCACCTCCGGCGGCACCGGCGTAATTCACCATGCAATCTGGAACTACATGGATGAAGGCGAAACCGCCCTTACCAGCGACTGGTACTGGGACCCGTACAGCGTGCTCTGCAACGATATGGGCCGCAAGCTCGACACTTATACCATGCTGGACGAAAACAACAAATATAATCTGCCTGCCTTAAAAGCAAAGGTAGAAGAAATTTTAAGCAAACAAAAAAGCCTGCTGTTAATCATCAACACTCCGGCACATAACCCCACCGGTTACAGCCTGAGCGAAGAAGATATGCAGGGCGTAATTGACATCCTTAAAAATGCTACCGAAGGCACCGGCAAAACCGTAACATTGCTTTTGGATATTGCCTACATCGACTATGCGGGCGAACGCCAGGCAGTACGCAAATTCTTTAAAAAGATTTCCAACCTGCCTGCCAACATTTTAACAATCGTTGCATACAGCATGTCCAAAGGCTTTACTATGTACGGCCAGCGCACAGGCGCAATGATAGGCGTTTCTTCTTCCAAAGAAGTTATTGACGAATTTAAAGGCATTAACCAGTACACCAGCCGCGCAACCTGGTCTAACATTAACCGCCCTGCCATGAAAACACTGGCAACCGTTTACAAAGACCCGGAACTGCTGGCAGCAGTACAAAAAGAACGCAACGACTATTACCAGATGATTAAAGCCCGTGCCGATTTGTTTATGAAAGAAGCAAACGAGTGCGGATTGAAATGCCTTCCGTATATTGCAGGCTTCTTCCTTTCCATTCCGGATACCGACCCGGAAGCAGTATGCAACAAACTGCACGATGACAACATCTTTGCAGTGCCTCTTAAAGCAGGCATCCGTATTGCACTGTGCGCGGTACCGCTTAAAAAAATCGGCGGTATGGCAGCTAAAATCAAAGCAGCACAGGACGCAGTACACAAATAATAAACAATGCATTGAAGTTTGCGAGGGGAATCTTGAAATATAAGAAAGGGAGAGATGGATTGTGAACAAAACAGACATGAAGTACAAAGCTTATATTCAGATTCTGGAGGAAGAACTTAAACCTGCTATGGGCTGTACCGAGCCGATTTCTTTAGCCTATGCAGCGGCAGTTGCGGCAAAATATATGGACGGCCTGCCCGACAAAGTATTGGTTGAAGCAAGCGGCAGTATCATTAAAAACGTAAAATCGGTAATCGTCCCCAACACCAACCACATGAAAGGCATTCCTGTTGCTGCGGCAGTAGGCATTATTGCCGGTAACCCGGATAAAGAACTGGAAGTTTTAGCCGACGTTACCCCCGAACAGATTGCCAAAATGCAGGAGTTTTTGCAGCATACCGAAATTACCACCAAACATATCGAACTTGGCTGCACCTTTGACATTATCATTACCCTGTATCAGGGCGAACACTATGTTAAAGTGCGCATTGCCAACGACCATACCAACGTTGTACTGATTGAAAAAGACGGCGAAAAACTTAAATACATTCCCGTTAACGGCGAAACCAACGAAGGCCTTACCGACAGAACCCTGCTTAACCTGGCCGACATTTATGATTTTGCCAACACTGTAGACGTTGAAGATTTGAAACACGTTCTTGACCCGCAGATTAAATGCAACATGGCCATTGCAGAAGAAGGCCTGCGCAACAACTACGGCGCCAATATCGGCAGCGTGCTTTTAAAAATGGCCGGCGAAAACCCGGACGTACGCACCCGCGCACGCGCTATGGCAGCAGCAGGCAGCGATGCCCGCATGAACGGCTGCGAAATGCCGGTTGTAATCTGCTCCGGCAGCGGCAACCAGGGCATGACCACTTCCATTCCTGTTATTGTTTACGCACAGGAACTTAAAGTATCCGAAGAAAAACTTTACCGTGCTCTTGCACTTGCAAACCTCGTAACCATCCACGAAAAAACTCCTATCGGTGTACTTTCCGCATTCTGCGGCGCTGTAAGCGCAGGCGCAGGCGCAGGTGCAGGCATTGCTTACCTGCATGGTGCAACGCTTGAAGAAATCGGCCACACCATTACCAACGCCGTAGGTGTAACCAGCGGCATGATTTGCGACGGTGCAAAAGCATCCTGCGCAGGTAAAATTGCCAACTCTGTTGAAGCTGGCATTATCGGCTACAACATGTGCAAAACCGGCAACAACTATCAGCCCGGCGACGGTATTGTAGGCAAAGATGTTGAAGAAACCCTTGCCAACGTTGGCACTCTGGCTAAAAAAGGCATGGAAAAAACCAACGAAGTTATTATCGACATCATGATTAAAGAATGATGCAAAACGCTTAAAATTAAATAAGAAAACTAAAAGGCACTGTACCATAAAAAGTACAGTGCCTCATTTATTTATATTAAGCCAATTTTGCTTTTAAATTTTTAAGTGCCAGTTTATGGTGCTTTGTAACCGTACAGGGCGAACAATTAAGCACCTGGGCTGTTTCCTTGCCGTTAAGCCCGTCAAAATACAGTGCCGTAATGGTTTGGCGCTGTTTATGCGTAAGCTTTGCCAGTGCAAGGTTTAATAAAATACTCAGTTCCCTGCGTTCTATAACATTATCGGTAAATTCCGTGCCTTCTGCTTCATCCGTTTGGGGCAGGGGGCTTTTTTTATTTTCTTCTGCCCAAACTTTTTTAACGGCGTCATACAGCGCAAAATGTATTCTGCACCGTACATAACCCGCAAAATGCTCATAATCCGCTCCGTTATATGTAAGCACCAGTTCTATAAATTTCAGGCGTGCCAAACTAAGCCCTTCTTCAAAACCAAGCCCGTTATAAAAAATCTCACGGCGCATTTCCTTGCGGAACAAAGGCTCAAAAGCAGTACAAAGTTCTTCCATTGCCGCTTTATCGCCGTTCTGGGCGGCAGTAATTAATTTTTGGGTGTGCTGTGCATTGCTGGTTTCTTCCACATCAATTTTAAAATTTTTGTTAATAGTAAAATCAGGTTTCATCAAAAAAGGTGAAGCCTCCTTAAAAATTATTTTGCCGTTTTGCGGTGCGCACCCAAAAAAGCGGCGAAAACTATAATAACAAAAACGCAGGCTAAAAAACAAGACTGTTTTTGCAAAAATTTTTATGTTATATTAAAAGGTTTGTGTTTATTGTAAAACGATTCAGCACCCTGCCAAAAAACGCTAACCTGCGAAAGCAAACCCTGTTACAACAAGACCAGTAAAAGTTAGACATACGCAAACGGAAATGTCTTGCGGGGGGGTAAAAGTATGGTAAAATATCAGTAGCTGGATAATTCGATTTGTATTATCAAAAGTGATGCAGGAAAGGAATGGCGAATGATGAAAAAGGTGGATAAAAAGAAGATTATTTTAAGTGTGTTACTTAGTTCTATGTTGTGGAGCAATAGCTTGTATGCTTATGAATTAAGCGAAAATGTTTTGAGTGGTGATATAATAGAAAAAGAATTAGAAAATGATAAATCGTTTGAAATAGTAGGTAGTGGTGCTTTTAAACTTGCTAATAATCAAAAATTAACTTTAAACAAAGTTACAGAAGGCGTTGTTGGGTTCACTAATGTTGAAAATGTAATAGATAGTAATTTTGATGGTACTATTTATGGCGGATATATAGAAAATACTAATGAAAATCAAATTGAGATAAGTAATAGTACTCTTGATTATGTTTTTGGTTCTGCTTTTGGTGATATTAATAGTAATAATAGTATTACGGCTAGTGGTGGAAGTATAGAAAATATATTTGGTGGATTTTGTAACCAAATTGGTTCTGACAAAACTTCTGTTGCAGCAAATTCAAATCATATTATTGCAGAAGAAACATTAATTGATACAGTTGTTGGTGGTTCAACAGGTATATCGTCAACTACTGGCTTTGAAAGTAATTTAAAAAATGTAGAGGCAAATGAAAATATTATTGAATTAAAAAAAATTGATGATGCTGGTGAAAGTGTTGAGATTACAGCTTTAAGAGGCGGTAACGTACAAGCAAGTTATGCAGGTGTTGATGGTACAGTAGAATTGTTAGATGCATCAGATAATGAGTTACAAATATCAAATAGTTATATAAAATTAAAAAAAGATGCTTCTCTGATGGGTGGTATTGTTGGGATTACACGTACTGGTAAATTGACTGGAGATATAAAGGCAAATCAAAATACTGTTATCTTAAGAGATTCTAAAATTTCTACCACTGAAGATATAGTGGGTGGCATTATAATAGATAACAAAATAGACGGATATGTTGGTAATGCAAGTGCTGATTATAATTATGTTGGTAATGCAAGTGCTGATTATAATAAAGTTGAAATAGATGGGAGTAATATTGAGGGGAATATAATAGGTGGAAAAAATGAAATTGGCCAGGCTAATTACAATTCTGTAATTATTAAAAATGGCAGTTTTGTTGAAGGTGATATTGTAGCTGGTTGGGCAGAAAACAATATAGTTAAAGGAAACAGCATTGAAATTAATGGTGATAATAATTTAATGGATGGTAATTTAGTTGGGTATATTGGTGAAGATAAAAATATCACTCATTTAGATAATAAATTGATAATAAATGATTTTAGTAGTGCTATTAAAAGTGTAACAAGTTTTGATAAGATAGTTTTTAATGATGTACAATGGAACATAAATCCTGAATTTGTAGTGAAAACTGATAAGTATGATAATGAATATTATAGTGGAAATGGAGGTATCTTTGCTTTTGATATTTCTAATATTGGAAATATAGAAATTGCTAATATAGGTAAAACAGATTTAAAAGTTGGCGATAGAACATATTTAATTTTTGCTACCCAAGGTGATGAAATTATTAAGTTTGATGAACGGAATGTAGAAAATTATTCTGGTGTTGCTAAAGTTGTGAGTTTAAAAATGGATTATGAAGTACAAAAGCATATAGATGGGCTTAATATTAATATGCCAGCTTTAAGTGCAGTTGTAACCGGTGTGGAACGCAATAAGCAAGTAGATTTGGTCGCCGAAAACCGCGCCGTTGCCGCAGCATTTGTAAACCAGGGCACGGATTTAATTGCCGACAGCCTTGATACTTTAAGCCGTGACGGTAAATACGGCGTTAAAACCTTTGCCGCCGTACACGGCAACCGCAGCAAATATGATGTAAACAGCGATATTAAAATTAACGGCTGGAGTACCATTGTTGGTGTTGGCGCAGAAAACGAACACAACGGCGGTGACTTTAGCTGGGGCGTGTTCTACGAAAACGGCAGCGGCAACTACCGCACTTATAACGATTTTAACAATGAATTTTTCCGTGGTGACGGAAGCCTTGTTTATAACGGCGGCGGTATTGCTGCACGTTATGAAAACAGCCACGGCGTTTATACGGAAGGCAGCCTGCGTGCAGGTATGCTGAAAAGTGAAATGACCGATGCTTTGAGTGACGGCGAGAATAAATACGGATATGAAAGCGAAACCGCTTATTACGGCGCACATATCGGCGTGGGCAAAATATTCAGCCTTGGTGATGACAGCGACCTTGATGTTTATGGCAAGTTCTTCCATACTTATACGGAAGGTGACAGCTTTAATGTTGCAGGTGACGAATTTGAGTTTGACAGCATTAACAGCGACCGTCTGCGTATAGGCGCACGCGTTACCAGCAATAAGGAAAATAAATTCAGCACTTATTACGGTTTGGCTTATGAGTATGAATTTAACGGCGACGCCGAGATGCGTGCGGCAGGCATGAAAGCGCCCACCCAAAGCTTGCAGGGCAGCAGCGTAATGGCAGAAATAGGTTTAAACTATCAGCCGACGCCTGACAGCCCGTGGAGCTTTGACCTGAATATGCGCGGCTATGCAGGCGAGCGTCAGGGCGGCAGCTTTAATGTACAGGCAACTTATACATTTTAACTAAAAAATAGTAAAAGGGAAGTTTTGGCTTCCCTTTTATTTTATAAATAAGCTGATATTATTTTATAAATACCGGAGAAAATAATGATAAAACTACCTTTTAATGAAGCAAAATTTAAACAGCTTGCGCCGGACTGCACGGCAGAATACGTTAACTATATGCCGCGCGGCAAAAACGGTATGCGCTGCTGGGAGATTAAAGCGCAAAAGCCGGATGGAGAATATATGATTGTGCTTTTGTGCGATTACGGTTATAAAACCGGCGGTGAAGTTATTGAAATTCATCCGTTTGTTAACCGCAAAGAACGCAACGAAGAAATTTGCCGTTTATATTACGAAAAAGGTGTTTCGCAGTTGTTTTTGGCAAATTTGTTTAATATGAGCCAGCCTTCGGTTTCGGTAATTGTTAACAAAAAGTAGCGGTTTCTTTTTTGGCAAAAAACAGCTTATGCGGTATAATATTATTATAGCCTGCATAAAAGGAGAAAAACTATGCTGAAACTTACTTTGCCAAATGGTACTATAAAAGAATATCCGGAAGGAATTACGCTTTTGGAAGTTAGCCGCGAACTGAACGGTTTTTACAGCCAGCCGGTGGTGGAAGGCATTTTTAACGGCGTCGGCACCGATTTGCAGAAGCCTTTGCACAGCGACGGCATTGTTGATTTTATAACCTGGGATACGGAAGAAGGACGCCGCGTTTATGTGCGCAGCCTGCTGTTTTTGTTTTTGTATGCCATTAAAACTCTGCGCCCCGAGGTGCAGCTTGAGGTTTGCAATTCGATAGGCAGCGCTTTGTATTGTGATATTACCAACGGCATTGTGCTCAGCAAATACGATTTGCGCGATATTGATTTGTTTATGCGCAAACTTATTGCGGCGCAGGAGCCTATTGTTTACAGCACTATCAGCAGGGCGGAAGCCGAAAAAATTCTGGTGGAACGCCGTGAGGACGACCGTTTGCAGCTTTTGGGCAACACGCCCGGCGCGCAGACGCTTACGGTGTATAAGCTGCGTGATTATATGGAGTATTTTTTTGGCGCCATGATGCCGGATTGCAGTTACTTAAAGCAGTTTGAACTGATAAATTACGAGAACGGCATAATTATTAATTACCCCGATAAATGCTGCATGGACAGGCTTGACAAGTTTGAGCCGAGTGATGCTTTAAACGGCATGTTCCACGAATTGCAGGATTGGTCGGCAAAAATTAACTGCAACACTGTTGCCAAACTGAACCGTATTATAAGCTGCGGTTATGCCAACGGCATTATTCAGGTGGCAGAGGCTTTGCACGAAAAGAAAATTGCCGGCATTGCGGATAAAATTGCCGCCAGCAATAAGGATGTGCGGCTGGTGCTTATTGCAGGGCCTTCTTCTTCCGGCAAAACCACGTTTGCCCAGCGTTTAAGCATACAAATGGTGGTTAACGGTTTGCGCCCGGTGCCTGTTTCTATGGACGATTATTTTAAAGACAGGCACGATACGCCGAGAAAGCCGGACGGTACTTTCGATTTTGAAAGCGTTGACGCCGTTGATTTGGAGCTTTTTAATGACCACTTGCGCCGCCTGTTGGCAGGGGAGTGCGTTAAAATGCCTAAGTATAATTTCCGCAGCGGCATGAGGGAATACCGCGGGCGTGAAATTCAGCTTGGCGAAAATGATGTTTTGGTTGTTGAAGGCATCCACGCGCTGAACGAGCGTATTTCCGAAGCTGTGCCTGCCAATAATAAAATGAAAATTTACATCAGCGCTTTAACGCCCATGCAGCTTGATTCCTACAACCGCATCCACACAACGGATATGCGCCTTTTGCGCCGCATTGTGCGCGATTCGCAGTTCCGTTCGCACGATGCGTTGATGACGCTGAAATTATGGGATGATGTACGGCGTGGGGAAGAACAGTATGTATTTCCGTTTCAGGACAGCGCCGATATTATGTTTAATACTTCGCTGGTGTACGAGTTTGCCGTGCTTAAAAAATATGCCGAGCCGCTGCTGAAGCTGATTCAGCCGGATGAAACCGTTTACACGCGCGCGCAGCGCCTGCTTGAACTTTTAAGCCATGTGCGCGGCATGGATGATGCGGCGATACCGACCAATTCTATTTTAAGGGAGTTTATCGGCGGTTCTATTTTTAAAGAGGCACTGTAAAAATTAAAAAAGGGCATAAAAAATCCCATCCGTTTTATGAACGTAAAGTTCGCGGCGGATGGGATTTGTTTTTTAGTTGGCCGGTGTAGGTTTGTTGCTTACAACCGGTTTGGCGTTGTTGGCAGCGTTGCCTTCCAGAATTTCACGCACACGGTCGCGCATGCTTGGTTTCTGGGGTGCAGGCTGAGAGCCTCCGGCTGCTTCTTCGGCAGCTTTTTTGGCTGCGGGTTTGTTTTTGTCTTTATCAGCGTCTTTGCTGTCTTTTTTGTCTTTGTCCTTATCTTTGTCGCTGTCCTGTTCAATTTTGGGTTCGGGCGGAATTTCCACGCCGCTGGGGCGTACAAAGTCTACCGCAGGAAGGTTGGCGACAGCGTTAACCATATAGCTGCGCCAAATGCTGAGCGGCTGCATGGAACCGTACATATATTCAAGGGCGCGGTCGTTATCGTCGCCAATCCACACGGCGGTGGAGAGGTTAGGCGTAAAGCCTACAAACCATGCGTCTTTAAAGTCGTCGGTTGTACCGGTTTTGCCTGCTGCCGGGCGGCCAATGCCTGCGCCTGCTGCCGTGCCGTTTACAAATACGCCTTTCATCATGTCAACGGTTAAATATGCGGCGCGCGGGTCAACTGCTTCGCGGCGTTCGGTTTTGTTTTCAAAAATTACTTTGCCGTTGCGGTCTGCAATTTTTAAAATGCCAATCGGTTTAACGTAAACGCCGCCGTTGGCTATTGCACCGTAAGCTGCGGCCATTTCAACAGGAATTACGCCTTTGCTTAAGCCGCCGAGTGCCATGGCAAGGTTAGCGTCGCTGTATGCGCCGTCTTCAACCAAAGTGGTAATGCCAAGGTTTTTGGCTGTTTGCAGAATTTTATCCACGCCAACCTGCTGCGCTACAAGTACGGTAGGTACGTTCATGGAGCGGGTGAGTGCGGTGCGCAGGCTTACTTTGCCGTGCCATTTAAGGTCGGAGTTCTGCGGAGTCCAGCCCTGCGCAAATTCGGTTTCCTTATCTTCAACTACGCTGGCAGGGGTAAAGCCGTTATCCATGGCGGTAAGGTAAACAAAAGGCTTAAAGCTGGAACCCGGCTGGCGTACTGCCATAATTGCGCGGTTGAATTTGTCTTCGGCGCGGCCGCCAATCATTGCTTTAATGTAGCCGGTGGTAGGGTCTAACGAAACGAGCGCTACCTGCGGCTGGGTAAGTTTGTTGTCGTCGGTGTAGTAATTGGGCAGGTACTGCAAGGCGTCAACTGCTGCCTGCTGCATATCGCTGTTAATGGTGGTGTAAATTTTAAGCCCGCCTTTATACAGCGCGTCAGCACCGAATTTATCAATAATAAACTGGTTGCAGTAATCAAAAAAGTAAGAAAGGTATTCTTTTTTATCCTGCGTTTCGCTTACATGCACGGCAATTTTTTCGGCTTTGGCTTCATCGGCCTGGGCCTGGGTAATATAGCCGTATTTTACCATCTGGTCAAGCACAAGTTCCTGTCGTTCTTTGCTGGCTTTGGGGTTTTCCAGCGGGTTGTAGTAGTTAGGGCTTTTAGGAATGGCTGCCAGCGTTGCTGCTTCGGCAAGGTCAATGTCTTCTACATGTTTGCCAAAGTAGTAAAGCGAGGCACATTCTACGCCGTAAGTGCCCTGGCCGAAATAAATGCGGTTCAGGTACATGTTTAAAATTTCGTCTTTGGTATAGCGTTCTTCGAGCTGGCGTGCAATAAAGGCTTCTTTAATTTTGCGGGTAATAGTACGCTCGTTGGTTAAAAAAGCATTTTTGGCAAGCTGCTGGGTAATGGTGCTGCCGCCCTGTACATCGCCGCCGGTAAGGGTTACTACCAGTGCGCGCGCGGTGCCGCGGATATCAATGCCGCCGTGTTCGTAAAAGCGGGCGTCTTCAATAGAAATGAAGGCTTCCTGCAGGTGCTTCGGCATTTTGTCAAGACTTACAGGAATGCGGCGTTCTTCGGATGCGGTGGTGTAGATAAGTTCGCCTTTATCGTCAAAATACTGCGAAGCAGCATCCGGGCGCAGCGAATCTTCAATATCTACCGCAGGCAGCAAACCGGCAAGGCCCCAGAAAGCAGCGCCTGCCAGCACAATTAATGCTGTAAGTACGCAGATTACTGTTTTAAAAAAGTTTCCCATTAAATTAACCTCGGTTCTGTAAATATTGTAATAACAGCTGAAACATTCCCAATTATTATACCACACTTTAATTTAAAAGGGTATAACGGCAATGTAAAACAGCACCGCGCAAAGTAGATTTTTGGTGAAATTTGCGGGTGCTGTGGGGAATATTTATGAACTTTACCAGATTCCTAAAACGTGCTGCATGCCAATGCTTACCAGTGCAATGAAAATCCAGCATACAAGGCCGAGCAAAATCGGTTTGCCGCCGCTTTTTACAAGGCTTACAAGGTTGGTGTTAAGGCCTATGGCTGCCATTGCCATTGCAATCATAAATTTGCCTATCGAAGGAAGCTGGGCAAGTACCGGCAGGCTTTCACCGGCAAGGGTGTTAAAAATTGCTGCCATTACAAAGTAAAGAATGAACATGGGGAAGATGGAGGTAATTTTAACATCGGCCGCCGTATTTTTGGTTTTGGATGTTATGTAGGCAAGCCCGAGGCAGATAGGTATAATTGCAAGCGTTCTGGTTAATTTAACAATGGTTGCGTAGTTTAGGGCTGTATCGCTGCCGTGCGCACTGGCCCAGGTTTGCCCTGCGGCAACAACGCTGCTGGTATCGTTGATGGCCGTTCCTGCCCACATGCCAAAGCCTGTATCGGTAAAGCCAAGCATATCGCCAAGTGCGGGGAACAGGAAGGCTGCCACAACATTAAACAGAAAAATTACGGAAATCGACTGGGCAATGTCTTTATCGGAGGCTTTAATAACCGGCGCTGCCGCTGCAATGGCACTGCCGCCGCAAATGGAAGAACCCACGCCGACAAGCGTTGCAATATCGCGCTCTATGTTCATAATTCTGCTTAAAATGTAAGCCGTAATTAATGCCGTGCCGATAGTTGAAACAATAATTAGTAAAGACTGCGAGCCGACTGCTAAAATTTCAAATAAATTCATGCCGAAGCCTAAAAGAATGATGGAATATTGCAGTATTTTTTTGGCAGTAAACTGAATGCCGGGCTGAAAAAATGCGGGCCGTTTCCAAAAAGCGGCTGCAAGGCCGAATAAAATTGCAAAAACGGGTGCGCCAACAACCGGGAAAAGTTTGCCAAGATAGGTTGCAGGCACTGCCAGCGCAAAGCAGAATAAAATTCCGCGTAAATTTTTGTTGATGAAATCCATGCGTTAAAACTTCCTTTCATTAATAAGATATAAAATATTAAAACGTTCCGTGAACTGGTTGCAAACAAAGTATAAATGATTTACAATAATTAGTAAAATGAATTATTATAATAAAATCAATTACATTTTATAATGAGGTTTAACGATGATAGAAGAACTTGAAACATTTTTAGCCGTTGCGGAATACCGTAATTTTACAAGGGCGGCGCA
>ERZ780177.2026-NODE-2026-length-17683-cov-16.650613_pt1 | contig 17683 bp, 26 predicted proteins | sample MGYA00510973_ERZ780177 | MGnify/ENA primary metagenome ERZ780177 (study PRJEB29588, sample SAMEA2144396) | human gut metagenome | biome: human gut; feature: human-associated habitat; material: faeces | place: Denmark | collected 2008/2010 ...
TGTCAGTTCTACTGACTCTGTCAGTTCTACTGACTCTGTCAGTTCTACTGACTCTGTCAGTTCTACTGACTCTACTCGCCTACGACTTCTTTTTGAACTTTTGGATCCGACTTTCCGCTCTCTCCATCTGCTTGATGGATCGGGTCAATTTCCGTTTGGGACTGATCCACCATTGGCGGATCCCGCCGAAAATCGCGAACAGGCCGATAGTGGCCAACAGATAAATTGCAATCATTTTCTACGCCTCCTTTCTAATTTGGTTTGTAATTTGCGGACCTCAACCCAGTCCTCATGCCGCATCCAGTACGGACGGGACAGCAGACTCTGCTGTCCACGTGCTATTTGCATGGTGGTCTTTTTCAATTTGCGGGCGTAGTCCAGTACCTCCCGCTCCTCTTTTGAGTAGATTCCAAGCCATCGCCGGAACACTCCAATTTTTCCTGTTGGGGGTAGCCCCAATTTCTCAGTTTTTTTCATAATAAACAGTAGGTGGAACAATAAAATTTTTATTGTTCCGGCCCCTAAGTGATTGATATTCAATGGTTTGGGTGCTTTTCATTGGGGGGACCGGAACAATTGGAACAATGGTTCTGTGCACTTTATTTGGTGATTTCTCATTTCCTAAATTGGTCATTATTTCCTTCATATTTCCTATTCAGGTTTTCCTCCTATATTATTGTTCCAATTGTTCCGGGGGGGGTTAATCAATTGAATATCAATCATTTAGGGCCGGAACAATCATTGTTCCACATTGTTCCACATTGTTCCGGCCCTAAGTGATTGATTATCAATGGTTTGGATGTTTTTCACTGGGGGGACCGGAACAATGGAACAATGGTTTCCCCAACTTTTTTAGGGGGGGGTCTGTCGAGATTTTTACCAAAACACAATGAAACAAGGGTTTTATCAACTTTTTTAGGGGCTTATCCTCTTTAAAAACACCAATATCAGAACACATGTTCCCTATCATTGTTTACTGCTGGTCCCTGCCACGGGGGCCAATATCCTCGGCTTGGGAACACAAAAAACCCGGACTTCCCTAAGCCCGGGACGGAGTAGTTTCCTAAAATTTCCAGCTAAAGCCGACCTCATACCCCGATCGGGTCAGCTCGAAGTCCTGCATAATTTGTCGTATACTCCTGCGATGCAATCCATTCGAGCATTCTTCGGATCCTTTTGTCTGTACCACAAATATGGGGATTCTGCTGCAAATACTACGATAAAATGCTGGAAAAAGGGCCCCGGAACAATAAAATTTTTATTGTTCCGGCCCCTAAGTGATTGATATTCAATGGTTTGGGTGCTTTTCATTGGGGGGACCGGAACAATTGGAACAATGGTTCTGTGCACTTTATTTGGTGATTTCTCATTTCCTAAATTGGTCATTATTTCCTTCATATTTCCTATTCAGGTTTTCCTCCTATATTATTGTTCCAATTGTTCCGGGGGGGGTTAATCAATTGAATATCAATCATTTAGGGCCGGAACAATCATTGTTCCACATTGTTCCACATTGTTCCGGCCCTAAGTGATTGATTATCAATGGTTTGGATGTTTTTCACTGGGGGGACCGGAACAATGGAACAATGGTTTCCCCAACTTTTTTAGGGGGGGACCTGTCGAGATTTTTACCAAAACCATGGTTTTATCAACTTTTAGGGCCGGGGGTCCCCGTGATTTGGGAACAATGGAACAATGGTTTGACCAACTTTTGGGGCCGGGGGTCCTATTCACCCGTGGATCCGAAGCCCCCCTGTCCTCTTTCAGTCGATTGCGGGAAAAGCTCGGCCTCCGACTCGAGAACTTCCACCCCGGTATAGGAGACAGGCATCACCAAACCCTGAACCAGCTTCATCCCCGGCTTGAGGATGACGACTTCCTTGCCGACGTTCATGACATGCAGATGGATTTCTCCTTGGTAGTCTTCGTCAACCACGCAGGCTCCGACCTGGAGCTGGTGCTTGGTGGCAATACCGCTCTTGTTGAACATGATGAGGGCACACCCCCGGGGTATTCGAGCTCGAATACCGGACGGAATGTTGATGCTTTCGCCCGGCCAGATCTGTTTGGCTTCAAAGTCTTCTGGGATGTAGAAGTCCAGCCCGGCGGACAGACCCGTTCCTCTGGTCGGGGTCTTGACATTTCTTACTTTTACGATTTTCATTTTTTAAAATATTTTTCGAGACGAGCTCGGTGTGTTGTGCCTGATGAGAGTGATGCTCCTTCTATGAAATTATACCGAGTGTGAAGAGGCAGCTCCTGGAATGCCTTCTTGAACGGTTGACCATCCGATTCAAATATCTTGCCCCAGGCATTGCCTGGGGTGACGTCTTTCATTTTTCGGGACTTGATCCACCACAGAGCCTCTTCCCGATTTATGGAACGGATGGAAGGTCTAACAGATCCCTTCCGGAGCGTCATTTTGAACCACTGAGCCTCCGTATTGGAGTCATCTTCTTTAAACCATACCCGGTAATATCCGATAGCTATTGCCATAAGTTGTAGAATATTTCGTGACACTTCTTGCGGTACGCCATCGGATCCTGCCGTATACTTTGGCACTTGAGAGGCTCTTTGGGTCGGTCGAGAATCTCCTGAGGCAGTACGTCGCTGAAAGCATCTTTGAGAATGCGCTTGTGAGTTCTGTCCTCCCGGGGCAAACGGAGAGCGAACCTGACAACGTCATGTCCCAGGAATGGTGACCGGAGTTCAACTGTGCTCCTCATGGAAGCCCGGTCAAGCCGAGGCATGTGGTAGAACGGAAGCTCCTGGAACACGTCTGAGAGCTGGGAGTCATAATCATCAACTCGGCGATAGCCTCCGAAGAGTTCGTCAGCTCCATCCCCGGTCAGGATGACCTTCTCCTTGACCTTCTCCATGAGTCGGAACTGGGGGATCATGGAGCCCAAGTCGATGGGGGTTTCGTTGTAGCGGAGACACCTCTCCAGGCAATCATCATCGGGGATAGGGCCAAGAGAGGTGATAGAAACCCCTAAAAATTCGGACAATAGCATGCCAAATTTTGATTCATTATTCTCCACCATATAAAAATTAACCCCCAGGCCCATTCGATGAAGAATAGAGACAACTATGGATGAATCCAGTCCTCCAGAAACCAAAGCTCCGACCGGGACTTTAGAGTACATTGCCCGGCGTTTTACGGACTTCTCGACCAAGCCCCGGAGGACTTCGGCGAACTTGGATTTGGCTAAATGACTCCGTTTCTCTATCCCCCATCTGTAGTAGTCCCTCCGGATAATGGTGGGCTTCACCTTCATGTCATCGAAGGAATAGACAGTATTCGGCATAATACGCTTGACGTTGTTCCATGGAGTTCTGTCATCCCAGTTGTACCCCCATTTGAAGACTTCCGACTGGTAATACCGGTCGAAGTCTCGGAAGTCCGACACCAATGGGGTTATCTCTGAGCAGATTTCCCCGAATTGGTTGTAGTAGAGTTGCTTCTTTCCGAGAGGGTCTGTGAAAGCAATAATTTGACCCTTCCTGTACCAGCATATTGCCCACATGCCATCCCAGTTGTTGGCTTCATAGATGATGTCTTCGAGACTCGAGGATCCAAACAAGTCGCGAAGATACTCGACGTCGCTGGAATACCTCGTGGGATAGTTGTAGATTTCCCCGACATAAAGGAGCCACCCATTGTTTCCGGCTAACTCTATAGGCTGAGCCAGACCATCGCCTGGTTCAGTCTGAATGGGCAAACGAACATGACCGAGGAACCATCCTCCTTCGGCAATCTGGACGGACTCGATGCCCCTATGCTGTATCTTGTCAATGGCGTTAATCCTTCTTGTTATACTTATCCCGCACATATCACTTTAGTTTGTTTCTGAGACAAACGATCCCTATTCCGATTATTACTGCTATTGCCAGCCCGATGATGATAGGCTCCTCACTTCCTCCTGTCATGACTTTTCTTCGAATTTTCGAGGATCTTTCGATCCAGTTGGTGTAGCACCGACTCCCCATGTGGAGCCCAGTCAGGAGCTTCGAGCATCCCGGACAGAACATGCAATCGTCATATTGCTGATGAGCTTTAGCTCTTGCTTCGTCGATAGTCATAATTTAGTAGATTACCCATTTGGAAAGATCTTCGTTGTATGCATGGAGGGACCCAGCGAAGTAATGCAGAGATCCCTTCTTGAGAGAGGGATAGGTGGCTGCGAGGATGTTGAACACGTAGTCCATCATGGCCTCCGTCAACCAGATGTCAATTGCGAAGTGCTTGAAGAAGTCATTGCTCCGGATATAATATATCACGTGGAGCCGATTGTTCCGGATGAGGAACTGGTAGCTGACGGAGCAAGGTACTCGGGTAAGAGCCCCGGCTGTTGCCCGGGTGTCCTCCGGCTCGAAGATCATGACCATTGCTCGTCTGGAGTGCGGGTCGTCCCGGAGAGTCGTGATGACATTGTCCAACTGGTGGATCTCGGGTCCCTTGTGGAAGATGTGCAGACGCTCCGAGTAGGTGTAGTCGAAGCGACCCTCCTGACGAGTCTTGCTCACCAGCTTCTGCCACAAGTCCCGGCGGATCTCCCAGCTCTTACCGGGGTTGACTCCGTTTCGGTCAAGCCGGTCGGAGAGCTCTGCTCGGCAGTACTTCTCGATGAGCTCGGCCTCGTCTTTGAACATGAAATCGAGCATCTCACGTTTGCCGAGATACGGCTTCGAGATGACGAAGCTCACTCCGATGAGTTCCTTGGTGAGCCGGTCGTCCCCGCTGAGTTCCTGGTTTTGGTAATGGTTGACCGGGACCGTGATGCCGGAAACCTTGAGCTCCCGATCCATCTCCCGGATCATTTCGAAACAGTCTTTGAATATTCTACCCATGTCAGTATTTGGATTTAATGCGAAACAGATTTACTTGATACTTCAACGACCAGAGCTCCCGGACTTTGTCTTCCGTGACACCTATGCTCCCGAAGAGCATAGCGAACATTGCCCAGATGTTCCAAAGTCTCTCCTCGAAGACCACCAAGTCAACCATGTACTGAGATTGTCTCCACTCCCGGTTCTTGAGGCAGTTGGCAGCCAAACCTATTGTCTTGATCAGCTCCAGTATGTTCTCCTCGAAATTCTCGTCGGCAATATCCTTCCGGAACCCGTATGTGTGACCCCAAGCAAAGTCTGGGGCCATACCATACAGCTGGTAAAGCTCGAGCATAAAATTGAAGGCATCAATCAGCTCCTCCAGCACGTGGTCCTTCTCGTTTTTGTCCTTGGCCTCCATCGCTTCTGTGAGCTCCTCGACAATCTGCCAACAGAGTTTTTTGAAAAGCTCCTGATCCTCCAAAGTGTTGATGTCAAAGTTCGCGATGCGCTCCTTGAAGTACGGCCTGTACATGAGCTGGAGCTCCCCCTGGAGGGCATAAATCTCTTCCCAGCTCTTAATGAATGGCTTAAAGTCTTGTGTGTTCATGGCTTGATGTTTATTCCGGATCGTTTTTGTGGGAGTAGTATACAGCTATTTTGCGCCCCTCTTCTGTGAGAACATGTTTGATCTCATGCACCTCGATGGGACTGATCCGGATGAAGTCCACAGCCTCCGAAATGGTTGAGAAGTACGTAGGTACTACTCCCGGAGCTTTTAACGGCTTGGGTTCCTCGAGTTCGTTGTTGATGGCCCCGATTGTAGCTACCATGTCAAGGAGGTTGTCCTCCTTGTGTGCATTGGATTCACGTGCCATTTTCACTGCCACTTGGACCCAAGACACGTCAAGAGCGGTCAGAGGCTTACCGGTAATGACCGAGGCGATCTCTGCGGCCTTCTGGTTGCATTCCATAAACGGTCCGTATTGTCTCTCCTTCTCCTCCGACCGCTCATTGATGATTTGGTCAGCGTGTTTAAGTATGTTACTCATGATTTTTAGTATATAGGTTAGACCCCGGGGAGGGATTCGAACCCTCCTGTACCACTCCGGGGTGCCAAGTGGAGTGACGGCTCCACTTGGCGAGGAGTTCTGACTTACTCCTCAGCCGGTGCGTTCTCCGGCTCGTTCTGTTCTGCTTCGGGAGCTGCTTCGGGAGCTGCCTTCTTCCGGCCGCGCTTCGGCTTCTCCTCGGAAACCGGTGCCATCTCGCCGAGCTCCAGGTCCTTCGAGCCGATGCCCTTTCCCCAGACGTGACCGTCGTTGGTCTTGATGCGGTACTGGATGAAGTTGTTGCGGGGGTCGAGACGAACTCCGATGATGATGCCGTCGGTCTGCTCCTTGGTCTTCGTGCAGATGAACTTGCAGAAGCGACCAATGTTGGTTTTGACATTCTCGAGGTTAGCCTTTGCCTCCTCTGCCGATACCTCCTTTTTCAGCGGGCGGGGTTCCTTGGGCTCCTTGCGAGCCTTCTTCGACTTCTCCTCGGCGACCTCGTCGTTCTCCTTGATGCCGTTCTCGGCTTTGTACTCTTCGGTCTCAGTGGCGTTGTAGACAGCGCCCTCCTCTGCCGGATGTTCCTGAGATGCTCCTCTCGATGCGAGGATGGATTCGATGGCGTCAAGCTCGTCACCGGTCTTGACCTTGGCCAACTTTTGAAGAACTTTCGAGCTGTAGCTCTTGTACTTTTCGATAAACTTTTCCATAGTGTTTAGTTGTTAAGTGTAGTGTAAAAGTAAGAAAAAATGTCCAATTAAAAAAATTTTTCACCAGAAAAATTGAAATTATTTCAATCCAATTCGACTGTCTAACTGAGGTGTAGCCCTTCTTCCCGACAGTTACTATGAAAGCATTGGGCCGGTCGGACAACTTGTTCTCTTTGCTTCGGAATATGACCGAGACTTTTTTTGTTGTTGGGACAAGCGGCTTTTGCCAGACTTTCGATTCGGTGTTTGTTTTCGTAGTTCATAGTGTTATCGTTTTGTTTGTATCATAAATGTAATACTTCTGCGACAAATACTACGATGTTTTACGATATTTTTTCAGATATTTTTCGACCCTCGCTTTTACAGCTTCCATGAGAGCATCCTGCCCCCGGGTCTTCGCTTTCTGGGCTCTTATGACGTCCTGGTCCACTGTCTTCGAGCATACCAGTTTATTGACTATCACGACCTCCTTCTGTCCTTGTCGGTCAAGCCGAGCATTGAATTGTTGCTCCAGCTCGAGAGAATAGGTCTGCCCAAACCAGATGATGCGGTGTCCTCCGGCTTGGAGGTTGAGCCCGTGACCCCCGGAAGCCGGGTGCATCAAAAGAACCTGAATTCTGCCAGCATTCCAGTCAACGATGTCCTTCTCCGTTTTGAGTTCCCGGGGCTTATACTTGGCGAGAGCCTTCATGAGCCGGTCTCTGTCATGCTGGAAGGTCCAACCTATGAGGACTGACTGTCCCCCGGCGTCCTCAATGAGTTCCTTCGTGGCTTCGATCTTCAACGTGTGCACCTCATGGGCCACTCTCTGTTCATCGTACACTGCTCCATTGGCAAACTGGAGGAGCTTCGTGGACAAAGCTGCTGCATTGACAGCTGGTATCTCTACGGCGTCCCCGAGCTGATCAATCATGCTGAGAACTTGTTCCTCCTCGAAGGAGTCATAAGCTTTTTGGATTTCCGGGGGCATCTGGATCTCCACTATGTTGTCGATGCGCTCGGGGAGATCGAGGTAGTCCTTAGCTTTCATGCTCATGCAGATGTCCCCTATCTTTGAATATATGCGCTCCTGATTCTCTTTGGATATGTCGTACGAATATACAATATGCCCGTTTCTACGTCCTGGCTTAAAGTAGTTGTCACGATAGTGGGATATGTATTTTCCCAAGCGCTCTCCCCGGTCCAGGAGGTACATTTGGGCCCAAAGGTCCATGAGACCGTTAGGTGCTGGGGTACCAGTCAAACCTACTACCCTGGAGAGTGAAGCTTGGACGTGCTTGAGAGCTTTGAACCGGATAGACTTTGGGTTCTTGAAACTGCTGAGCTCGTCGATGACCACCATGTCGAATGGTAGACAGGATCCCCCGTAGAGTCCACATAGCCAAGCCACGTTATCTCTCCCGATGGTGTATACGTCTGCCTTCTTGGCGAGAGCCTCACGACGTTGACGTTCTGTCCCAATGATGCGGGAAACTTTGATGTGCTTCAAGTGGTCCCATTTCTCGACCTCCTGTGTCCAGACTGATTCGGCTACTCTTTTGGGAGCTATGACTAATACCCGTCGGACCTCGACCTCTTTAAACATGAGCTCGTTGATGGCTGTCAAAGTAGACACTGTTTTACCCAATCCCATATCCAGGAACAGAGCACAGTGCGTGTGGCTTATTATGTGGTCAACAGCTTGTAGCTGGTATTGATGGAGATCATTTTCGGTCATATTCCAATGCTAACATTTTACAACCCATGGTCGTGTCTATTACCTCTACTCGAAAGCCCATTGCTTTCAGTTTCTGGTGCATTAATGTCTGTATTTTTCGGGGCTTTTTGCCGAATGCTTTCAACTCAACAAAAACGACTTCACCACCGGGGAACAGACAGAGTCGGTCGGGGAGGCCAGCATTGTGAATTGCGGGGAGTTTCAAACACCAGCCACCAACTCTCTCCACCTCAGTGACGAGTCGTTTCTCAGTCGATTTTTCGCACATAATACTTTTGCTTTCCATAGATGGAGAATCTTTTACTAGCCTTGCACGGCTCCCATTCTGGCATGCTCTTCAACAAGTCATTGATTTCTCGGGTCCTATACCGGTCCATGTCCTCTCTGTTCCGCCCAAGACATTCGCACCATATCTCAGCAACACACACGTAGTCTCGGGGGGTGGTGCCTTTGGGGTTTAACTCATCGACCAGGAAGTCTCTTCTCTGGTAGAGATCCATTGAGTCCCAGTTGTCCGGGAGTTGACGTTCCAAGTACGCCTCAATGATGCCTTTCCGTTCATCCGACTCGCTGTGCGAGCTTTGCTCGTTTTTGGCTATTTTCTCGGCTTCGGGGCTCAAGTAGAGTTTTTCCTTGGATTTGTACAGGACAACTGCCTCAGCCCATATCTGGTCTATCTCGTCGTCCAGTTCCATGAACACGTCTTTTTTGGCATTGTTGGGGACCACGTCCACTGGCATGAAGCGTCTGTTGCCAGTGGGGTCTCTCAGGAATTCGCTGTCGTTGGTGGTGCCGAAAAAGACGCATTGCCGGGGGTATATCTCAGAAGTTCTGGCATACGCTGGTCTAAATGAATCTTCGGACTTGGATATGAAATGCTTCACTGACTCGACCTCCGCTTTGCGGAGACCGGAGAGCTCAGCTATTTCAATGAGCCATGCCCCCTGGATCTGCTCGAGAGCCTCCTTCCCTTGGACTGTCAGGAATGTGTCGCTAAACCAGGATTTTCCCAATTTTTTGATGAACGTACTTTTGCCGGATCCTTGGGGTCCTACGAGCATCAGCACAAGGTCGAATTTGACCCCCGGGTTCATAACTCGGGCAACTGCTCCAACCAGCATCTTGCGGATGGCTTCGCGAGAGTAGATGTTGTCGTCAGCCCCCATGTAGTCAATCAGGAGTTTGTCTACCCGTTGGATCCCGTCCCATTTGAGGTCATTGAGGTAGTCCAGAATCGGGTGGAAGTGGTTGCGTTCAAATTCCAGAGCCATGGCATCGTCGATCTTTAGCGAGGACGTTATTCCATACACGCAACCCAAATAGTTCCGGATCCCGGAGTAGTCTACGTTCTTGACCGGCTCCGGCTTAACAACCCGACGCCACGGGAGATTCCCAAAAACATACCTCTTACCGTCAAAGTCGTTCTGCCTGAACAGTCTTTTGAACCGGGGATCGTTTGCAAATATGAGGTTGAGGTTGGCATCCGACGAGAGGTATGCTCCTCGGGTGTCAACCTCCAGCTCCTTCATCCACTCGACGCTCTCAGCCTCCGGGTCAACCTCCTTTTCGACTACTTCTTCCTGAGTCCGATCATGCTCTGGATCGGCAAACTCGTACTTGGCACTGTTGATGTGGTCGTTGGCAATGGTTATCTTAGTGTCGGGGTCATTGCGTACGAACTCCTCCATTGCTGACACACTTGGCAACTTCGACGAGGGGTCCTTTACCTTGTCGTCAAGGTGGCCGAATTTGTGTATGCGGACCAGGTCAAACGCATTGCAAAGTTTACCCCCACACGGGTCAGTTCCATGATGGGAATAAGCGAACTTGTCCTCATACACGATCAGACCAGCCGAGGCGCTGCCTTTTGTGTAAGTGTATCGGTCTTCCAATGCTGACGGGACATAGGTGTCGGAGAGGAAGGTCTCTATTGCTTCGGGTATGGAATAAGTCCTACAGAACGCTCCTATGAGCCCCCTCTTTATGGTTGGGTCCTCCTGCTTCTTAACGGCTCTGTCGACAGCTTCGAAACGGGACGAAGCTGTGGGCCAAAGTGATGAGTCCTTCCAATCGGCATAGGAGTTGAGGATCTCGTCAGCATCAATCCATGGACCGTCCTGAACCTTAAAGTAGTAGTCCATGTCCTTCGGCGTAGAAGGCCAGAACATGAGTCGGTTGGTCTCGAAGGTTGAATTGTCGAAAAGGTCTATCCCGATTATCCCGGCAATTTTTCGGCTTATGGCCACATACTCATCAGCCGTGACCTCTCTGCTCAGTGGCATTATTAGTCGGTACCGAGGAGACGCATCTGAGTGTTTGTGAGTCCCGTGCAGAACAGCTGCATTGTCAAACTGGAGAGTAAAGTCATCCCAGAGGTCTTTGTGGGCAAAGTCCAAGTCGAGTGTCATCAACTGTCTGTGGACCACATTGGCCGGACTTCTTTTGCCTCCTCTCAGGTAGCCCCCGACATATCCACCTACGTCCTTTATTTTGAGCTGGTCCTCCTTGCTTGCAGAAACAAATTCCTTGAATGTTTCAGTGGTCTTATTCTCCTCCCCGAGTCGACTGACCAATTCAGACCATTTCAGTTTCTTGTTGCTCCATACTTTTGATCTTGCGCTCAGTCCGATTGCAATATCAAGTTCCCCGTCGTATGTCATTAGTCTTTCTTATAAAATTTAGTAACGTATCCGTCTGCTTTGAGAGGTAATCCCATTGGCAAGCAGTTCAGCCAAGGAAGATCCTCTCCCATAACTCTGCACATAGTCTCCAGACAATCCCCGGCTCGGTCTTCGTCTACCTCTGCAATGGCTTCATCATGGACATGCATTACTATTTCGAAGTCTTTCATAATGCTTAGTCTGTACATTGCTTCGGCGAGAAGATCCCGGGAGATTGCCTGGACTATGTTCTCCACCAGTTTGCCCCCGTAAGTCTCTACCTCAGTCCATCCTACTGACTGGACCATGCCGTCGTAGACAATGCCAGTCTGCCCGAACCTGTTGGGTCTCGCCCGGGGATTTCTGTAGTATAATTTTCTCCCAGCTGGGAGAGCTATTGTCAAATTGGTCCCGTCATGTTCAAATACGAGGCAACTTACCTTTTTAGTCTTTCTGGTCTGGACGCACTCGATGGCCTTCTCGTTCACCTCAGCCCAAAACTCAACGATTTTAGGATTGGCTCGACGCCAAAGAGCTACGATGGAGTACATTTCCTTTTTGGACAGCTTCTTCTCTTTGTCCATCTTCTCCATTGCGTTGACCGACCCCTCATATCCGAGTGCCAATTCTGCCGTCTTGCCCCGCTGTCTGAGGTCCGATCCTTTCGTAACCTGCTCAATGGGGACCCCGAACATGAGTGATGCTGATGCCTCATAGATCTTGCCATGAGTGTTGAAGACGTCGAGTCGCCATTTCTCCTGGGCTAACCAGGACAGGACCCGGGCCTCAATAGCACTAAAGTCGGCTACTGCAAACATTTTCCCCTCCGGGGCTATGAAGGCTGTTCGGATGAGCTCGGACAAAACATCGGGGATATTGCCGTAACACATTTCGATAAGGTCGTAGTCTCCTTTCTCTACCATGCTTCTGGCGAGGTCCAAATCCTTCATGTGATTCTGGGGGAGATTCTGGAGCTGAATCATTCGACTCGACCAACGTCCTGTTCTGTTGGCCCCGTAAAACTGGAATAACCCGTGAGCTCTCCTGTCTTTGGCAGCGCAGTTGAGCATTGCAATGTACTTCTTAGTTGAAGTCTTGGACAGTGCAAGCCGACCAGCGAGAACCTCCTTGACCAGATCGGGAGCCTCCGGGGTATTTTTCAAATATTCTAGAATCTCAGGTTTGCCAAGTGCTGGGAACTCGAGCCCGAAGTTGGTTTTGAGCCATGTCTTGAGCTGAGCTAAACTGTTAGGATTGTCCAAGCCCGTTAGCTCCTTCATCCGGTCGGTCATCTCCTCCGTGTATACCTCATCGAAAGAGATGGCGTTCCCGGCCATATCGAGATCTATCAGAATTCCCCTGTCATTGATGCTTTGGTCTACGAGGTAGTTCCGACGTTCGAACTCCGGGAATGGGAATTGGTCCAGCTGTTCCACGATCTCGCGTTCTGCAATCACGTCATATTCGGCATACGTCTTGAATTCGTTCCACTTGTCCGGGTCGTCGTCCGGCATGTTCCGAGTCCTCATCCCGTTGGACTTGGTTGGCTTGCACGGGGAGCAGAAAAACCGGATTAAAGCTTTACCGGTCGACTTCTTCCCGTGCTCCCCGAGGACCAAAGCTTTGGAGAGTTCATCCAAAGCCAAAGGCAGTCCGCAATAGGCCGCTTTGGTCATTGAGCAATACAATTGATCAATCGGGATAGGTAGTCCTATACGCTTAAATACGAGTCTCTCAAATACTGCGTTATGCGCCCATTTCTCGATCCCCGGATCAGTTAAAGCAGAAACGAAGTAATCGGGGAGCTCCTCTCCTTTGGCCAGATCTATCACCTGAACGGGAGAGGTGTCAAAGGCGAAAGACACTATAAGGAGTTGAAAGTCCCCCGATTCTATGTATTTGTAGGCGCCCGTGGATTTAATGTCCTCCGGGCTATATGTTTCTGTATCGAAATATAAGCGTCTCGACATGTTGATTATTGGTAAATTTGTTGCTGGGCAGGGATTCGAACCCCTAATCCCAAGTAAGACCCAGCATACCAACCTACATAAGGTCGTCGTCCCACGGGTTCTGGCCGAAGTCCTCTTCTGCCGAAGATCCCCCGGAGAGACGTTCTCCGTCAGCCAACTTCTGGAGGTTGTTCAGCCCGCAAGCAACGCCTTTGTTGCCATTGGTGTTGAAGGCGTAGAAGTTGATCGACGCCCGGCCATAGCACCCGGAGTAGAAGTCCTCTTTTTCGATGATGGGGTTGAGGTTGACGTCCACGATGCCAGGACGGTTGTCCGAGTTGGCATTGACGAACATGTGCCCAGCATACTCCGGATTGTCCGGTCTTTCGATGTCCCCGTCACGGAGGGGGTTCTTCCACGTCGGGGGAATCTTGCCGCCCAATTTGGCGATGCCTTCTTTGAGAGCCGTGTCGATGGCCTCCTTGACCCGAGCCAGAGTTGCCGAGTCAGTCTTCGAGATGAGAATGGACACCGAGTATTTTGCTCGGTCGGAACCCTCCATTGCACGGGGTTCCCATACGTTGGCGTAACTGAACCGGACTTTGCCGGTAACTACTTTGGTTGTTGCACTCATAGTTGTGAAGTTTAGTTATTAGAAAAATCGAGTTTTGCTTGTTCAATCCCCATTGCCGGACGCTTGTCAGACTCGGGGACCAGAGTGGGTTTGCCTGGAGCCTTGATGACAAAGTCTCCAACCAGTAAGCCGAAGTCCTTTTTGAGGAGCTTCTCGATAGCCGGGATCCCGGCCAGTTTGACAACTTGGAACTGATCCGGGGTGTAGTCGCATGCGGTAAGAACTTCCTGAACTGCACTCTCGTCAGTCCATTTCCGTATTGACCTTCCTTCGACTACCTTATATCCCGGGATCTTCTCGCCCGAGATGGCTTTGGAGAGCAGGTGCTCAGATACAGCATTTACCCATTCTTGGAGCATGGGGGCTTGCTCGAAAATCTGAGCGAGTTCCTCAGTGGTCAGGAGTTCGGGCTCTTTAAACTCGTGTTTGGCCAAGTCCAGATTGTGGTCTGCCATCTTGCGACACAGAGCTTTGACTTTACACCACCTGCACCAGTGCCCGACTTGGAGTTCCCCCTCCCCGGAGTAAGCGAGAGCTGCTTTGGGTTTCACTACCTCCTCACCCCATTTGTAGAGGTCTTCGGGGGTAATCTCCCATGACGAGATTCGATCCTGCCGGGGCTGGACGATAGTCAACTTTACCATGTTGATGTCGTAGACCATCTCAAATTTGGACAATGCCCCAAGAGCATACAGCATCAGCTGAGCATTGTTCTCAGCGAAAACCGGCACGCCAGTGCCAAACTTGAGGTCTATGATCTCCATGACCCCGTCAGCGATAATGCAAGCGTCTCCAGTGCCGAATCCTTGTTCGACCCAAGCCGAGAAGTCCAGTCGCTCCTCCAGAAGAACGAGTGCGTCTTTGGTTTTCCGTATAGCTTCCGTATATTGGTCCGTTACGTACTGGCAATAAGCCATTACGGGCTCATCCATGGCCTCAGTGTAGAGGTCACTCTTCTTCAGCTTCCTGAGTTCAGCAGACGTAACGTCAACAGGCGTTATGCGGAACCTCGCTCGGAGGTAACATTCTGCCATCTCGTGAGCCAGAGTACCCTCTTCGGCATACTTGGAAGGCTTACCGGTTTCCTCAACCTTTTCCTCCAGTCTGGCACTGGGGGTGCAGTTGATCCACCGGTCTGCCTTTGATGCCGAAAGCATGGCGTGCTTACGAGATGAGTGATTCGGGGCTCCCATTACGCAAGGTCTTTGAGGAATTCGTAGAATGCGTCGTAGTTTCTGGCATCCAGTCCCGTCACATTCTTCGCTCCCAGTTCAGTGAGCTTTGCCCGGATGGTTTCGCGGTGGTTGTCCACCTTACTTGCCAGGAGAGTCCGGATGTCCTGAATGGAGACAGCGGGGTCGGAACCCAAAGAGGAGTTCGCATCCATCGGCATGGGTTCGGGCTCCTCAGTCTTTTTGGGGGCTGGAGCCGGAGCCGGAGCTGGCTTCTTCACGTCCTGTGCAGGAGCTGGTTTCTTGACGTCAGTCGTCTTAACTGTCACGGGATTTGCTCCGATAACCTGACAGATCTTGCGGACCATTTCGAGATCCTGAGTTTCTTCGAGGTTTGCCTCGAACTTAATTTCTACTTTCATTGGCTTGATGATTTTTGATTATGGTGTTCAGAAGTTCAATGTACTTGCTGAGAGGTATAGCCGGGTCATGGAGAACAGTTTCATGAAACAGGGACCCGAGATGGAACACCTTCGTCTCTCCCGTTTTGACCGATAACTCGGCTCTGTAGTTCCCGTTTGTCAGAATACATGTCTCTCCATTAAATTCGGAGCTCCATGCTCCTTTGTAGAGGTTGTCGATAGATACACGGAGCCAAGCTGCTAAACGGGAGACTTGCTCCGAATTCAACAAGGTTTTTCCGTTCAGAACCCGGTTGAGAGCTGCTCGGGGGAACCGGTTATCGGGGAACAGAATTTCTGCCACTTCTTGAAGCCTGAGCCCTCTCTGTTCAATTAATTCTCTGAGATTGATAGTCATTGTGTTGTCCATGTTGTTTATCCCAAATATAATTAATTTTCCCCACATATTGAAATTTTTTTCAATCTTTTTAGTGAGAATTGTTTACTTAGTGAGGAGGTAGACCACCTGAGCAATAAATATGCTCCTCCTGCTGGGGTTGACCCGGGCATACACTTCTCGTAGAGGCTCAATGGCTTTCTCAAGCTTGAGGTCCTTTCCTGCCATTCCCGAACTTCGGCTTTGTCGTTCCCCCAACCAGACACGGGGACAAATTTTGAGCTGAGCACATAGGCGGATTTTCCGTCCTCCGAAAACGGCTGTTGAGTGATGGCTCCCGGGGTACAGTTGGGGTTGATCTTCTTCTCGAACGAGACGGGCTCCATGGGTGTAGATCCCTCCCCCGGAAGCTTGTCCATTTTCATGTAGTGAAATCCGAACTCGTCTTCGTACTTAAATACTACGTATTTTTCGATCTTTTCCATAGTTTACTGATTTACTGGCATTTCATTCCAAAGTATTGGAAGTGTTTGCCCATTGCAAAAATGTCTTTGAGCTCCGTTTCCGTGTAGGTCTCGTATACCCCTTCCATATTTATGTGGCTTACCCCATTTGACTGTGACAAAGCCCGAAACGAAGTGAATACTCCTTCTACCTGTCCTGCGTTAGTGACGATAATTACTGATTTAATTGTTCTCATAATTTTGTAGGTTTTTAAGAAGCATAACCCGAACCCATCTGCAGAAGGTAGACCAATACCCTGAATAGAATGGGTTGGGTTATGCTTATTATTTACACTACAAATATAATACTTCTGCGGTAAAATCAGCATTTTTTTCCGTATGTTTTGAGAAGTCTCATCATGACAATTTCGAGAGGGTTTGGTGAAGCTGGTTCTGACTGTCTTTGGCCTTCCACCAATTTCTCCCATATTGAGCCAGCTTTAAATCCGATGAATGCCAGGAGCTTCTCCTTTCTTGTGAGAGGTTTGTCGGTTTTAATGCCAAACCGGTCAAGAATAGACTGAATCCCTTCATTGACAAAATCCGACTGATTGGTAACTGATTCTCTGCGAATAACTCCGAGGAGAACCTCTACCACATTGCTGGGGCCTTTCAGCTCCTTGGATACGATCCCGTTGTAATAGTTGTTCGATTTGGGGTCCGGGTCTGCCGGAAGGTCCCAGTTGAATTTTTCTTCCATGTTTTACTATTCGTTAATTCCATACTTACCGCGGACGTATGCTTCGCCAGTCTTGAAGCCCATGTAGACGAGAAGAGCCTCTCGTTTGGTTAAGGTGTTGTCCATGCCGGACAATTCGTTTGCTAACTTAACCATCTCCAACAAGACAGAGGAAACATGACTGGCTGTTTCATCGTCAAGACTGTTAGCTCGCTCCTGCATTCTGTTTATAAGCTCCACCACTTTGTCCTGTTCAACCTCGGGACCTATGAGACTTGAGAAATAGCCTTCTCTGATTGCCGGCTGTGCCGGCTCATTCCATGCGATTTTTTTCATAATAATTGGCTTGAATTTATGTTCCTTAATGAATGCTTCTATGTGTTCTATTTTCTGCTTTTTTAATTCCATTACCTGATTGAGGACTAACAGATCCCCGTCCTCCGTAGTTACTACGTCCAATCTGGTTAGCTGAGGATTCATGTATGTGGTCAACATTTCTGAAAGTTATTTCTCTGGAGGAAGTCCTGGAGCTCCTCTTGTGTGTAGCAGGTGGAGATGATCCCGTTACTGAAATAGAGATCGAAAGCACCCGAAGGAAGCTGAGTAACCATAAGTCTTAAACCATTGCTGTCGATGTAACTTGTAATTGCCATTGTCTTATCCTTTTGTTTGTATCACAAATGTAAGAAAAGTTTTTTGAAATAAAAAATTTTTTGATTGAAAAATGAGAAAAAAGTTGGGATCCCCGAAATTAAAACTGTTTGATTGGGTTTATGTTCCAGGAGCTGGAATTTCATACACCCCGTGTCCAAACCAGTTCCTACCATATTTACGAACGGGATTCGGCTAGGGATGAGGATCTCCGTCTCGGATCCGAGACGGAGGTCCTGTACCTATTAATAAGTACGTGCTCCTCCGTGATTGTTGGTCCTCCCAAAAACCCTCTCCATTTGTGATTTAGGAGGGTGTTTTGGGA
>ERZ780177.2033-NODE-2033-length-17668-cov-2.818373_pt1 | contig 17668 bp, 16 predicted proteins | sample MGYA00510973_ERZ780177 | MGnify/ENA primary metagenome ERZ780177 (study PRJEB29588, sample SAMEA2144396) | human gut metagenome | biome: human gut; feature: human-associated habitat; material: faeces | place: Denmark | collected 2008/2010 ...
ATTTACTACTACAGCTCCCTGCTCCCCCTTCTCCGGATTTCCTTCCCAGATAATCTCTTTACGTTTCAAATCCCATTTCCAGAGTTTCAGCTTAATGGCTTTCACCAACAAGTGGTGTTGAAGATTTTGCTGTTTCAGTTGTTGCTGCTTCTGCTCCAACTCCTGCATCAAAAGATTATAAGGTTTCATTAATTCCTGTTCACCATTCATAGTGGTACTTCCAGTTGCGAATTTTATTATATTTTCGGAAATAATAGACCGCCACTATCAGTGAAGCAATGAAGGCAAACAGAGTTATTAAATATAAAATATACATCATAATTCAGGTTATCCTTATAATTGAACTACAAAGAAACTCAATTCTCAGATAACCCTTAAATTATATCTTCGACTGATTATTAAAAAAAGTACTCAAGGTTATTAAAAAAAGTACCACCCATCTAATACACAAGCACTTAAGAATCTATTTCTTTTTGAGCATTCTTAAATTCCGAAGGAGTCATTCCTGTTTTTCCCTTAAACAACTGATGGAATGTAGGCATGCTGTTGATGCCCGATGATTCAGCTATTGCACGCAAAGTATAATCGGGTTGTTCCTTCATTAAATGTATCGCATAATTCAGGCGCAGGTTATTGATATATCCGCTCAGGTTGGTGTCCGTATTCTCCTTTATCATCTTGGCAAAACGGGTATTATTCATGCGGACAATTTTGGTCAGTTCCTCCCTCGACAAGTCGGGAGAAAGATACATTTTATCCCGCTTTATAATGTAATCCAATTTCTCAAAAATCATCTTGTTCATCTGCTTATCCTGCTCTTCGTTATCACCGGATTCGTCTTCCACTTTCTCTGGAAAAGAGAGATCTTTCTCTACGCCCAGTTGCGAGCGGTCCATTTCTTCCTGCATGGAGAATTGCTCATTGATACGTTTTACCAACGCTTTATTTTTGTTTTTGATTACACAGTTTTGCAGCCAGAGTCTCCACAAAAAGAACAATGCCAGTAATGCGCCACTCAGAATACATATCAGCGTAATGGTTCGAATCTTCAGCTGAAACGCCTGCTTCGAGATGCGGGCTTCTTTCTCGTTTAACTCATAAAGTGCATCCAGTTCCAGTGCTGCATTCTGCTTTTCCCGCTGATAAATGCTGTCTTTTATTGCAGTGATATCCCTTTGAAGATTTATAACCGTTTTATAGTTCTCTAATTTAGCATTGGCTTGTATTTCCAAATTCAGGATGCTGAGATATTGGCTATTTAATGTATCCTGCTGACGCATTACTTCCTTAAAATCACGACAATTATCCAATGCAGCCTGATATTCTCCCAAAAGCAATAAATAAGGAGTAGCATCAAATTTACCATCAGGAGTGGAAGCAGCATTTGTCGACTTATATTTCTTATAATAGGCAGCTGCACGCTTTCGGTCTCCCGTCAAATGGAAAAGATAAGCCAATTTGGAGTATACATACGCAAATTGCAGATCCAATAAGTCCGCACGGATTTTCGGCTGTCCACTCATCCTGTCAAGCAATTTTTCGCGTTGCAGACCTATTTCCAAGGCCTCGTTCGATCGCTTGTCAGCAATCAGATAGCCCATCTTCACTCCATAGAAATAGGAAAGCATGACCTCATAGTCTTCATTTTTAGAATTATCGAGCAAGTCAATGGCCTGATCAAAGAACAGATACCCCTCTTCTTTGAAAGAAAGCCTTCTTTTGTTCTCTCCCATACAAAACAATAACTTACATTCGGACTGTATATCTTTAAGTTCGCGCGCCAGTTCCACCCCCTGAACAGCATAGCGCATGCTTTCCTTATATTCGCTTAGCAGAGAAAATAATTCAGCCATGGAAACCGTCATCCTCAACAAATGTGAAGGGTTATCGTGTGACAGGGAATCACTGACATAAGCCCTACGGGCATAATACAGAGCGGATTTATTTCTGTACATATTGCGATAAACCACACTGCGCAGCTCATCAACAACATTTAGAGGCATTGCACTGTTAACTTCAGCGTTATCCAATAATCGCAAGGTCCGAACAGGATCTTTCATATAATTCTTCATAATATACTCCCTGGTATATTGTTCCGGCGCACGGTTATCCCCCCCTGCCCGGACAGGCAGAGATAGGAATCCCAATAAAAGGAAGCACAAGTAGTAGAAATGTCTCATAATATCTTTCTTATTCTTCTGTGTCTATTTTCTGATGGACTGCACAGTCTGCGCAAATGCCCTTGATAACGTAATTTATACCGGTCTGCATAAACCCTTCCGGAAGGTTGACCGTTGGAGCATGCACACTTCGGATGCAGTACGTCTTGTGGCACTGCTCACAATAGAAATGCATGTGCTGGTCTTCCACCGTGCACATACAGCAATCTTCGCAAACCGCATATTTCAGCGAACCGCTTCCATCGTCCACTCCATGTATCAGGTGATGGGAAAGAAACAGGGTTAATGTCCGGAAGATAGTAGATTTATCAACCGTGTCGAGTTTATCCTCCAGGTCAGTCACGGACACGGCCCGCTTCATCTCCATCATAGTACGGAGAATCAACAGCCGCATGGCCGTAGGCTTTATATCCCGCAGGGACAATTTATGCAAATATATTTCTTCCATATTTCTTAAAACTTCTTTCTCAATATACGGACTGAATTCAGCACCACCAACAAAGCTACGCCAACGTCAGCAAACACTGCCGCCCAAAGAGTGGCAAATCCGCAGGCACCCGCCAGCAACACCAACACCTTCACCGTAATAGCACCTACTATATTTTGCATCACTATCCGTCGTGTTGCCCGCCCTATAGAGATAGCGGTTGCAACTTTGGATGGCTGATCAGTCTGAATAACGACATCCGCGCTTTCGATGGCAGCGTCCGAACCTAACCCTCCCATGGCAATACCCACATCACTGAGAGCCAATACAGGAGCATCGTTCATACCATCTCCGACAAATGCGACAGACATACCCGGAACAGAATTGAGTTGTTCCAAATGAACGGCCTTATCTTCCGGCAATAAGTCACCGTAGGCTTTGTCAATTCCCAATTCCTTTGCAAAGATATTAACAATCTCTTGTTTATCCCCGGATAACATTTGAATATTATCTATTTTTAAAGCCTTTAATTTTTTAATAGCATCTACCGCATCCTCTTTCAGAGTGTCTGAAAGTAGCAGTTGTCCGGCATACTTCCCATCCACGGCACAGACCACTACCGTAGCTACATAATCCGCAAGTTCTTCGGGTACAGCTATCTGACGGTCAGTCAATAAACGGATATTACCGACAAGTACCTGATGGTGTTCCACCTCAGCTTCCAAACCGTATCCGGCCAATTCATTCAGAGAAGTCACAACCGCAGGTTTCACACCACGTCCGGAAGCATAGTGAACAATGGCTTGTGCCACAGGATGGGTACTTTTCTTTTCTACAGATGCCACTAAACTCAGTAATTCATCTTCGGGGATATCTGTCGCCTGTATGGATGTCACACGGAAACTGCCGGTAGTCAACGTACCTGTTTTATCGAATACAACTGTATTGATACGGGTTATGGCATCCAGATAATTACTTCCTTTAAACAAGATGCCTGTACGCGAAGCCGCTCCTATTCCGCCAAAATAGCCCAATGGGATGCTGATAACCAATGCACAAGGGCAGGATATCACCAAAAACACCAGTCCCCGATAGAGCCAGTCATTGAACACATAGTCAAATCCCGGATGCACAGCCGCAACAAGTGCAGGAAGGGCAACGATAACAAAAGCCAACAGGACTACAATCGGTGTATAGATACGGGCAAACTTCCGGATAAAAAGTTCCGCCGGTGCTTTCCGTTCCGCCGCATCCTGAACTAAAGTAAGAATACGTGCCAGAGTGCTATGATCATAAGGTTTCGTCACTTGTATACGCACCGCCTGTCCGCTGACAATCATACCGGCAAGCACCTCGCCTCCTTCGGAGACATTACGCGGCATACTCTCCCCCGTCAGTGCCGAAGTATCGAAGACGGCATAAGGATTTTGCAAGCTACCATCCAAGGGAACCCGTTCGCCGGGCTTCACTTCAATCACTTCTCCTACATTTACCTCACGGGGGGAAACTGTACTTAGTATCCCCTTTCGGTACACATCTACCTGTTCGGGACGTACATCCAGCAAATCTTTGATATTACGGGATGCCTGATTCACAGCCTTATCCTGCAACATCTCCCCGATGGAATAGAGTAGCATTACTGCCAGTGCTTCCGGATATTCTCCGATATAGAAAGCTCCAAGAGAAGCCAATGCCATCAGCGAAAACTCATTGAACCAGTCTTTTTGCAAAAGACTCTCCCAAGCTTCGCGCATCACAGGCAGTCCGACAGGCAGGAAGCCTATAAGAAACCAAAGGAACTCGGTAACCGGATTAGCGAACCACGTCCACTCCTGATGCTGGAAGATAATACCCAACAGAAGGAAGACACCGGACAACACCGGAGCCCACCACTTCTTAATGATAGATTTCTCTTTTTCTTTGCTCTGCGAATGAGTATGTGAACAACAACACTGACATTTACTTTCCATAATCTTTTTATTTTTTTAGTTGGTACAAAGGTAAGGAATAGGAAATGCAACCGGGTTGCAAAGGGCCCATTGACAACTTATTATAAATTATTTCTGTAATTGCATAAAACTAAAATCCTATTCGCAAGAAACTAACTCTGTTTATGCACATTATTATTCTTACAACAAATATTATTATTTCTTACAACAGTTGTGCTTCTTTCTTACAACATCTATTGTAAGAAAGAAGCACAACTGTTATAAGATTATTTTTTAGCACTTTCAAGAATAATTTCTTGTATCCCGGAGATTAAACGGATTGAAAAGAGGATAAGTTATTAAACATTCTCAAAAAGAGCAATCACTGTCAAACTTTTATTGAAGATAAATAGTTTAATATATAAATATAAACAACGAACCAATATGAAAAATGTAGTACTCATAGGAGCCAGCGGTTTTGTAGGAACCGCCATCCTGAATGAATTGCTGAACAGAGGCCACAAAGTAACTGCCATTGTACGCGACCTGGCCAAAGTGACCGCCAGCAATCCGAACCTGAAAGTCGTTCAGGCAGATGTGACCGATACCGATGTTCTGATTGAGGCCAGCAAAGGTAAAGACGCCGTCATCAGTGCTTATAACCCCGGCTGGAAGAATCCCAATATATACGAAGAAACACTGAAGAACTATCCGCTGATAGTGGATAGTGTGAAGAAGGCCGGTGTTGAGCGTCTACTTATCGTGGGCGGTGCCGGAACCCTGTTCTATGCTCCCGGAAAGATGGTGATGGATGCTGACGATGTTCCAGCCAAACTGTTGCCCGGAATCAAATCCCTCGGAGAATTCTATCTGAATACGCTTCGTAAAGAAAACGATATTGACTGGATATTCCTCTCTCCTGCCGCCAACATGACACCTGGTGAACGTACCGGAAAGTTCCGTATCGGAAAAGATGACTTAGTGGTAGATGTAAATGGAGACAGCAATATCTCCGTTGAAGACTATGCCGTGGCAATGGTAGACGAATTGGAACAGAAGCACCACCACAAGGAGCGCTTCACCATAGGATATTAAACAAGGCTATTTCAGAAAAGGATTTCTTTAAATTTCAAAACAGAATAAATGCCGGCAAATAAAGATTCACTCTTCTTTTTGCCGGCATTTGTCTTTTTACCAAACTTAATTGAACTAACCCTATTTATTCTGCATTCTTTTTCAGCCATTCCAACCTGCGCATATCAGGCAGGTGCTTTACCTTGAAGTTCTCAAACTTAACATTAAACCCGCCTCCATCGGGACAGGCAGCCATAAACCCAACCTTCACCGGAATATTATCCTGCAACCATGCATTCCGCATCATCGTATAAGTCTTGTCATCGAACGAATAGAAGATTTCAACGGCATCCAGCCTGCGGACAGCTTTAATCCAAATATAAGGAACAGGTTTATCCAACGTGATTACACTCCAGTCACTGGTCTTGTGAGTCACCACTGTACTCAGATTGAATTTTCCGTCTACAAACTCAATGCCTGCTTTGATGTAGTTTTCATGATCGATGCGCAACATCAGTCCCGCTTGGTCAAAGCGTGCCTTATAATCGCCAGTCACTTTCACTTTAACTTCAAATTCACCGCCATACGTTGCATAATAGAAAGGGGCGTCATCCACAGTAAAGCCATAATGAGAGATACGCCAATAATCACTCTGCGGAGTGACAAACATCGAAAGACTTTTATCCTTTATTTCCCACTGTTCAGGTTCGTTGAACCACTGCATTTTTTCCAATGTCTGAGCAAAAGAGGCTTGTACCCCAATCATCATCAACAGACTAAAAAGTAACTTTTTCATTTCTCGTGTTATTTTAATTAATTATTATTCTGACATATATTTAGCCCTGTCCGCTTCGGTGATCGTACGTAGCACCCGGCAAGGATTACCGACGGCCAGCACATTGGCAGGAATACTTTTTGTAACCACACTTCCGGCACCAATAATCGAATTATCACCAATCGTCACTCCCGGCAACACGCAGACCTGGGCACCAATCCACACATTATTTCCGATAGTGATAGGATAGGCATATTCAAGCCCCTGGATTCTCTGTTCCGCATCCAAGGCATGTCCGGCAGTATAGAAACCACAGTTCGGAGCTACAAAAACATTATCACCAAATGTAACTTTAGCTCCATCCAGAATGACGCAATTCACATTCGAATAGAAGTTCTCCCCTATTTCGATATTATATCCGTAATCACAATAAAATGGTTGTTCTATCAAGAACGATTTTCCGGTCTTACCGAACAGTCGGCGGATAATGCTCTCCCGCTCCTTCTTTTGTGAAGGGCGCAAGCTATTCAGTTCATAGCATACTTCTTTGCAAGCTTCCCTCTCCGACACAAGCTCTATATCATTATTGGCATCATACAATTTCCCGGCTTTCGCTTTTGCTTTTTCACTCTCCATAATTTATTGCACTTAAAATAAATAACCACTACTGTCCCGTTTAAACTAATTAATACTGAATAAGTTAGGATATTCGTCAGTTGAAACGGAATTTTGATTTTTGTTAAACAATTGATTTATAGGCACTTTCTCAAATAACACAAAGCCTAACGTTTGAGAAATTGTATACAATGATTGCTCTAGCCCTAACTTTTTCTTGGCAAGTGCCAGAATCAGGAAAGAACATACCGCAATCCAAATTTGAGTATAGACGGCATTCTCCGAGGTGCCATAGAATGACTTGATATGAAGATGTTGCTTTATCCATTTGAAGAACAGCTCGACGTTCCAGCGCTCTCTGTAGAGTTCTGCGATCGTCAGAGCTTCGTATCCCAAATGGTTGGTAAGGAAGCGGTAGACCTTACCGGTAGCGAAGTCTTCATATGTGACCATTCTGAGAGCCTCGGGATAGCACTTGGATGGCTTGACTCCTGTCAGTTTGATAGTCTCATCACTGATTATGCCGGCCTCGGGATCACTTCCTCTGGACTCGACAACTTCGTACAGCATGTTGTCTTTCGCCCTGGTTACGAAGAAGGCTCCGTTCTTGTGGATGTGGTTAAAGAGTCTGAAGAAATCGACATAACCTTTGTCCAAAAGATAGATGGCTCCCATCTCAATACAGAGAGTATCAAGAGCCTTGACATCATGCACAGAGGCATCTGTAAGGTGGATATAGACAGGAAGATTGCCTCTCAGATCCAAGAGAGTATGCATCTTTATACCAGCTTTAGTCTTTCTGAATTTAGCCCATGGACAGAGTTTCAGACAAAGACTTATAGTGCTGCTATCAAAGGCATAGACCATATTGTCAATATCGAGCCTGAATGGATCTTCCGCATACAGAGGACGGACTCGCTTGATGAGAGCCTGTCCGAAGTCTCGGTATATACGCCAGTCCCTTTGCTCGTTTGCTTTAGCGAGAGTATTTCTTGGAACAGCGTAACTGATGCCACTATGATACAACTTATGCTCAACTGCAATCAGACTCGCCTCAATATCTCGAAGGCTATTCTTCGAAGCATACTGCGCAAGGCACATCACGAGAAACTGATCGTAGCAGGACAGATTCCTGGTACGATAGTCTCCCTTGTATCTGGCGACACATGCGTTGAAGTCTCTACGAGGTATAAACGACATAAGTTGAGCAAATACGGTTTTTCCTGTGAACATAGACTGACAGATAAGATGGTCTGTCCAAAGTTACGATTCAAGTCGTGTACAAGAAAATACCTTTATAATTAACTAAAAATAAAACAATTATAAACTTTTAACAATCCCTTAACGGGACACTAGTGATAAATAACCATTAGTTTTCATTACCTTTGCAAAGGTAAAGGCTTACAGATAAGTCGGCAATACTGATTAATAACCATTTTTCCATCTCCATACCGTATGGACATCGTAAATAAACTGAAGAAAGAGCTACTGAAACAAGCGTTCACCGAGGAACAGAAACAAACGGAACGCCTGAATGAGTGCAAACATATAGCTTCCATATATGCACAGACTGAAAATGCCATAGCAGTGTTAAGTGATATGAAAGCCAATATTAGTTATATTTATTACGGCGGAGTAGCCGAGAAACTGGGACTGGCAGAACGAAATACCGCCAAGACCATTCAGTCGATATGGGAAGAAGAAATATTCAGCCGCATTCATCCGGACGACTTACAGGAAAAGCATTTGCAGGAGCTCCGCTTCTTCCACTTCCTGAAAAGTGTCCCGGAAAAGAAACGCCCGGACTACTACCTTATACACAATATGCGCATGCGCGATCATTCGGGCAGGTATGTACACATCTTGCACAGGATGTTTTATATAGCGAGCCACTCAAACGGAAGTGTATGGTTATCCTTATGCCTTTACAACTTTTCAATGGATACGTCGTAAGTTGCACCATTCTTAACTCGGCAGACGGGCAAACTCTTGAACTGGAAAAGCAGAATTGCAAAGACCTGTTGTCAGACCGGGAAAAAGAAATTCTACAATTGATAAATAAGGGAAAAATGAGTAAGGACATTGCCCAGACATTATCCATTAGTATAAATACCGTAAACCGGCACCGGCAAAATATCTTGGAGAAACTTCAGGTAAACAATTCTATTGAAGCTTGCCGGATTGCTAAAGAATTGCACTTGTTATGATAAGAGAAGTAAGCCGGAATTAATATTAACTCACTAAAGTACATTTATGAAAGCAAAATTCTTTTTAAGCTGTATGGCGCTGGCAATCTTGTTCAGTGCATGCAATACCACCAACCGCACCCCGAAGCAGAAGATAGAACAACAAATAGATTCCCTTCTGAAAGATAAAAAAGCTACGGTAGGCGTTGCCGTACTTGCCAATGATGAGACTGTAGCTGTTTATAATAATCAAATCCATTTCCCCCTGTTAAGCGTCTTCAAGTTTCATGTGGGACTGGCTGTTCTGGATAAGATGGATAAAGGACATATTGCTTTAGATAGTCTTATTGAAGTGAAATCTTCACAACTGAAGTCCAATACATACAGTCCGTTAAGAGATAAATTCCCCGATCAGGATATTACAATTTCTCTCGGAGAATTACTAAAGTACAGTATCTCACAGAGTGATAACAACGCATGTGATATCCTTATAGAATATGCCGGTGGTATAGATCAAGTAAACGAGTATGTGAAATCGTTAGGAATAAAAGATTGTAATCTTGCGGCAACAGAAGACCTCATGCATACCTCCGGAGATGCCTATCTGAACTGGAGCACTCCGGAAGAAGTAGTCAGATTACTGAATATAGCCGACAAGCAACCCCTATTTGGAACTCAATACAAAGACTTCCTTCAAGCAATCATGCAGGAAACTTCTACCGGCAAAGATAAGCTGAAAGGCCAGTTACCTGCCGACGTAATCGTAGGCCATAAGACAGGCTCTTCCGACCGGACTCCGGAAGGGATAAAGATTGCTGATAACGATGCAGGCTTTGTTATCCTGCCCAACGGACAGAAATATTATATAGCTGTCTTCGTCATGGAGTCGCAAGAAACCGATGTAGATAATGCAGCTATCATCGCCAGTATATCCAAAATTGTATATGATACTTTAAACTCAGATATCCAATGAACAAGAACACTGATCCCCGCTGGCTCGAATGGGCCAAGGAATTACAATTCATAGCTCAGGCAGGGCTGACCTACTCCCGCGATCCCTTCGACATCGAGCGTTTTGAACGTATCCGGGAAATATCGGCAGAGATCATGAGCCATCAAAGCGGTCTGCCGGTAGAGAAAATAAAAGAATTATTCTGCAATGAAACCGGTTTCCAAACACCTAAACTGGATACCCGTGCCGCCATCTTTAATGACGGGAAAATACTTCTGGTAAAGGAAAAAGCCGGTGTATGGTCTATGCCCGGTGGCTGGGTAGACGTCAACCAAAGCATCAAAACCAATACGGAGAAAGAAGTCAAAGAAGAAGCCGGACTGGACGTAAAAGCCGTACGCCTGATTGCTTTGCAGGATAGAAACCTGCACAACGTGCCTCCTTATGCATACAATGTCTGCAAAGCCTTTGTTCTTTGCGAAGTAACAGGCGGAAGTTTTCAGAGTAATATAGAAACTACCGAAAGCAGCTATTTCTCTTTGGACGAAATACCTGCATTGGCCGAAGAAAAGAACAATAAAGAACAGATAGCCATGTGTTTCGCCGCCTATCCGGATGAAAACTGGAAGGTGCCATTCGACTAAAGATGCCACGTATCGCTATTAAAATCAGGAATATGCTGAACCAGTTGCCTTTATTAAAAGAGTAAGAAAAGAGAAACTCACAAATAATCTCTATATTTGTATGGTCTCAAACAAAAACAACTGGAATCTACAAAAAATACAGACCATGCATACGATATTGATTATTGAAGACGAACCAAGAGTAGCCAGCCTGCTCAAGAATGGACTGGAAGAGAATGGTTATCAAACCATGATAGCTTACGATGGTGCCATGGGACTGCGTCTCTTCCGTGCCCATACTTTCGGCCTGGTGATTTCTGATATTATCCTACCCAAGATGGATGGTTTTGAGCTATGTAAAGAAATCCGTAAAACGAATCCAGGCATCCCTATCCTGATGCTGACAGCCTTAGGCTCTACAGATGATAAACTGGACGGATTCGATGCAGGAGCCGATGACTACATGGTGAAACCTTTCGATTTCCGCGAACTCTACGCAAGAATCAGGGTACTGCTGAAACGTAATAATGAAGCAGCCGCACCGCAACCCCGGGAGATCAGATATTCCGACCTGTACATTGACCTACAAGGAAAAAATGTAACCCGAAACGGCACTCCCATCAAACTTTCACCCAAAGAATATAATCTGTTACTCTACATGACCGAGAATGCAGAGCGGGTTCTCAGCCGCATAGAGATAGCCGAAAAGGTTTGGAAGACCCATTTCGATACCGGGACCAACTTTATCGATGTATACATCAACTATCTCCGCAAAAAGATAGACAAGGACTTCGACACCAAACTGATCCATACCAAAGCCGGTATGGGCTTTATACTGACGGATAAACTATGAAGATCAGAACAGCCTTAACCCTGCGGTACACTTGTATCACAGCCGCCGTGTTCCTGGTATTTATCACCGCCATCTACTACGTCAGTGAGCACTCGCGCAGCAATGCCTTTTTCCGGAATCTGAAAAGCGAAGCCATCACCAAGGCACATCTGTTTCTGAATAACCAGGTGGATGCCGAAACCATGCAATCCATTTACCTGAACAATAAAAAGTTTATCGACGAAGTAGAAGTAGCCGTCTACGACACCGACTTCCGGATGTTATACCACGATGCCTTGCAAAACGACATCATAAAGGAAACTCCGGAAATGATAGAGCGCATCCTCCAGAAAAAAGAAATAGACTTCTACATCGAAGATTACCAGGGCGTAGGCATCATCTATACTTTCGAAGGTAAGGATTACATCGTTACCGCCGCCGCTTATGACGGCTACGGATATGCCAAACGGGAAATCCTGAAAGAAACACTCGCCCTATTACTATTCAGCGGACTGACCGCGCTGATTATTGTAGGCTACCTCCTTGCCCGGAGCGCATTGGCCCCCATCAGAAGCATTGTAAAAGAAGCGGAGAACATAACCGCCTCACGAATCAACAAACGCCTGCCCGTCAAGAATGAGAAAGACGAATTAGGCGAACTGAGCCTTACCTTCAATGCCTTGCTCGACAGACTGGAAAAGTCATTCAATTCGCAGAAGATGTTTGTCAGCAACGTGTCGCACGAACTGCGTACCCCTATGGCTGCACTTTCTGCCGAACTTGATCTTGCCGTACAGAAAGAACGAAGTCCCGAACAATACCAAAACGCCATCCACAACGCGTTGCAGGATTCGCAAAGAGTGATTAAACTCATCGACGGATTACTGAACCTTGCCAAAGCGGATTATGAACCGGAACAGATCAAAAGAGAAGAAATCCGTCTGGACGAACTGTTGCTCGATGCAAGGGAACTTGTCTTGAGGGCGTACCCCGATTTCCATGTGGAACTCGTATTCGAGCAGGAAGCCGAAGACGACAAGGTGCTCACAGTGATCGGTAATAGTTACCTGCTTACAACAGCGTTCGTAAACCTCATCGAAAACAATTGCAAGTACTCCCGGAACCAAACTTCTTTTATCCAGATTTCTTTCTGGGAAGAATGGTCCATCATCCGCCTTTCGGACGACGGTGTGGGCATGTCGGACAAGGACAAAGAGCACTTGTTCCAACTCTTCTACCGCGGCGAAAACAAAGATGTGGCATCCGGCTACGGCATCGGCATGACTTTGGCACAAAAGATACTGAGCCTGCACAAAGGGGAAATATCCGTCTTCTCGCATCCGGGTGAAGGGACCACTTACGTCGTTAAACTCCCGCATATCTGATTTCTCTAATGGTTTTCTAATACCATTCTAATAAATCTCTAACGGCTTCTCCACGAAGCCGTTCTTACTTTTGCGCCGTGAAATAGAAACGCAATTAGTAACTTCAAAAAAAGGAAAGAGATTATGAAGTGGAAGAAAAAGTTACAGCAGCCTCAGTATGCGCTCAACTCCGAGAAAGTATTCCTGACTGCCACACAACCGGCAAAATCCGTTTACTCATACCTGCAAACGACAAGGCTCGGGTTGACAAGAGCAGAAGTTGAAGACCGCCAGCTTACGTATGGAAAGAACGAAGTGGTTCACGAACAAAAGAAGAATCCGTTCATCGTATTCATCAAAACTTTCATCAATCCGTTCATAGGAGTGCTGACCGGATTGGCAGTCATATCACTCGTCATCGACGTACTCATGGCAGAACCGGGAGAACAGGAATGGACGGGAGTCGTCATCATCGCCGTCATGGTGGTGTGTAGTGCCATCCTGCGCTTCTGGCAGGAATGGAAAGCCAATGAAGCCACAGATTCACTAATGAAAATGGTAAAGAATACCTGTCTCGTGAAGCGTGCCGGAAGTGGTGAGGAAGAACTGGATATCACGGAACTGGTTCCGGGAGACATCGTCTTCCTGGCAGCCGGAGACATGATTCCGGCAGACCTGCGCATCATCGAATCCAAGGACTTGTTCATCAGCCAGGCTTCCCTGACCGGAGAGTCGGAACCGATAGAGAAGTTTCCGGAAGTAAAGGAAAAGCAATACCGGAAAGGCAGCATCGTGGAACTGGATAACATCTGCTACATGGGTTCCACCGTTATCAGTGGCGCAGCCAAAGGTATCGTATTTGAAACCGGCAACAGGACTTTCCTCGGTACTATCGCCCGCAACCTCACGGGACACCGTGCCACTACTGCTTTCGACAAAGGAATCAGCAAAGTAAGCCTGCTGCTCATCCGTTTTATGCTGGTCATGGTTCCTTTCGTCTTCTTCATCAACGGGTTTACGAAGGGGGATTGGTTCGAGGCTTTCATCTTCGCCATTTCGGTAGCCGTAGGACTCACGCCCGAGATGCTTCCGATGATTGTAACCGCCAACCTTTCTAAAGGTGCTCTGTCCATGTCGAAGAAGAAAACGATTGTCAAGAATCTGAATGCCATCCAGAACTTCGGTGCGATGAATATTCTTTGCACCGACAAAACGGGTACGCTGACGTGCGACAAGATTGTTCTGGAAAAGTACATCAATGCCGATGGCAGCAATGACGAAAGCAAACGAATATTGCGTCACGCCTACTTCAACAGCTATTTTCAGACCGGGCTAAAGAATCTGATGGATAAAGCCATCCTCTCGCACGTAAAGGAAATGAAGCTGGAACATCTGAAGGATGCCTACACCAAAGTGGACGAAATACCGTTCGATTTCATCCGCCGGAGAATGTCCGTAGTGATAGAAGACAAACAAGGGAAGCGCCAGATCATCACCAAAGGCGCCGTGGAAGAGATGCTCAGTATCTGTTCGCACACTGAATTCAATGGAGAAGTGCAATCTCTGACGGATGAACTAAAGGTTAAAGCCCAAAAGATCAGCGAAGAAATGAACCGGAAAGGAATGAGAGTGCTGGCCGTTGCTCAGAAAAGCTATATAGAGAAGGTGGGTAATTTCTCCGTGAGTGATGAAAAGGAAATGGTTCTGATTGGCTTCCTAGCTTTTCTTGATCCCCCGAAACCATCTGCGGCAGAAGCTATTAAGCAACTGCATGAGTATGGTGTGGAAGTTAAAATCTTATCGGGGGATAATGATATTGTAGTGAAATCCATAGGTCGGCAAGTAGGTATCGACACAAGTTATTCACTGACCGGACCGGATATTGAGAATATGGATGAGGCTACTTTGAAAGAGCATGTAAAGACCACCACCTGTTTTTCCAAATTGACGCCTCTACAAAAAACACAGATTATTTCCATCTTACAGGAACAGGAGAATACCGTAGGATTTCTGGGAGACGGCATCAATGATGCTGCCGCCTTACGGCAATCGGATATTGGCATTTCGGTAGATTCTGCCGTGGACATCGCCAAGGAAAATGCCGACATCATCCTGCTGGAAAAAGACCTGATGGTACTGGAAGACGGAGTACTGGAAGGCCGGAAGACTTTCGGGAATATCAATAAGTACATCAAGATGACGGCAAGTTCAAACTTCGGTAATATGTTCAGTGTCATGTTTGCCAGTGCGTTTCTGCCGTTCTTGCCGATGATGCCGATTCATCTGCTCATCCAGAATCTACTATATGATATCTCGCAAACTACAATTCCGTTCGACCGCATGGATCCGGAGTTTCTGAGAAAGCCACGCAGATGGGATGCATCAGACCTGAAACGTTTTATGATTTATATCGGGCCCATCAGTTCCATATTTGACATCGTCACGTATCTGGTGATGTGGCATGTGTTTGGCTGTAATAGTCCGGAACATCAGTCCTTGTTTCAATCGGGATGGTTTATTGAGGGGCTGCTTTCGCAAACTCTGATTGTACACATGATACGTACACGGAAAATTCCGTTCATACAGAGCCGCGCCACTTGGCCCGTAATCGGTATGACTACTTTGGTGATGGTTATAGGAATTGTGATACCATTCACATCTTTCGGAGCATCCATTGGTTTACAGGCGCTTCCATTGAGTTACTTCCCGTGGTTGATGGGGATTCTGCTCTCCTATTGCGTACTGACTCAATTGATAAAGAACTGGTATATCAGAAAGTTTTCGGGTTGGTTATAAAAGAAAGCCCTGCTTTTCTTCTTTGTCAGACGATACTGGCGGATGAAGAAAGCAGGGCTATTAGTATCAACAAAACTACAGTACTATTATTCAGATTCTATCAAATGGTCTGTTATTCAGAAAAAGATTCGTCGCATACTTCGGTGACTTGTTCATAAGGAATACATCCATAGCTGCGATCGTCCAGATAACGCAATGCTACATACGGTACATCTGCCCCGGAAACATACATTTGCAATATAGATATAACCTCCGCCATACGCGAAGTGAATGAGCCATTTCGTTCATTATAAACCTTCACCCACACACGGTCTCCTCTTTTGATGGGAAGTTCTATATTCTTCATAAACAGTATAATTAATGCGTTTGTTGGAATTACTTGCATAGTAACGGCAAATAGCAGCTACAAAGTTGTGTCTTTTTTGACAGAAAAGCAAACAAACCCTAACAAAATATGAATAAATCTTATATCGGACAGCAAAAACAATATTAAAATTAGTCCCTGATACATACAGCTTTCGATTTTTTACCCCAGCAGGCAAAAGGAATCGTGTTTCCGCTTTATCCTTTGAAAGTGGAATGCTTCTTTACGTACCTTATTATCAGGAAAACTTCTTTTTACCATAAAATGATACCGTCTGAAAACGCCTTTCCGGTCTGCATCAAATGGTAGTTTGCCGTTACTATGCAAGTAATTTCACCTCAACGAAGTGCCATACAACATATTAAATCTGCCATCTTTCTTCTTTTTACTTTTCTTCACCAAGGAAATCACTTGCCTGTTTATTCTGTCTATCACCTCCGCATCAAACGGTTTCAGATAAGTCATCGTCACCCGAATGGACGAGTGCCCCAACGACTGGCTTATCAGTCCCACAGGTACACCACTATGATAAGCAAGTGTAGCCCATGTATGGCGTGCGGTGTACGAACTTACGGAAACACCGGGCAATAACTGTTTCATCAGCCGCGCCAACTCCCGGTTGAAATGCCGTAATGTTTCTTGATAACGGTGGTGATGTTCCTCCATGAACAAGCCACCATGCAGCAACGGGAACAAATATTCCGAATCCGTCTTGTCCCTGTACTTCTGCAACAGCCTCATCGCATCGGGCGGCACATCCACCACCATCAGTTTCCCCGTCTTGTGCCGACGGTAAGTGATGCGCCTATTTCTCAAATCCGACTTCCGCAAGTGTGCCAAGTCAATGAACGGCATACCGCGCAACATGAACATCAGCAAGAAGTAGGTAAGCACTTGCTGTTGACGCAGTGTCAGCACACTAAAGTCCGTATTCCTGAGCTGCTCCATCTGCTCTGCCGTCAGCGCCCGCTTGGTACGCGACTCCACTTTCGTATAAACATCCTTGAACAGCACCGGATTGTACCCCTCTATGCCCGGTGACATCCAGCGATTGTATACCGCCTGCAATGTACGCATATAAGTGGAGATCGTGTTCGGACTGGACTGTTGTCCAGCCAACCAGTCCTCATACTCTTTCAGCCTCTCAGGGGTGAAAATCTCCTGCATGGACAGGGAAGCAGTGGTGTTTTTCGGATGCCTTTCCTCTGCACAAAACTTCTCATAGGAACGCAGCGTGCAAGCATAAACATGCATTGCTGGGAACTTTCCTTCCCGCTTCAGCATCCCGATGACTTCCGGTATGTAGAGCCGTAAGTCATCTTTCGCATTTTTTCTTTCTACATTCATAAAGCATTGATTTTAATTACATGATTCAAAAAACTGCTTGTACCACAGAACGTACGTGCAGTAGTAATGTTTATGGGCGCCAAAGATAAAGCTAAAGGAATCCGGCAAGAGAATATTTATAAATTATACAAATCTGGTATTGAATTTGATTTATAACGGAAAAGTAATGAACTAATGCTGATAATGATTTAGGCGCGGATTACGC
>ERZ780177.2036-NODE-2036-length-17648-cov-9.053828_pt1 | contig 17648 bp, 15 predicted proteins | sample MGYA00510973_ERZ780177 | MGnify/ENA primary metagenome ERZ780177 (study PRJEB29588, sample SAMEA2144396) | human gut metagenome | biome: human gut; feature: human-associated habitat; material: faeces | place: Denmark | collected 2008/2010 ...
TATTCAAAAACGGAGCAAAATCATTATCCGAAGCATTGTTGCTGTCAATGCTGTTGTTGATTGCAAGAAAACGGACATCTTTCTGCGGAAACAGAATTTCCGTATAAAATCCGACTTGCAGATAGTTTCGCCCTAATCGGCTCATATCCTTAACAATCAATGTTCCGACATTGCCTGCTTCAACTTCTTTTATCAAAGACTGAAAGCCTGGGCGATTGAAATTTACACCCGAAAAACCATCGTCAGTAAAATGGCGGATGTTCTCAAAGCCATTTCTACGGGCATAATCTTCGAGGTATTTTTTCTGATTGGTAATGGAATTACTCTCGCCATTCAGGTCATCATCTCTTGATAATCTCTCATAAAGTGCTGTAATCTTTGAAGTCCTTGACATTCTCTTAACCTCCTTCCTTATGTATTTTCAATTTAGGACAGTTAATTTTATCGTCCTATTAAAGTATAGCCCTCCGGGGACAACTCGATGGCGGTGACGGTCTCGCCGTAGTTCGCCGCCCATGCGTCAAAGTGCTGCAAGCCCTGCTCTTCCAGCGCCGACATCTGCAAATACCGCTGGATGGTGTAAAGCTCCACCATGCTGTTGCTGATGGGTGTGCCGGTGGCAAAAATAATGCCGCGTCCCCCGGTAATCTCGTCGAGGTAGCGGCACTTCATAAATAAATCGCTGGATTTCTGCGCTTCGGTCTGGGCAATACCTCCCACATTGCGCATCTTCGTATACAAAAAGAGATTCTTAAAATAGTGTGACTCGTCAATGAAGATGCGGTCAACGCCCAATTCCTCAAAGGTGACCACATCGTCCTTGCGGCTCTGGTCGTTCAACTTGTCGATCTTGGCTTGCAGGCCCTTCTTGGTTTTCTCCATCTGTTTGATGGTGAAATTCTCCGCTTTTTCTCGCTTGGCTTCGGAAATGCCCATCATAATTTCGTCGATTTGACGCTTCAGAATGGCTCGCTGGCGCTCTACGCTCATGGGGATCTTCTCAAATTGTGAATGGCCGATAATAACGGCATCATAGTCGCCGGTGGCGATCCGTCCACAGAATTTCTTGCGGTTTTTGGTTTCAAAGTCCTTGCGGGTGGCGACAAGGATGTTCGCTGCCGGATAGAGCTGCAAAAACTCAGTGGCCCACTGCTCTGTCAGGTGGTTGGGCACCACAAAAAGAGATTTCTGGCACAGGCCCAACCGTCTTGATTCCATCGCCGCCGCGACCATCTCAAACGTCTTACCCGCACCGACAACATGCGCCAGCAGCGTATTTCCGCCGTAGAGAATATGTGCTATGGCATTAACTTGGTGCTTGCGGAGCGTGATCTCCGGGTTCATACCGCTGAAATTGATGTGGCTGCCGTCGTACTCACGGGGTCGGTTGGAATTAAACAGGATATTGTAGGTCTTGCAGATGGCTTCACGCCGGTCAGGGTCTTTCCAAATCCATTCAGCAAATGCTTCTTTGATAAGCTCCTGCTTGCTCTGCGCGATAGCCGTCTCTTTCTTATTCAGAACGGCAATTCTGCGCCCTTCTTCATCGTATTGGTAATCAAAAATGCGGACATCCTTCAGGTTAAGTGTCGTTTCGATGATCTCATAGGCGTTGATGCGCTTGGTGCCGTAGGTGCTGATGGCCTTCACATTGCCGCGATCCTTGCTCTTGCCCTCGATACGCCACTCGCCGGTGATGCCGGAATAGTGGACCTTCATGCTCCATTGCGCGCTGCGGGGCGTCCCCAGCGTTTCAAAAATAAATCGGCGGACATATTCGGTGTCCAGCCATGTAGCGCCCAGCCGGACGGAGATCTCGCTGGCGGTGAGGTCGGTGGGCTGCACCTGCGCCAGAGCATCGGCGTTGATCTGATACTGCGGGTCCTGCTCCGCCTTGCCTTGGGCAACTGCCAATTTTTGACGCACATTGCCGGAAAGGTATTCGTCCGCGGGCAGGTACTTTTCATTTACGCCCTCGGCGTAGTCAGGGTTGAGAAACACCACGCCGGTCAGCTCGGCAAACAGCGTTTCCTCGTCCTTGCCGGTGAGCCTGCCCATATAGTCCATATCCACATGGGCCTTTTCCCCAATGGACAGCGCCAGCGCCTCCACCGCCGTGTCTACCTTTTCAGCAGGTTTGTGGCTGCGGATGGTGCGCTTGGTAAACAGGTCTGCCTTGCGCTTCAGGTTCCGATCCTCGTCCAGAATTTCCAGTGAACACAGCAGGAAGTAAGAACTGTCCTGGTCAAACGCGATGGCGTTGCCGCGGGAATTGATGAGTCCATATTTCCGGGTGAAGGCGTCGTAGAGGGTATTCAGCTTGGCCTGCTGCGCCTTGATCTCCTCATCGGGATAGTCCTCGGTCTGGTATTCCAACAGCGTCCGCACACAGTCCCGCAGCTCGATCATGCCGCGGATTCTGCTCTCTGCCGTCTTGGATACCTCCTCCGGGTTCATGCGGCTGTTTTCACGGTAGTAGATCTGCCCGTCCACCAGCGTATAGGAAAAATTGCGGACAGCAGGATCGGCCTCAATGGAATGATCCTCGCCCTCCAGTTCTTCCTCCCGGTCATAAGCGGTGATCTCGCCGTGGACATTCTGAACAGCTTCCGCCAGCAGCGCTTCCAACGGCTGCTCCGGGTACGGCTCGCAGGTAGGCGTGGGGCCGAACGGCCCGGACACCATCTTCATCTCGCCCAGCACCATGTCGGGGTGGTCGATGAAATAACTGTTCATCTGGATGCCGTCCTCGTTGGTGGCAAGGTGTACCCATTCGGGTTCTATATCCACCATGCGCTCGCGCTTTTGGAGGAACAGAATGTCTGAAACCACCTCGGTGCCCGCCGCGGCCTTGAACGCATTGTTGGGTAGGCGGATGGCCCCCAGCAGCTCTGCTCGCTGCGCGATGTATTTTCGTGCGCTGGCAGTGCGCTTGTCCATGGTGAAGCTGGAGGTCACAACGGCGATAACGCCGCCCGGTCTGACCTGATCCAGCGCCTTGGCGATGAAATACTCATGGATAGGAAAATTCAGTCGGTCATAGCGTTTATCCGCCACATGAAACTGGCCGAAGGGAACATTGCCAATGGCAACATCAAAAAAGTTATCCGGGAAGGCAGTTTTCTCATAGCCCTGCACCGCAATACTGCTGCGCTGATAAAGCTGGCGGGCGATGCGCCCGGAGAGATCGTCCAGTTCCACGCCGTAGAGCTTGCTGCCGCTCATGCTTTCCGGCAGCATACCGAGAAAATTGCCGATACCGCAGGCTGGCTCCAGAATGTTGCCCTGCGTGAAGCCTATCTGCCCCAGGGCGGCATAGATGCCGCGGATGACCACAGGCGGCGTGTAGAACGCCGTGAGCGTGGATTCGCGGGCGGCGGCGTATTCGGCATCCGCCAGCAGGTCTTTCAGCTCGCTGTATCGTGGGTTCTTTTCATCGAAGAAGTCCGCCAGACCGCCCCAGCCCACATACTGCGCCAGCACCGCCTGTTCCTCCGCTGTGGCGCTGCGGTTCTCCGCCTCCACGGTTTTCAGGGTACGGATCGCGTCCAGATTGCGCTGAAAACGCTCCAGCGGTGCGCCCTCTCCAATATGGTCATCGGTGATGCGGTAGTTCCGGCCATCCGTGTCCAGCGGATAGGCAAGCGCGTTTTGCTTTTTCTTTTTCGGCGGGGTGAGTACCGCAGGCGGCTCGTCCGTCTGCGGTGCCGCGGTTTCCCGCACCATGTCCGATTGCTCCATGTGAGCGCGGACATAGTCGAGGGATTCCTTTCGGAAGATGGGAAAGCCCGTCCCGCCTTCAAAGGTCACGTCCCGAAGGGATACCCTTTGCGTATGATCGTCTACGCTGTCCACTTCAAACTGCCGCCCATCTATGGTCAGGCGTGTGCCAACGATAACGGGATCGGCAGTTGAAACAGGTTCGGACTGCGGCTGCTCCGGCTTCGCTGCGGTGTTCCTGGACTGCTCCACATAGAGCCATTCCGCCGCTTCCTTTTCGTTGACTGCCTTTCTGACCTGCTCCAGATAATCCTCAGCCTGCCACTCGCTGGGAAAGGTCTCACGGACGCCCTCGCTGTCAACATAAATTTCGTCCCGAATATCGTCCCAGACGGCGTAGCCGTCGTCCGTTTCGATCACGCTGAACCGCTCATAGGCGGGCGGCTGCTCTGCGGCAAGCCGTGCTGCATCCTCTGCGACCTGCTCCACAAAGCTGCGTTCCTGCTGAGGAGCATCATGCCGGTGATTGAACAGGCTGAAAGTGCCATCTAAGTAGGCAATGAGCTGATATTTGGCTTCACGAACAGACTTGTAGCTGTGGTCATCTTTCTGCATTTCACCCAACCGGGCATTCAATGCGTCCATGAGCCACATTGCAGTGGACTTATCCTGCAATTCTTCTTCAATCAGCGGTACTGCCTGATAATAATCCATGCCCATGTAATAGGGACGCGGCACATTGTCCGGTGCATTGTACAGACTGGAGTAAATGGCCCGCGCCACCTGTCTCCGCTCATATTCCGGGATCTTTGCGATGGCATCCTCGCCGGGAAATCGCTGCTGTGTGATAAGTTTTTGATATTCCTTGACCACATTAGGGATGGTCAGATGGACGGTATCATATTTTTTGAATCCGTAGTCCCGCACATATTCCAATCCCTTATGAGTCTTGCTGTGATTGTAACCCGCACATCCGCCACCGCTGTACTCACCGAACTGGTTCTTGATGAATTTCTGCTGTTCTTCCAGCGTGTGAGGATAGCAGAAATGCGAGTACACCGCCAGTCGTCTATCAACACTGTCTCTTAGGAAAAACTGGTCGATCTCGTCTTGTGTGATGAACATTTTGCACTGACGCAGGAAATTTGGCTGGGCGTTAAAGTGCCGCTCCGGGTAGGGCAGACCGTCCAGCACAACACCGATCCGGTGGGTGTTATAGTCAGACAGGCGGAAACGCAGGATGTCCCTATCCGCGGCATGAGCGTCAAGGAAGGTATGATATTCCTGTGCCAGCGTTTGCAGCCCACCCTCTGTCTTTGCGAATGCAACCATATCCTCGTCCAGCTCCGGGTAGCCCTTGTGCTGGTCATGGATCGCCAATGTCTGCGGGAATAGGCCCTGCCCGCGGCCTTCTTCGTTCAGGTCACGGGCTGTCATCAAAAGTGCGTCCATCGCTTCATGCAGCACCTTGTCCGGGGCCTGCGCCAGTTCGGATGCAGAGAGATAAGTCCCCGCCTCCAGCAGTTCCAGAATGCGAGCCGATGCCTGTTCCCATGTGACCATGGTCTTGCTGTACCCGGTGCGGACGCTGTCCCCTTGGGCGAGGTGGATGCCGTCCTCCAGAAACCACACGGCGTATTTGCGGCCTTCGTATTCAATGCCGCGCCCGTTCGCCCTGCCAAACTCCCGGCGCAGAAATGATATATTTTCCGATTCTGGCCGCTCCCGCATATAAAATACGGCGATGCGCTCCGCACTGTTGGGTTCGTTTCCGCCTGTGCAGAGTGCCAGGTCAATGACCTCCTGCGGCACCGTGCGCGCCGGGGCCAGAATGCCAGAGGGCGCGTCTGCCGGAGCCTCGTACACCGGAGCGTCGCCGCCCATGTCGAATAGGGCAAGCTGCTCCGCGACGATTGGGGCATTTTGCAGGCCCAGCTTGATCTTGTATTCGCCGCGCTCGATCAGGCCCTCGGTCATTTCGGTGATGACCGACCATGAAAAAACAGACTCCGAAGTGCGGGAGAGGTAGCTGCCCTCCCACATCAAAAGTCCGTCTTTCTCGGCATGGTAGCCTGTCCGAACACCGTCGGTCAGGACTTCCACCCATATATCGTTGTAGCTGTTTTTGAGAAATTCCGTCCGTTCTGCAAGATTCTTGTGCGCTTGAAAGTATTCAAAGATCTCCTGCCGCTTGTGCTTGCGTCCACCGTCGTCCAGCAGATTCGCTTCAATGAGATGCATATCCAGAAAGGCGGGCAGTTCTGCGGTATTTTGCTGTGCGGTGTCATGCTCCAGTGCAAAGGCTGCTGCCTGTTCCTGCGCCTTTTCGTCCGGATAATCACCGTAGACGCGGAGGCACTGGCGTGTTTCGGCATCATACACGGCAGCGCCGTCATAGGCAAAACCATCTTCCTCCATTGTACCGGCAACATAGCCCTGCGCTGCGGCCTCCGCTTCTTCCAGTGTCTGATAGTCCAGCTTATCGTCAAAGCCGTTTTCAGTATGGTGATAGGCTGCGACCTGATAGGGCGCGGCCATCTGCGCGGCGTAGCGGTCAATGGCTTCTGCGGTCAGCCATTCCGGTTTTTCCGGGAGGGCGTCATGCAGTTCCCGCATTTTTTTGATCTGCGCGTGGACATTGCCTGCCCACAAATGCTTTTCACTCCGGCCACCAGCGCCGAGGAAGTAGTCACAGTCGGCGCGCAGACGGTCCAGCAGTACATAATCTCCACTGTGATCGACAAAGGCAGGAAGTTCATCACTTCCTGCCTCTGTGGGTTCTTCGGTTGTCAGGCGTAGATCAGGTCGGTCAGCGCCAGTTCCTCCGCGCTGTGCCGGAGATTGTTCATCAGACCCGTCCAGCGCATGGGATCGGTCGCTTTCAGTGCCTCCGTCACGCCCTCGTTCTGTGCCATCTGCGCCACGGTCTGCTCCACCATCTTCCGCGCGGTCTGCTCGATCTCTGCCAGATGCTCCGTCAGCTTGCCGCTGGTCTTGAGGTTGGTGTAAAGCACCCTGCGGTGCTTCATCAGATATTCTCTCCGCAGCTCCGCGTACTTGCCCAGATGTACCTCCGGCATCTGCGGCATCAGCAGGTTCGGCACCTGATAGCCGTTCTGCATCCTGTAAGTGACCTCCATGCTGTTCGCTCCTTTCATGGGGTGTTTCGTGTTGTTCTGTGTGGCCATCATAACCGTTTTTTTCGCGGTTTGCAAAAAATTGATCCCGCTGGGCCTGCATGACCGTTCGGCTGATCTCCCGAAGCCCCATCTCCGCGATGTCGCTGGTGGCGATGCCCAGGGCGTTGATGGTGGGGGGCGTGTTGAATTCATAAACGTGGGCAAACTCATCGGGCGAAAAATAATCGTCCGCCCGCAGGCCCAGCCGGGTCATCAGCATATATGCCACGCTGACCTCCAGCGCGTCCCGGTAGAACACCTCTAAATTGAGGTCGTCCAGTTCCTCCAGCAGGCTGTCCTCGCGGCAGTCGCGGAGATCTTGCAGGTAGTCTGTGATGTTATCTGCCACGGCATTGTGGCAGGCAGAGCGCACGGCGTCCGCCAGATTTTCTTTTTCGGCCAGGTTGCCGAAGGTAGCTTCCAGCGTTTCGATGACAGCCGGTTCAAAGGCAGGCTGCATTGTCCAGATCGGCAGCGGACGGGCAAACCGGGATTCGTGCGTATCCGACACATCGAAGTAGAGTTTCAACAGGTGCTGTCCATCGTCACCGAACACGGCAATGCTTTTTGCACCGCGATTGACCCAGCGGCCAAACCGTTTGTTCCAGCGCTCCATCTCAAGGACCGCCGTGGCGTCCGGGCGCTGGGCGTAGATCAGAATTTGATCATCGAAGGGGCATTTGTAGTTATAGCAGGCTGCGCGGAGAAAGCCCGTCCAGCTTTGATAGCTGCCGGTGACGCTCTGCACAGTCTGGTCATAAAGCTCTGTGATAAGCTGAAATTTTGTAGGCAAGTTGGCACCTCCTATCTCTCCGGCTCCGCCCGCTTTTTTACTGCAAGCCGGTCATTCTTTTGCTGTTCTTTTTGGGCCTTTTCAAATGGCTTCCGCTGATAGCAATAAATATAAAACTGGTAATCACCTTTAACTGGCGTACAGCGGAGCATATACACATACTGTTTGGTTTTCACCATGAAGCCGCAGGAAGGAAACATCGCGCTCTTGATGGCGCAAATCCGCTCGTACCGGTTGCAGTAGCGATCCATGCTGTCAAAGTCCCGCAGCGGGGAGTCCGGCTGCTCCCGCAGCCAGTTTACGGTACGGTCAATATCGGCCTTAAAATCCGGCGTGTTTAGCGCGTCATGCTGGTGGGGCCACCATGTTGTATAAAACTGCTTGCCGCTGCCAAAATCACCACGCAGGTGTCCCACGCAGCCCGCAGACTTGTCCTGTTCCTCACTGCGGGAGAAATAGAGAGCATGCAGCGCAGGCTCATTGACGCTGTAAAAGTCAATGACATCCTTATCACTGGCGGGATACTTCTCCTGAAATTCCGCAAGGGTACGGCATCCGCCATCCAGAAAGGAAAGGCTGTCATTCTCCATTGGAATCCACCCATCAATGGGAAGCTGGAATGGCTCACGAGTGAGAACGGTGCCATAGAAGTTGACCATGAGACTCCGTGACAGTTCTATCGGCTCACCCCAATCTGCATCGCCATGGCGCAGCTCGTAGCGATATACGCCCTCCGGCACGGTGGCCCGATCAATGCGGCATTCTGTAAACAATGCCGGTCTGTCAAAAATCGCGACCTCCTGATAGGTCACCTTCTGTGCGTCATAGTTCATCTGGCTTCACCTCGTTCTTTGTGTTTCTTTTGCACTCTCTGTTGTGCCAAAAACTCCGGGACCTCCTTGAAACCGATGGTATCTGCGTAGTAGGCAGTTTTCTTTCCACCTTGCGTCAGTACCACGATGTCGCTTACAGACATAGAACGCATCCGACGGGCAAAGGGGCGGTGGTCGCTGTTGTGCTTTGTCCAAAGATGCTCCAGCGAATTTTCCTTTGCGAACATACCGGCGTAAGAACGCTGATAATCAGCGTTCTGGAGTTTTCCCTTTGCCTCCGCGTAAGATCGGAAACAGTAGTCTACATCAGCGATTGCGGGGATCTGGTAGATTTCATAGGTGCCGATCTCGTCGCTGATTTTCGGCGTTCTGGGAACATAGATATTGCCATTGCGCTCCTGCATTTCTGCAAACTCGCAAATATGATAGGCAGAATTACCGATGCAGACATGGCAATCGTCAATATAGGTGCAGGGCAGGATCAGCTTTTCGCCGTCAAAGCGGGTAATGACGATGCTTTCCCTGTCTTTGATAGTAAAGAGCGTGCGATACGCGCTGTCAATAAAGCGAATATCACGATTGTCTTTGTCGGGATTTGGAAAGGCGAACACGCCCATGATGTCTACCGGCTCACGGTCACTCATCTGGCTTCACCTCGTTCTTTTTTCGGCTCAGTACGCTTTTGTTCATATTCTCTCAGCTTTTCTTTCGCCCAATCCGGTATCTTTTCTGGATTGGCTACGCCAAGAATGTCGGAAGCATCCCACCGGCATCGTTCACCGGAATACAATTCCTCGAAGTAAACCGCACGCCCGCGTGCGCCGGGGGTGCAGCCAAATCCACTCAGCGCGAAGCCGAGTTGACAGTCTGCCGTGCGGTATTCCGGTGCAAGGCTGGTGGGGCGGAGAACGATCAGCTTTCCTTGCAGAGATCCCTCTGACGGAGGAAGGCAATCGTCCACGCCTAAAACGGCATAGGGGACATTTCGGGCCGCACGGAATGCTTTGACTTTTTCGACCTGTGCCTGCAAGCGATTCAAAAAGGTTTCTGCAATTTCCAGATAACTCTTACAGGCAAGTGCTTCGGGATACATTGTTTCTCCGAGAAAATTGTACTGCTGATAGCAGGTCATATAGGTTTCGTCCTTCGGATTGAACCCCATAAGCAGAACGCGCCCACCCATACGAATGGACTGTATAATCTCGTAGTCACCGGCTTTGTCGGGTTCTGCGCTTTTCTGCTCCCTGTACCCAAGCCGCTCCGCTTTATCCCGTAAGATTAGGTCTTTGAGATAGGCACCCTTTTCGGGTTGCTGTTCAAACCATTCCCGCACCTCGGTATCACCGAGGGAGAGTTGGAAGGTAAACCGCATGATTTTGCTGCGGTACTCGTCATTCTTTTCTTTTCGCTTCTGATAGTTCGTCATCGTGCTTCACCCCGATCCTTATGTTTCTTTTTTTGCCGCTTCTGCTCCTTTTCCAATTCTTCCAGCGTTTTCGGTGGTTTGCCATCAAAGGAGATCAGAACATTTTGCTTCGGTGTGCCTTGCAGCATGGTTTCCACCTCGCTGCACTCCTGCTTCTGCTTTTCTGTCATGGTGCTGTCCTTTCCAGAAGATAGAAAAACAGAGATCTGAGCATCTTCCGCTGCAAATCTCTGTTCCAATCGTTCTACTGTCCAATTTTGCTTGAATTGCCCCAAAGGGTTATGCCCGAATTGGGCGATGGCCCGCTGATCCATATCGCGGAGCCTTTTCCATAATTCCGGGTGGTGATGCCGCAGTTTTCTCAATTCGTCGATCCGTTGGAGGGGACAGCACCAACAGGAACAGCGGTGATAGATCTCATACAGTCCGCCCCAGTCATAACCGCGGTCGTAACATATTTTCAAAGCCTCTGCTTCGGTGATACCCCAGTCCACCAACGGATATTGCTCATTTTTGATCCGCTTCGGCTCATCTGCCGCGATGCCGACATAGTGGAGTGCCTGATACTCCCCCTTAAGCCGATTGACCTCCTTGCTGATAAGATGCGTTTTAAGCTGCCCCGTACACCATCGGACCTTAACGCCGGGCCAGCCGTTTCCGTAAAGCGGAACGCCCAGCCGTTGCCGGTTTTCGATGGAAGATGGCCTTTGCTTTTCTTCCTCGAACATCAGGTATTCAAAGCCTTTTGGGTGACGGAGCATGGTGATGTGGATACCACGCTCCCGGTAAAGGTAGTCATCCACCTTGCTGATATGGTCATACATTTCCGGAAATTCCATGCCGGTGTCTGCCCAAAGGACCGTGTTTATGGGCAAACCTCGTTCAATCATCAGCAAGAGCATAGCCGTACTGTCCTTACCGCCTGAGAGGGACACTGCATGAAAAATCTGCTTGTTGAATGAAAACACCTCCAATTTTCTCATGAAAAAAGCCACCTGTTTCGGCGGCTGCAATGCAAAACGGCACGGGAAACCGTGCCGTTTTCATTGAAATCTTCTGTTCCGACAGGCAGCGTAGATTCGCGGTCATTCTATGACTTCACGCTCCATTCGCAAATACTTTTCGCGCAGATACCATGCCTGTTCAGGGCTGATGATTCGGTTTACCTCTGCGCTATTGATGTCGCTTTGCAGAGAACAGTAATCGCAATCCCAGAGATAATATTCTTCACCACGATCCAGCTTATCCCACGCGCTGACCATAGCTTGGATTGACTCCTGTAAAAACTCCGGCAAGTTCTGTTCCCAATCACAGTGACCATCGGCATTGTTTTTTCTATCGTCTTGCAAAGCCACTTGCGGCACCTCACTTTTCATTGATGCTCGCATCATAGCAACACACCAGTCCGATGTCAACAAATGCCCCGGCAGAAGCGTTATCGACTCATCTCCTGCTGGCGCTTGCGGTGCCAGCCCTCCAGCAGCTTAATAATGACATCTTCCATCTGCTTTGGGGTGTAGCTGGCGGGGAAGTATTTTTGCAGGCGGTCGTTGCGGATGGTGACCTTGCGCTCCAACGGCTTTTCCTCCCGCATGATGAGGTCGATGATGTTGTTTTCCAGCTTGCCCTCGCCGCTGAGCTGCTTGAGACGCTGAGCCTGCCCCAACGACGGGGATACCTCATCGCGCTCCATGACCAGCAGAAGGTAGGTCTGTTCTTTTTCGGACAGGTGGGAGAGGAAATCCGCCGCGGGAGCAAGTTTCAAAAAGCCTTTATCTACGGCCTCAACAAGCGGAGGAATAAGCAAATTCAAACGAACATACCGTTGAATTTGCGTTGCACTTTCCTTGACTTGTTCACCAAGAATACTTACAGAGTAGTTTTCTTTCAACTTCTCCCCATTTTGGGGAGAAGTGCCGACTCGCTTCTGGCCCTGCCGTTTCATGGCGTCCAGTTTCAGCTTGTAGGCTTTGGCTTTCTCACTGGGCAGTAAGTCCTCGCGGTTGATGTTGTAGTCCACAACAAGAATGTCCGCTTCTTCGTCGCTGTAATTGCGGACGATGACCGGGCGGGTATCCAATCCCACAGCCTTCGCGCAGTAATCGCGTCGGTGACCGGAAATGATCTCATAGCCACCGACCTCGCGGGGGCGGACGATCAACGGCTCAGCGATGCCGATATGCTCGATGCTGTCCATGAGGCGCACCAGATCAGGCGTGGGGCGGTCAATGGTGTACGGCTGGCGGGAATATGGGAAAACCTCTGCTGCGGGAACGAGCTGGATACGCTCCTGCCGGTCGGCCTCACGCTCCGCGTCCGTTTTGAACAGGTCATCGTACCGGGTCAGTTCGATGCCGCTTAATTTGCTTGCCAAGGCTCAACACCTCCCTCGTCAGATTTTCATACGCCAGCGCCGCCTTGCCACTGCGGTCATGGTCGTAAATGCTTTTGTTTTCCACGCTGATCTCCGCTGCCTTGATGGACCGGGGAATTTCGCTTGCGAACACATGACCGCCGTAGGTCTTACGGACAAGCGCGTTGATCTCCCGCGCCAGCGTGGTGCGGCTATCCACCATCGTCAGCACAATGCCGTCCACCTCAAGCTTCGGGTTGAGCTGCCGCTTGACGCGGGTGATGGTTCGCAAAAGCTGTTCCAGCCCCTTTGCGGGGAGATATTGCGCCTGCACGGGGATAATCACGCTGTCCGCCGCAGTCAGGGCGTTGATGGTCAGCATACCGAGGGACGGCATACAGTCAATGAGCGCGTAATCGTAGCGGTCTGCCACGGTGGACAGATATTGCCGCAGCACCGTTTCCCGGCTCATGGTGTTGACCAGCGTGACCTCCAGTGCCGACAGCTCGATATTGGCGGGGACAAGGTGGACGCCGGATTGGTGGTGCAGGATACCCTCACCGGGGGTGATGGGCTGCTCCGCGATGATTTTCTCCATCAGGGTGGAGAGCGTTGGGGATAATTCGTCGGGCTGCGGCCAGCCCAACATCTGCGTGAGATTGCCTTGTGCATCGGCGTCGATCAGCAGGACTTTTTTACCTTGCCGAGAAAGACCAATGCCGAGGCTGGCGGCTGTGGTGGTCTTACCCACGCCGCCCTTCTGATTTGCCAGTGCGATTGTTTTCAATGGGACACCTCCTCCAACAAAAAAGGAGCCTTGCGGCCCCTGTTCTAACAAAGCTGTTGCTTCTTACGGTTATTCTTTTTTCGGGTAGTATTCTTTCTATTCTCAGTCTTGCTATATCTCAGTCTTATTAGATTTCGATTTTCGAAAGTCAAGAAATTCGAAAACCGAAAATCAAGACTTTCGAAAATCGAAAGTCACAGAAGCGCAGATTCCGGCCATATCTATGATTTTCGAAAATCGAAAGTCTGGACTTTCGATTTATTCAGGATATATCGCCGGCAAAGTTTTTCACATAAATGATAGCCGGTTTTCCAAGTCCTTGCCGCTTTCGTTCAATCAAACCAATACCTTTCTTGCTGTCCAATTCTGCGAATAGCCGCACCGCCTTTTCAGAGCGACAGCGCAAGGTTTCCATAACTTCTTCTACCGTAAAAATGATAAAGACACGATTTTGGTCGTCAACCCAACCGTTCCGATAGGACAACTCCATGCGATCAAGCAGTAGTCCATACAGCAGCTTTGCATCAGAGGAAACGCCATCAAACCGACTATCGGTGATTAGCAGTTTTGGAATGCGAAAGAAAGCGTATTGTTCGCCAGAATGTCCATAGTAATAGGGCAGGGATAAGGCCATAGCGTTCACCTCACATTCTATGGGATATAAAAGGGCAGGGGAATCCCTGCCCTGAGATTTCAAATTTTTAATTGCTCGGTACACTTTTGCAACAGAGCTTGAAATTTTTTGGGTTTTCTATTTCCGCGTAGGCAATAGGACGACGAAAGAAAGGTTACAAGCGAATCCCTTGTAATATTCCACCCTTTTCTTCCGAGTATGGCAGTAATACGCTTTTCGAGTACCCAGCGTTGAATAGCGGTCATTGAGAACCCTGTCAGTTCCCTGATTTGCTGTGTCCGAAGGAGATCGGGCAGGTATGAAAAATGTGCCTGCAGCACCTCATATATTTGCCGATTTACATTTTCATCATTTCCATAAAGCGTATCCTTTTTGTAAAGATAGGCAAGTGCATCTGTGAGCTTAATGTGATGAATACGCCCGGTAGGGGTATCTACTATCTCATATGAGATTTCTCCGCGCCGGGTTAAATTATATGCAGTCTTGTGGCATATCCCGCACACTTCACAAAACTGCTTTTGTGTAATATACTCCGGATATGCTACTGCAAGATCCGAATAATAGGTCAGCAGATCCATTTCAGTTCTCCCTTCTGGTGATTGCCGACAGCAGAGAAAACCAATGATTCTCAGAAATGTGGTCTATCCTATTTTCTATCCTTTGTCCATTTTTGCTCGCATTTTTCGGAAAATGCGAAAGCGCCTGCCACCCCTGTTTTTCTTGTATCAAATACTCAAAAAGTCCTGATTTTTCAATGGGTTCAAGGCATAGTAACTACCGTGTACTGCTTCGATGTGACGCCTAAGTGGAACAGTTTCGAAATTACTCGAAATCAGTTTGAGGGAAACCTCACGAGGGTTCGAATCCCTCCCGCTGCGCCAAGGAAAAACCTCTTTTGTCTGTTACGGCAAAAGAGGTTTTTCGTAAAGAGAGGGACTGAAAATGCTGATTGACAGTTCGATCGCACAGGCATATATCGAGAGCAGCTGCGTCGACGCTTTTCGTGCTTCATGGCTCTTTGAACACACCTCGGTTTCGTCAGATCTTGGCAGGAATGCATTTACTCCGCCGCCTGAGGATCTTGCTCTCCGAGAGACTGTGCGCAAGCTCGAACGCCGTATCTGTAAAGCGGCTGCGCACTTTGTCCCCGTCAACCGCCCGATTTGGGACGCGCTTTTCCCCGATTGGGAGGCGGTACAGCCGACACTTGATTTGATCGTCGGTTATCCCGAGCCTTACGACGCCGTTGCGGCACACTCGCCCGACGGGCAGGCACATCTCATCTTTGACCTCATCCGTTGGTGCAATTATGCGGAGCTCGACCAGCTCGACAGCATCATTCGGAATCTGCTGACGCATGAGATTACGCATCTCTTGATTGGACACCGCTATCCGGCGGCAGATGCCGCATTGGAAAGTACAGACTATTTGACAAGATTGGATGCTTACACATTTCATGAGGGATTCGCCCATCTTCTCTCCTATCAGGCGACAGAAATCGACTGTGTGGACTGGCATACACCGCAGCTTACCGAGGTCGCAGCAGCAAGCCGTGCCAAACTGCGCCTCGCGCTTACGGAGACGGACTCAGACAGGCAAAAGCAGTTTCTTGAAGAGGCGGTCTGCGGATCGTACTATGAAAAGTTTGCCTGTATGTGCGGTATGCTGTATCTGGCAGACCGATGGGAAACGCAGGGAATCGACGGCCTGCAAAGCGCATTTGCGGACTATCACGGCTTTGCTCAAAGGGCCTTGAGCATTCGAATTTGATTGCAAAAGAGGAAGAGACGCGAATGCGTCTCTTCCTCTTTTACACCTTCTCCCGCTTCTGCCGCCAGAGGTTGATCGCCAGCATGACCGCGGCGTAGATCAGCGCGGCGGCGAGGATAATGAGCGAGAAGTCGCGCTGCATCTGGTAGCTCGTCGTCGTGAAACCCTTGACGAGTAGATGACCTGCAAGATAGCTCGCGGGAATCAGCGTCAGATAGCCGAGCGCTTTGCCCGTTTTCTTCCTGCGGCAGACGAAAAATGCAATACCCAACGTAATAAGAAGTGCTAACGATAGCAAAACGTAATAGCCCAACGCCAGCCTCGGCAGCGAAATGACACCGCCGTTCATGCTGCCGCAGAGCAGTACATCGTCCTGCCCGTTGTTCTGAGAATAGCAGACTGCCGCGCAGTTCGCGGCGTCGAGCGTAAAGAGCGTGCGCGCGGACTCCGCCTTGGCGAGCACGCCTTGCAGTGCGTCCGCCTCGCGCTGTGTGCGATCATTTGCGCTGTGTGTGTTCGGGGCGCCCCCGGTTTTGTCGAATGCGCCGCGCCATGTGTCGAGCGGCGTGCGCCATGCGGTGATGAAGTAGATGGTTTTGCCGCTGTTGGGGTCCTGCGTGTTCGTGACCTCTGCGCCGGAGACCGGCACAAGCAGGCTGACGGAGATGCTCTCCGCGCCGCTGAGATCAGAAAGCCCATCCGCTGCCGAGCCGTCGTCCGCGAGCGCGCTGGGCGAGCGCGAGATCGCCCACTCTGCCTCGCTGTACGGCAAATACTGCGGCGCGGTGAGGTACGCGAACCCCGCCGTCGCCAGCGTCAGCGCGAGCGTGACGGCCAGCAGCACGGCGGTCAGCTTCTTGCGTCGAAGCTGCCGCTTCAAGTCGCGCAGCGGCTGCGCGCTGACGGGCGCGGGCTTCACGTCCGCCTTCAGCGCGTCGAGCTCGGCGCGGCAGGCCGCGCACTGCGATAAATGCCCGTCCACAAATTCCTTCGTCTCCTCGCGCAGCATGTCTTCCTCATAGAGCGGCAGAAGATCCTGCACGATGCTGCAAGTTTTGTCCATTTCAGTCGTCCTCCAATCCCTCGCGGATCATGCGCTTGGCGCGGTGATACGTCACGCATGCCCAGTTTTCCGTCTTGCCGAAGAGCGCGCCGATGTCGCGGAAGCTCTTCTCACCGTACACGCGCCACATGAAGACCTCCTTGTACGGCTCTCTGAGCGCGTGCAGCAATTCCTGGATGCGCGCGGCCTCGCTGTGATCTTCTAACTCCTCCTCGTGGCTCTCCTCGGCGATCTGGCAGTCTTCGAGCGGGGCAAGCCGCTTTTCGCGCCGCAGCTGCGAATAATAGAGATTCTTCGCGATCTGGCAGAGCCACACGCGCACGCTGCACTCGCCCCGAAAGCGGTCGAGGGCGTCCATCGCGCGGAAAAATGTCTCGCTCGTCAGCTCCTCGGCGACGCTCTCACTCCCGGACAGCGAAAGCAGATACCGGTACACGTCGTCGAAGTACACGGCGTACACCTCTTCAAAATTCGTCAGCGCCCTCACCCCCTTTCTGTCTATAGGACGGCGGAAAACCGGTTTTCTTACAAAAAAATCCGTCCCGTGGGACGGATTTTTTCTTTCACGTTTTCACGACTCTTTTCTTGCCGCACTTCGGGCACGTGAGCTCGACCTTGCCGATGTTTTTCGGCACGCGGCAGTACGCGCCGCAGGAGCAGCGGACGTATTTGTGCGCCTTGTCGGCGCGGCGTGCCTTCGCGCCGCGGATGGCGTTCGCCTTCGGCGTCCACCAGGTCAGAAACTTCGCGTTTTCGGCCTGACGGCGCGCGAGATTGCGCGAAAAAATGCGGATGAGCACAATGAACATCAGCACCATCGACACAAAGTACAGCGCCTGCGACACGCCCTGCACACGGATGATCGAGCTCAGAATGCTCACGACCAGCTCAAGAATCACGAGCGCCCAGTTCAGCGCATCTACGCCGTTGCGGCCATACATAAAGCGGTAAAGGGCATCGCGGAATTTGTTCACAAAAAACACTCCTAAAATCTTGATGCTGCCATTCTACACGCTTTTTGAACCCCCGTAAAGGCGTTTGAACAAAAGTTTACAGAATAGAAAAGAGTAAACGCAAACCGCCCGACTCC
>ERZ780177.2059-NODE-2059-length-17505-cov-3.497020_pt1 | contig 17505 bp, 20 predicted proteins | sample MGYA00510973_ERZ780177 | MGnify/ENA primary metagenome ERZ780177 (study PRJEB29588, sample SAMEA2144396) | human gut metagenome | biome: human gut; feature: human-associated habitat; material: faeces | place: Denmark | collected 2008/2010 ...
TCCTTTCTACTTTCTTTATAAGATATATAATAATTTTATGTTGTTTATATTCTAGAATGCTCTAGTATCTCGGCAACATCTATTTCTACTCCACTTCTTAACGTTTTTGCCTCAACCCTCTCTCAAATTACAGAATCTACATTGAATATCATTCCAAGTTAAAGCAAATACTTCACAAGTTCTCATCCAGTAAAGCATGCTGTTAAAAATGCACATGCAAAAGCTTTGTTATTCTTAAATCTATTTAAAATTATTTCAATTTCTTCTTTGATATATATATGACCTATATCTTTTTTTAATTCGAATGATGATACTCTTGGAATTTCTAAAAAACTTGCTATATTATTTTGAATAAAACCAAAATAATACATTACATCTCTTGATGAACTTTTAATAATTTCTTAATATCACTTTTGTACTTGAAGCTTGTTATAACTTTAATAATGCTTGATTTAAAACATATGGTGTTAAAATTGATAGTTTATAATTACCTAATTCTTTTTTTATATTTCTAAAAGATTCTTTGTATCTTTTGGCTGTAGAATATTTATAATTTAGTTCAAAATATTCTTTCATCCAATAATCTAAATAATCACTATAAGATATTTTGCTTGACTCTATACAGTGTCCCACATTTATATATTAATTGTATGCTTTTACTCCTGCCTCAATAGCTTCTGATTTGGTTTTAAATCCTAACTTGTTTTTATATTTTCTTTTACCATCAATAGATAAAATAGCAAATTGATATTGATATACATTCCCCTTTTTTGAACATAAACATTTTCACTAATTTTTTCCTCCATTAATTGCTTAACTAAAAAAATACCAGCAAATTGCTAGTATTTATTTTGTAATTTTTACAAACAATTTACAAACATTTGAGGTTTTTTCAACCTTTTTTTAGTCCTTTCAAATCTCGCAAACCCTTATTTTATGGGCTATTTGCCACAGCACTGTTTGTGCTTCTTACCACTTCCACAAGGCTGTCAATGTTTAGTGTTTTTACCACTGTCCTGTTGCACTTTTCCTTATATTACGGCACTTTTCTCGTTAGTTCTTACTGGTTCTAACCTGCTAAATTTACTCAAAATGGTTCTAAAAATGGTTCTAAAATTGCTATTTTTCCACATCTTTTTATTGTTATCTTCATATACAACATATCACTTTATTGCTTATAAGTCCACATAACTTGACTAATTTTTAATTAAGAGTGATACATATTACTACTTTATTTGGAGGTGTATAATGAAGTATATTATTAAGCAGAAGAATCGAGTTGAATGTATAAGTAGAAATGGAGATTATCATGGCTTCTTTACTATCAAAAATGTTGATATTGTCTTATCTGCTAAAAATCCAAGAGATCTAGAAGTGCTAATGAAGTTCAGACATAAGATTGAAGAACAAATAGTTGATTATTTAAATGCTAAAAGCTATCGAAAGGATAACGAATAAAGCTCACCATTTGGTGAGCTCTTTTAAATAAACGAACAAATTAATCGATCCATTCTTTTCATAATTGTTTCAATGGAATTAATTATTTCTCTTTGCTGTTTTAATTCTTTATCTATCTCGTATACAATGCCTTTTTGTTCTTCAATTGAAATATTAGGTATAGGAAAATCTTGTAAGTTGTTTGGAAAAATGTTTGTATTATTGCCTAATCCTTTTTTATTTATTTCAATCATATATTGAAAGTATTGAGATCTAAAATAGTAATATGCAAATTTTGGGTTTATTAAATCTTTATTAAATCGAAACCTGATTATAAAATCGCAAAAAATTGCATTTACATCTTCATCGCTTATTGCTACTTTACCTATTCCACCCTCACCAGATCTCATCATTAAAACATCATTTTTTTCAACAATTGTAGATACTGGATCACTTATACCTTTTACCTTTTTTGATAAATGACTATTAGAGTAATTATTCTCGACACTTTTTAAATTATCATAGTCAATTTTCCATTTGCTAATATCTGCCATAGAAATGTAATAATAATCTCCATTTTCATCAAATTCATCTGATATTCCCTGTCCAGTAATTATTGGGATTTCTACTACTTCTTTTAATAAATAATATGGCTTACTAATTATTTCATTATACACAAATTCACCTGCAGGTCTATGAAATTTACTACTAAACCTACAATCGATGTTATTTCCAAATTGATTAAATTTTGCTGTATATATTTTCTTGTTATTTAATGAATTAAACTTATTTATGTTATAACCAAAATATTTGATTATAGCGTCGTTTATAATTGCTGAATCATCTTTTTTATTTGATAATAATTTTTTTATTTCTGCATCAGACTTTATTAATTCAGCTGATATTTGACCACTATTATTACTTTTATTTAACTTATCAATACTTTCCCTATCTAAGAATACATATGCTAAATCTTTAGGATTTAATGTTGGATATCCTTTTCCTGTTCTTGAAATAGAATTTAAATCTTTAAAAATACTACTTCTTATACACCCATAAAATAATCGGCTATCTATCAACGGTCTTAATAATATAAATGCTTTGGTAAAATAAATATCTTCATTAGAATCATCAATATATACGATTTCCTTTAAATATGGTCTTATCTTTGAGATTAACACATCTCCTTTTTGTGGTTTAAATATATCTCCTTTTTCTATTTTTTTATAATAATCAGATAATTCTGGTCTTTGATTTTCAAAGTCTATTATCATAGGATATGTAAATCCATCAGAATCCACATCGCTTATTTGACAATATTTAAATTCACCTAATTCTTCAATATTAATACTATCTGGCTCTATTACTTTGGAAATATCTAATAAAGATACTTTTTCATTTTTGTTTTCATTATTTGTTATTAAATATGAAATATAATTATAATCAAATCGATTTGTATATTCTTTGCTAAAAGAATTTAGTTTGACATTATTCAATATTTTCATTTTGCTACTCCCAACTAATATCTCTTAAATAATCCAATATTTTTTCTTTAGCATCATCATCAACTATTATTTCATTATTTTGATCAGTTCTATACAAATCATTAGGCATTGGTTTTATACTATTTGCTTTTCTTTTATATCCAACATTATCTGCTTCTGCCATAAATATTTCATAGTTAAGTTCTTCAGATACTTTATTAAATACCCACCAAGCATTTACGAATCCAAGCTCTTTTTCCATATCTTTATCATATGTACACAAGTCATTTATATTTGATAAATATTTATTAAGTATATCCTCTATATCAAGATTCTTATCTTCTGGTCTTATTACACTGTCCAATAATTCAAACAATAAGTTTTTTTCATCAGATTTATTTAAATCCTTAATTGAAGGATATTTACTTCTGTCTTTTCCATCTAAATATACAGATTTAATATTTTCTATTCTTGTTTTCAATTTACCATATTGATTGGAATATTTATCCCAAGTTTCTCCCCATTTTCTCATGTCTACATCTGTTTTCTTTTGAGCAAATAAAATACTTGTTTTAGTATTGGTAAATGGTGCAAAAGTTAATTGTGGCAAAGAAACGATTGCTTTAATATTAAAATATTTAAATAGGAACAATCTTATGTATTTGTTTTCAGTGGTATCAAACACACTTTCTGGTAAAACTATTGCCATTCTTCCTTTTGGTTTTAATAATTGATAATATCTTTCTATAAATAGGTTTTCGGTATTCTTTTTCTTGTCAAATACAAATGAATGACTTAATTTTTTCTTAGTATCATTATCCAAGCTTACAGAAAATGGTGGATTTGTTAATATCAAATCAAACTGTTCATTGACATTTTTAGAATAAAAATTATCTGCAAATTCCTTATTTAATGCATTAGGGGCAGATGGTTTTATATATTCATTAAATGGAAGAAGACCATCACCCTTTTGAGCACCAACAAAAATGTTTGTTGAACCATCACCATGTAATATCATATTTACTTTAGTGGCTGTTCCTAAATTAAAGTTCAATTCTGATCCATAAATATACTCTCTTGCCCATTTATTTTCACGATTATCAGGATAAAACCATTCATTAAATTTATCTTCCACAGCCCTACTTGTATCTAATTTATTCTTAAATTTATATTTAATATTTTTTGTAATGAATTTCATATATTCAATTAAAAATGTTCCAGAACCAGCTGATGGATCTATCATATATGGTATTTCCCTATCTGTATTTATCTTATTAATCGCAAGTCTATCTGCTTGAATTCCCCACAACATAAATCTTACAACATTAATATGTGTAAAAAATTGCCCTTTTGTTTGTTTAAATCCAGTTCTTATAATACCTTCAAAAAAATCACCTAATATATCTTTACCTGATAAACTATTTTTCCCATCGACAAAGGAATACTTTTCTAAAGCTTGAACTGTATATTTTACCTTTTCTATTGAAAATTTCTTTGTATCAACGACATTAGAATCATCTATTTCTTTCTGATCTGCAATATTTAATTTATCTTTTAATGCTCTTTTATATAATTCATTTATTCGTTTATATAAATCATCATTTGATTCATAAGATAAAGTCTGGAAATCGTATATTTCTCCATCTCTTTTTTCATCTTCATCCTCTATTTTAGCTAGAATAAGATTCGTTAGCGAAGAAAATATATCATTATCATCTGTTCCTCCACCACCCCATAATACATTATGCAAATCAATTTGTAGACGGCTCAACATATCGTTTGTAAAGTTTGTTTCAAGATCTTTACCATTTCCTATTCCTTTTGTATATGGTGTTTTCTTTGCTTCGCCATAATTTCCTGGAATATCAGTTAAATAGTCAAGAGAGTCTTCCCATTCTTTATAATTTTGGAATTTTTCATTATCAATGATGATGCATTCATCATTGATTTCATTTTCAACAAATCCAACTGTATAAAGAATCAAGTATTTTACATCATGTCCTTCTGCTTTTTCCATACCAGCTACTTTAAATAATTGCTCTTCTATCGTTTTATTTTTTTCAGTAGTTTCATACTCATAAGGATTTTTAACTTCTATAAATAAAAATGCATCTTTTTTTGTATCTCTAACTATTATGTCGATTCTGCTAGTATTAGTATGAGGTCTTCCTGCTGTATACTCATGTTCTATTTCTATATTGCTTATTGAATATCCCAATTCATTTATTAATTTTGTTAAAATATATGCTCTTACTAATTCCTCATCACCATTTTTGCGAGGTCTACCGACAAGTTCATCAACATATTCAACACTACGAGTTTCAACATCAATTTTCTTTACAATCTTTTTTTGTGAATTTTCTATATAGACCCTTATTAGTTCTTTTTGTTCTATACTTAAATTTTTTTCCATATTACTTCTTCTCCATACTACTTATCATTTTTCTAATTTCTTTTTTTACATTATCATTTTCAATAATGTATTCTTCTATATCTGCAGGTATTTTTTTTGATTTATGACTTTCAGATGCTAAATCATATAATTCGATTTGTTCCTTATTAGAAAGCCCCAACACTGTAATCATTGTTTTCATCAAACTTGATGATGGAACTCTTTTTCCATTTTCCATGTCATGTAGATATTGTGGTGTTATTCCAAAATCTTTAATTATATCTGCCTTTTTTTTATCTGATGTATCAACTAGCCTATCAACCTTTTTCTTAATAAAATCTCCTAATTTTTCATTCATACTATCACCCTTATTCTTATTATCAACATATATGCTTATCAACTTATATGCTTATTATATCATAAATAAAAAAATATCACAATAATTTGCTATTAACTTGCAATATTTTCTGTTTAGAGTGATATATACTACACGGAGGTGTTTATGTTAAGAAAATCCACTGATGAAGATATTAGCGATGAAGAATGCGAGAAAGTAATTAATCCTTTTTACGATAATTATCATTGCTATGTTGAAGAATATGTTATGCCTGAAGTAATTGCTTTTTATATCGCTAGTTCTTTTTATAGGAATGCCATATGGGAAGCAACATTCTTACAGCACTATAATTCAGCTTCTGATATGTTTAATCTATATGATGAAAATTATGAGAAAACCAAAGCAGAAGTGATTAAATTATTAAAGATTAAATATTCTTTAGAAATAATTAGTGAGGATCCTTTAGATCTAAAAAAAATAGAGTACTAGCTTAACCATTGTAGGTTTCTAATACTCTTTTTTATTTGATTTCACTTTTATTTCCTTTCATAGTTTTCCAAAAAACTCACGGAAGACTTATAATTGTGTGAATGTAGGTGGGCTGTGGGTGTGGAAAAAATATTATTTTTTAGTCATCTACCCTCGGGGGAGAGTCTATTAAACTGTGCAATTCTTCAACACTTATTATACATCTTTCAGCATCTTTATGATGTAGTGTACATAATGTTATTAAATTATTACTATCAAGTCTTTTATCATAATCTTTATTTATTGATATGATATGATGTACCTGGACATCTTGATAAATAAACCTACCATGCTTTAAACATACTCGGCATAAATATTTATCTCTCTTCTTTATCTCTTCTCGTTTTAGTATCCATTTATTACTATTTCTAAAATGATATGCTCTACTATCTTTCTTGTATTTTCTCTTGCACATTTGATCTTCTTGGTGGATTCGACCACATACAGCACATGACCTTAACATTTTATCTTTAGCCTTTCTTGATTCTGTATTTGCGATTGTTTATATTTCTTCATGTACTCTTGCATATCCTCTTTTAGAAATGATGGTATTATTCCTTTTTCAAGCCACATCACAGTCTTATCAAAGTTTCTTAAAGCCTGTTCATCTGATAGTCTTTTTACTCCACGATGAAAATAGCCATCTTGGTACATATAGTTAACTATATTCATTAGATTATTCTTATTTAAGGAAGAACACTTATCATATAACAAACTTGCATTAGGCATATATTTATTCTCTTTGGAGATTTCTTTAATAGCTTGATTAAATATATCTTCTGGTATTTCCTCAAACATTTCATACCAAAGCGATAATTGTTCATTTGTAAATTCTTTAAGATAAAAACTGCTTAACTTCTTCATACCACTAATAAAATCTAATTGCTTCATTAGTATCCTCGATTCCGTTTTCTTCGTTTTCTTTTCTTATCCTTATTGCCTCTTCTATTTCTGCAAATGATATGTCAGTTAAAGTTCTCTTTTTTGGTGCTTGACTTGCATATAATTTAAAATCATCTCCAAACAATTTCTTTGGATTTAAACCTGATTGATATTTAGTGTTTAACCAATCACTACATTTATTGTCTATTGCTCTTATAAAGTCTTCATAATTATATCCTTTATCTAGCCACTTAAAGATTAATTCCTTATATTTTTTTTCACACTTAAAAGTTGATCCTATTCGTTTATTTAAATATTTAATAACATTTTCTGCAACAATATCTTTATCTGTAAGTATTTCGGTATCAGCTACTGCTAAATCACAGTTATCTTTTTCTTTATCTATATTTTCTTTCTTATTCTTCTTCTCTTTTTTCTTATTTCTAATTTCTTTTTCTTCTTTTTTATCTTTCTCTATATCTATAGGACAATCATCGAGACAATCATCAGGACATTGTTCAGGACAAAAGTCAAGACTATCATCGCTAATATCTTATTTATTAAAGTTTTTAGAATTTCTATTAACCTCTTTTTTAAACGCCTGCCTTGTCATACTCTTAGTCATTTTAAATGCATCTTTCATAAAATAGCATTCATTATCTTTCTTAATTATTACTCCATACTTCTCATATTTTTCTAATGCTTCTTTTACAAGTTTTTCTTCATGCCATGTCATTCTAGATATTCTTTTTAAAGATAAAGGTTTAAGTTCATTTTCATATTCTTCAGCCAAATAACCTTTTTTATTTATTGTTAAGAATAAAAGTTGTTCATAAAGAACAATAAATTCATAACCATTCTCTTCTTCAAAGAAATGCATTACCATATCTTTATTCCAGAAACTTACAGGTAGTTTTATAAAGTATAATTCCTTATCAGTTGCATCTGTAATCATGTATATTATATATAAAAGTGAAATTTATTAAATTATTTTTCATATGAAGCCACCTCACGGAGATAATCAAGGTTAATATTAAAATATTTTAATACCTCAGTCATAGGAACCAATCTTCTATTTCTAACTTTCTTATCTCCATCGTAATAATCTGCTATTATTTCATTTCTAATAGCATATGCTTTATTTCTACCAACACTGCCAATAATCATAATGTCTTTAGCACTAGCCCATTGGCTGGAAGCTATTGCTAGTAAGGCTTTTGCATTTAACTTATTACTATTCATTACTATCATCCCTTTCTCTTTTATTTTATAGTTTTAAAGTTTGTAGACTTTTTAAATATTCCATTGTTCACATTTCTATTTCTCCTTTCTATTCTAATTTTTACACTTTTAGATAAGATTATCAAGATATTAAATACACTTTTAAAATATTTTTATCTAATTATTACACTTTTTAGTGATATTTTAGTTGACTTCAGGGAAAATCTAAGCTATAATGGGATTAGTTAGGAGGAATAAATTATGAATGATACTAACCCAAAGCTTAGAGTTGCTAAGAATATCAAGCACTTAATGGCTAATAAAAAAATAAATAGAAAACAGCTTGCTGAAGATCTAGATGTTAAATATTCCACTTTATGTGAATGGTTAAAAGGAAATAAAATGCCTAGACCTGAGAAATTAGATCTATTAGCAAAATATTTTAATACTTCAGTTGATCATTTCTTTATTGGTTTAGATGATGAATTTGCTGAAGATAATAACGGTGTTGTTTATCCTATATACGACTATATACCTGCTAATGTTGATATAAATGAAATACCAGAAGAAAGAGTCGTTAACTATGAAACTGTTTTATTCACTAAAGATAAAGAAAGATTTGGAATTGTATTAAGTAACATATATGAATTTGTATTTTCTAAATTTGCTTATGGTAGTGTTGCTAAATTTCTAAAAACTAACACTATTACCGAATCTGATAAATTCTATTTTGTTAGATTTAAAAATGGTGCTGGTCAAATAGCTAAGGTTATTGTTACTGATAACGAATACATATTTATTCCATCATTAGTACTTAAAGGACAACCTACTGATACTTATATAGTATCAAAAGATAAATGTGATGTTGAAATATTAGGTATATTACATTATGTTCAATTAAAGATATAAAAAAAAGACCTACTGCTGGAACAGTAAGTCAGATAGAAACACAATTTAAAAAGTCTACAAACTCTAAAACAAATCCTGAAAGGATCGTTATAATTGGCTTCCAATTACATTATATCACTTTTCAGGTACTTACACAATAAAAGTAAGAAAGGAAAGTGATTTTATTATGCCTGTTTATAAATATAATAATCCTACTAAAGATGGTAGATGTTGGCTCTTTAGAGTTAACTATAAAGATTCATTAAATAATAATCGCAGATATACTAGCAAGAAATATGCTACTAAATTTGAAGCAAAGGAAGCTGAAAGAAAGTTTTTAAATGAATTAGATAATAACTCTAATATTCCATCTAAAATGACCTTAGGTGATCTTTGGGATAAGTATCTTGAATTTCAATCCGATAAAGTTAGAATAAATACTCGTAGGAGCTACATCTATACTCAAAAATCATTAAAAATATTATTTAATATCAAATGCTCCGAATTCAATATTGCTCATTATGATAAATGGAAAGAATACATTGCTGGCATTGATACTATGAAGACGGTTACTAAAAATGATAAGCTTAAAGTATTAAAGGCATTTCTTAACTTCGGAGAGAAGCGATATGGCTATAATTTCTATCAAGTACTGCTAAATATGGAACGATTCAAGAATCCTGATGAATTAGTTGAAGAAAAGGTTTATTATGATATCAATGAGTTTGATAAGTTCCTATCTGCTGAAGACGAAGATAGGTATAGGATTCTATGGGAAACATTGTATTATTGTGGTTTAAGAATTGGAGAAGCTAGAGGATTGCAATGGAAAGACATTAATTGGGAAAATAAAGCATTATGGATCAACAAGCAAGTTCAAAGTTTGGATAATTATTCTTCTTCCTACTATGTGTGTAATTTAAAAACTGCTTCAAGTAATAGGATATTAACTATATGTGATGCTTTATATGATGATTTTAAAAAGTATTACAATGAAGTTTCTAAATATAAAATCTTTAATGATGATTTCTTTATATTTGGTAATGATAAAGGTCTTACTCCATTAGCATATAAACAAGCCCAACGAAGAAAAGGAAAAATAGCAAATAAAGCTGGTGTTAAAGAAATAAGATTACATGATTTTAGGCATAGCTGCGTTTCATTCTTGGTTAATAACGGAGCTCCTGTTACTATGGTTTCTAAATATCTTGGACACTCTAATTCAAGTGAAACTTTAAACACTTATTCTCACTTATTTAATACAACATCTTCTGAAGTAATTAATACGATCAATAGAGCTAGAAATACTGTTGAAAACTAGCTCTTTTTTGTTAATATGGCTCTACAAATGGCTCCAGAATATAAAATCATTGTTTTTAATAAAATGAAAAGACTTAGTTTTTCCTTATTCTACTAAGCCTTTTTAAATTTCTTATTATATTTTTGTCCACACCCAACTTGGCATATTTCAATAATTATCTTCTACTTAATTATTATCATATTAATCAATATATGTGGCGATTATCTTTTAAAATTAGTTTTTTTTTAAAATCTGGAGCAACTTCATTCAAAATACTTTCATAATCTTTTTCACCAAGTACATCAACCATAATTCTTAAATAACTTTCATAACGTTCTGGACTAATTAATCCACTTGCCACTCCTTGCTTAACTATACAAGAATCATAAGGCTCATTAAAATGAAGACAATCATTATACTTACATTTATCTCTCCAATTTTCAAATTCAGGAAAATAGTCTTGTATTTCAATTGGATTAAAAGCTGAAACATCTAAACTTCTTATACCTGGTGTATCAATGATGGAAGAATTATCTTCCCATACATAATATTTTGAAGTTGTTGTTGTATGTCTTCCACGTTTACTTTTATCGCTAACATGGCTTGTCTTTATTTCATCATCTCCCATAATAGCATTTGTAAGAGATGATTTACCAACACCACTGTTTCCAACAAATATAGCTTGTTTGTTTATCAAACGAGCTTTTAATTCATCTATACCAATATTGCCATAAGTAGATGTTTCAATTACATCTATTCCTAAATCTCTATATGTTGCTAAAATTTCTTCATCTTCATCTGTTTTTAAGTCACATTTATTCAAACAAATAATAGCAGGAATATTACTATTTTGAAGAATCATTAAATATCTATCAATAAATTTAGGATGTAATGGTGGCTCTTTAGCAGCTACAACGATCACAGCCAAATCAACATTTGAAGCAATATTTTTAGTTGATCCTACATCATTTAATCTTGTACTATCTTTTTTAGTTCTCGATAATATTGAAGTTCTATTTAATAAGTGACTAATAACATATGAATTATTTACTTTTTCTAAATCTACTTTATCTCCAGGAAAAACGACTTGATTACAAACCAAGTTAATATCTTTTCTTAGTTTCGCTAATACTACTTCTCCTTTATAAAGTATATATGCATCATCATATCTAACTTCTATAACAATTCCATATTCATCACAAGAATCAATAATAAAGTTATCTACTGTTTCAGTTTTCTTTCCAAAAGCTCTTTCTTTAGCTCTTTGTTTTTTTTCTATACTTTTTTTAGTTTTAAAACTATCATAAGCATTATAATGTGGCATTTTAATCATTCCTTTCATATAAAGTGAAATCACTTAATTATATTATATCACTTTTTAAAAAAATATATATTCAATTCATTAGTTTTTCCACAATAATTTATCAATTGGTGAAGGAACATCAATCCCATCATCTAAATCATAATAATCTACATTTTTACCATCTCTAGAAAACGTAATGCATTTACCTTCTCTTTTTATAATATTCTCTCTTCTCACTTTACCGATTGTAGTATCCATTACAAATCTAGTCGAATTAACCCAAGAAGGAGTATTCCAATTTACTTCATTCATTATTTTTTCTATTCTGCTTGCAGAAATTCTATTTACAGCACCATATGATATTGGATCAGGAATAAAAATTGATAATGGTCTAATATTTAATTCATCCATTTTTATTAACAATTTTATTAAAACTTTTGAATTATCATTAATACCTCTTAATAATGGAAATTGTGAATACATCCTTATTCCTGCTTTTCTGATTTCATTTATCTTTTCTTCAACCACTTCATCTATTTCATAAGGATGATTAATATGAAATACAAGTCTTACATTATATTCATGTAATAAATCTATCATTTTTTCTGTAAAAATAGATGGTTCATATACAATTGCTCTTGTATGTATTCTAATATCCCATTCTTTTAATTCTTCTAATGCAAATTTCATATTTTCATAGCCAATACTTAATGGATCGCCACCAGAAAATATTACTTCCCTTATATTTAAATGAGATTGTAGATACTTTTTCAAAACTGATATTTTATTTTTTATTGTTTCTTTCAAATTACTTTGTTGAAATTTAGACAAATTGTAAGTTCTAAAGCAATATTGACAATGTGCAAAACAAACATCAGTTATAATGAAAACTAAACGATCTTCATATTTTTGAATTATATAATCACAATTTTCAACTGGATTATGCTTATCTTCTTCAACATAATCTCTAGTTTCCACGCTTGTTTTTAATTCTATTTTATCTTTTACTGGAATTACTGATCTATATAATGGTCCACCTTTTCCTATTGTATCTATTTCTTCTATAAGTTTTTTCATATAAAAGTCAGATATTTTAATCGGTAATAAGTTATCCGTTTCAACTAATTTTTTATATTTTTCCTGTAATTCTTTATCAATTATTTTTTCATCTATCATTATCAATCACCTTATATCCTATTGAATTTCTTTTGTCATTAGTTTCTAATGCTTTTTCTACAATATAATTAATGATATCATCAAATGAATATCCATCTGTTTTAGCACATGTAATAAATTCTCCAGTAGGATGAAAACTAACCTGAGAATTTACTTCTATCAAATAATACTTGTCATCTTTTTTTCTAAAGTCTATTTTTGCATATCCCTTAATGTCTAATTTTTCTGCAATAGTTAAAACAATATTTTTTAAAGACTCAAATTCGCCATTTGTTGTTTGTATATCAACTGTATCATCCTTAATGGTTTTCATTTCATAATCATAAAATTCAGAATCACAATTAACTATACATGGTCCTAATGCACCAATACCCTCAACATAAATCATGCTAAGGTCTTGGCCTTCTATATATTCTTCTACTAAAACGTTTCTATCATATTTTTCAAGTAAAGATAATACTTGTTTTTTTAATTCATCATATGAATTTACTATTGATTTTTCATCCATTCCCATACTTGATCCTTCTGAATTTAATTTAACAATTACCGGGAATTGAACATCTTTCAATAAATCAATATCTTTTTCCTCACAAACACTATATCCTTTTGGACAAACGATATAATCTTTTAAAAGATTTTTTACTAAAAATTTATTATGGCACATTAAGAGATTTGTACTGTCAGGGCCTGAATAATTATAATTAAATTGTTCTAATATTGCTCCGTATACAGATTCTCTAGCAGGACCATTATATCCTTCGCAAATATTAAAGACTAAATCAGGATGAAATTGATTTAACTCATCTATCCACTTAAACTCTTTATCAGCCTCAATCTTTTTAACCTCATATTTTTTTGATAAAACATTGTAAATACTATCAATAGTTAATTCAGAATCAAATTCTGTTTCATATTCATATTGATGTCTATTTAAATTAAATAACATTGCTATTTTTTTCATTTTAGCTTCTCCTTATTTAATCCAAATGCTAAAAAGTGATATAGTAATTCTTCAGCTATAACAAATGATGTATGAGAATCATCAATTTTTGGATTAAGCTCTACAATATCAAATCCAGCTATATCAAGATCATGTAAATTTCTTAATGCCTCATCACATTCATAAGGTGTTAAACCATTACATTGTGGAGTACCAGTTCCAAAAACATATGATACATCTAAACAGTCAATATCAAAAGTTATATAAAACTTTATTTTCTTATTTTTATTTTTTTCTTTTATCTCATTAATAATGTTTAAAATTCCATTCTTTTTTGTATAGTTGGCTGTAAATAAATTAATATGTTTTTCTTTTACATAATCAAACCAATCTCTTCCAACAACACCGCGAGGACCTATTGTATACATATTTTCTCCATTTAAAAATCCATCTTCAATTAGTTTTCTAAATACATTGCCATGCCAAACATCTGGCATATTTAAATATTTATCTTCTACATCCATGTGTGCATCAAAATGTATTAATCCAACCTCATAATCAGGATATCTTTCTTTCGTTGCTTTATAAAAACCTCTAAAGCTACCATATGTAATAGAATGATCTCCACCACATACAAGTGGAAAACTTTTTTTTGCAATAGAATATACTTTTTCTGTTATTGCGTTTTGGTTTTCTTTTGGATTAGTCGGATTAACATATACATCTCCTAAATCTGCTATTTTAAGTTCATTAGTTTTTAAATATTCATTATGATCTAAATCATATAATTCTTCCCCATAGATTCTATCCCAAAAAGAATACTCTCTCAATTGTCTAGGGGCATATTTTGCACCTAATCTATACGAAGCACCATAATCACAAGGAACGCCTAGAAATACTACATCATAGTCTTTTATTTCCTTTTCTCTAATGAACTCCCCACCCATATAAGTAGGAATACCAGCATATATATATTCTTCTTCTCTTTCTTCTTTCATATCTATTCCTCCTAACTATACATATTGTGATATATCCATCGATGTTTTCTTTTTATGTTTTTTCAAGAATACTTCCTCTAACACCTTTTCAGTATACTCACCAAATAATGGACCACATATTGTTTCAATAACATCCATACCACTCATAGTTAAATTTGCTTCAATAATAATCGGTTCATTTTCTTCACTTATTGCTATATCCCATCCAGTCAATCTAAAATGTGGAAATCTTTGTGCAGCCTCTTTAACCAATTTTTTAACTTTATCCATAAAAGCAAATTTAACATTAAAAAAATCTCCACCATCAGGATGTTTATTAAATCTATTTCCTAATGCATCGTAGGCAAAATTAGAAAGTGTTCCATCCTCCTCAATTTTGCAATATATACCACCAAAGCTTGCATTATCGACTTTAGATTTTCCTATTCCCATTCTAAATGCGCACCATGGTAATACTTTAACTTCGCCATCTATTATCAAAGTCATAATGCGAATAGTATTAAGTGAATCAGGATGCAATTTAGCTGTTTCCTTTGATTGCTTAACTGTTTCTTGAAAAATTAAATTTTCTTCTTCTAATTTATCAAAGTAGTCATTCAATTCATTTTTTGTAGGATTGGAAAGAAACTTAACTCCCTTTCCTCCATAAGATGCCATACTTGGTTTTATAGTAATATTATCTGCTTTTGATAATATATCAATAGCTTTATCTTTTGTTATTATATTATAATCTTCATCTTCAAAAACTCCATTTATTAAGTGAACATATGTCTTTGGCAATTTAAATCCCTTCAAATATAAATCAAAATAATTTTTATCTGCAACACCAGGTTCAATTGCCCTATTATTTAAATAGCCATCAATATATCCAACAAATAAATCATCAGGGATAAATCTTTCATCAAATTTTCCAGTTCTATCAATATAATATTTGTGATATGCAATATCAAAATCTTTTGTATATTTTTCCCAATAATCTTTTATCATTTTTTCCTGTTCTTCTGTTAACTCTTTAACATTTTCAGAGAATAATTCTTTAGAATCTATTCTAAAACAATCCATACATTTTTCAGATAATTCTTTAAAAAAGTTTTCATATAAAGCTGTAAGATAATTAAATGCTTCCTCTTCCCATTTTTCAAATCTCATAGTTATACCTCCTAAATCCATTGTTCCAATTGTTTGGCAACTTCTTCATTAATTAAGTTATTATTAATCATCCATTCATCATTAAAGACATTGTTTAAATATTTTTCTCCACCATCACACAGCAAGATAACGGCATTACCTTTTCCTGTCTTCCTATTTATATCTTCTAATGCTTTATAAATAACTCCTCCTGCTGAACCACCGATTAATAAACCATATTTTTTAGCAAAATATCTACAAGTATTAAATGCTTCGTCATCCTTAGCATAAAAATTATTATCTATAATCTCATAATCAATTATTTTTGGTATTGGCGCATCTATAGGGTTACCAGTTCCTGATTGAAAATAAGGTTGTCCTTTACCACCAAATAATATAGAACCAACTGGCTCAACGACATTAATAGTTGTACTCTGATTATGTTCTTTTAAACCAAGTGCTGTACCACATGATGAACCACCTGTTCCAATTGCAGCATAAAATGAATCAATTGTACCTAATTCATTAATTAATTCTTTTGCAAGAGTATTAGTATATGCTGAACGATTATCAAAGTTATCAGCTTGATTAGGAAAAAAGGCATTTTCCATTTCTTCAGACATTCTTTTGGCTGTTCTTTCTCTTTCAACTACTGCAACTTCATTTGTTTTATAACCATCACCAACAACAACAATTTCTCCACCATAGGCCTTAATCATATCAATTTTTTCTTTTGAAGCATGATGATCAACAACTGCTATAAATTTATATCCTTTTATTGCTGATGCAATCGCTAGTCCAATAGCTGTATTTCCACTCGATGACTCAATTATTGTTCCACCAGGTTTTAATCTTCCATCCTTTTCAGCTTGTTCAATCATGTTTAATGCCATTCGATCTTTCATGCTTCCTCCTGGATTAAATTTTTCTAATTTAAGAAAAACCCTCCAATCATTGTTTTTCATCTTTATTTCAAATAGTGGTGTATTACCAATTAAATCTGTGACTTTATTTACAATCATACTTCTTATCCTCCTCTATTAAATATCCATTATCATTTTTTTTAACAACATATTTCTTGACTAATGGAATTTTATGAAATTCACTTTCATTTGAATCCATTTGATAACCGGCTGTATTATAATAAATTAACAAATCGCCTTTTTCTGGAATAGTATCAAATTTAATCTTTCTCCATGTAATCATGTCTTGCTCTAAACACAGATTACCTGCAACACTTGCTAAAATACTATTATTAGAATTATTATTTTTAGAAATTAATTTAGGTTCTATCAAATAGTCACTATTAAACCACTGTTCTGATAGGCAATTAATATTACCATTTGTAACAACAATATTTTCGCCATTAAACAAATTCTTCATATATTGGACTTCGTATATACTAATCCCTACATTTTTTAGCAAGCTTCTACCTGGTTCTATAATAATTTCAATTCCTTTTTTATTTAATTTTTTATAAACTTTTTTAAA
>ERZ780177.2088-NODE-2088-length-17325-cov-3.681239_pt1 | contig 17325 bp, 8 predicted proteins | sample MGYA00510973_ERZ780177 | MGnify/ENA primary metagenome ERZ780177 (study PRJEB29588, sample SAMEA2144396) | human gut metagenome | biome: human gut; feature: human-associated habitat; material: faeces | place: Denmark | collected 2008/2010 ...
ATGGGGGTGTCCGGCAACTAAAGTGCCTTGCCGAGCAATGAAAACCACCCGGTTTTACCGATTTTACAGTCGTTTTTGCATAAAATAATCGAGTGATTTGTTGCGTATTTTGTCATGGTTGCAATATTTATACTTGAAACGTAAGCTGAATGTCCTGTTTCCATACCTTATCTTATAACAGGGAATATTCATTTTTCAAGCAGGATGATCATACCACTTCTCCCCATAATTTCGCATTGTTCCAAGTTGTTCAGCCGGCTACCCCATTGTATGTCCCTTATTTCCGGCAATGAAATCGTAGCTGGGTGGAAACCTAATGCTTTCTCATCGATGGATATTTTTGCCTTTTGTGGTAGATCCGTCCAATTGGCTATCACGAGAAGAGCTTTATTTTCATTCGTATAAACGGTTGCAAGGAGATTTGCATTGTCCGTTTTAACAGGGTTGTTTTCATCCCAATAGCCATGCATGGTTGCTTTATCCATTCCAAACGAATCCCACAATTGCCAGAGTGGGACAGGATTACCGCTCCAGGGTAAACGGGGAAGCATTCCAAATACCATACCCCGAAAAGGATTGCGTGCGTCCAGTGTCTCGCTTAACAAGCCAAACGGAATACCAGACATTTCCACCAACCAGAAGTCTACCGAGTTGTCAGCTTTGAAACCTTCGCCAATCCAAGTGCGATCGATATATGGGAGAAGCTCTGTATAAAGATGCAGGGAGTTGGCATAACCAGCCCACTGGTTCATGTGGTTCCAAGAGTGAATGTCGATCAGGCGTCGCTTGCCGTCTGCATCGAGGATGCGTCGAGCACGTTGCAGCGTTTTACGGTCAAGAGCGCTATCGTCAATATAAATGCCGTCGACTTCCAAGTTTTTCACCATCCAATCCAGTCCGGCCAGATAATAGTTGTTCCAACGGGAATCGGGAGTTGTTATAACGGAGATGTCCATATCGCCTGCATATTTTCCCTCTTCGAAAGCGTTATACCAAGCAGGGATAAAATGCGTGGCAAGGTTCTTGTTCAACCACTCGTTCGGTCCGTTACGATGAATTAATGTACGCGTATCCTTTCCGGGACCGTCATGGATCACTTCTCCGCCCAAACTACGCAAAGCCCATAGTTCGGGGATTTTCACGGTCAGTTCCCGTGTCGTGTAATATAAACGGACACCGAGATTCTTACTATGAGCTTCAGAGATGAAACGTTTCAGATCGGCGACTGATTCGTCATAATACGGATAGTTGATAAAAGGATAAATATCTTTCTTATGATGGACATTGATCAAGTTTGCTCCGGCTTTCAAAGCTGCCGGAATATAACCAGCACTTACGTCGCTGTTCGAGTGGTAGAAACGTTCTGTTGCCTGCAATTTCAAGTCAATCGGTTTAACAGGGGTGATTTGCATATCGAAATTGTAGTGCAGGATTTCGTTTTTGCGTGAACAGCGTTCGCCACTGTAAACGATCATTCGTGTTTCACCATCTTCTTCCGGCTGGATGCGGATACCACCTTTGTTGTTGTTTCCCCAGGAAACAGGCAGGTTCAGTTTACCAAGTGCGTAATAGATATTGACTAACGGACGCACAAAATTCTCATCCATGAAATGAAGGTTAAGGCCGGCGTTGACATTTCCCATCCAGATTTTGTCCTGTTGTTTATCGGTGTCCCATTTCCATGATATCAGTGTGTCTGGACGAAATCCGCCTTTGTGCCCCAATCCCATCATATATTTGGATGCATAAGTCGTGTAAGGGACTTCCAAACGTATATCTTTGATTTCGATATCTTGTTTCGGTTTGACTTGAAGACGGATATTACTAATACCGTCGAACCCGAAAGTTCCCTGACATACTACATTGAAGTTTTGGCTCTTTAGTATCGTTTCCCAACTAATGGAAGCGTTATTACGGTTAGTGATACGGAGACTTCCTGGCTTCAAGGCTTCCTGTCCATTGAAAGTTTCGATAATAAATGCCATTTCCTTTGCCAGTACGGCATTTGAGATAGAATCACTGAGTCTGTTATTGGCATCATAACAAGTGGTTATCCTGCAAGGTAGCCCGCTCGAAGAAAGTTCAATTTCGCCGCCCAACCAGGAAAGAGTTTTCTTCCGGATAGTTACAGGTGTATAAGGTGCAGTCGGTTCATCGGCATTTCCCAGTGTGGAGTTGAGCCAGCGCAAACGGGTTTTCCGCCAACCTTCGTTATCTCCATGATTGGCGATCGGTGAGCCGGACACGTTTAGCTCAATTGCTATTTCGACAGGTTGGGAGCTTCCTTCCTTCACAAAAGCTTTTCCTTTATATATCCCTTTGGCTGATGCAGGGATGTCCATCCCGATCCAGAGTGCCTGTACATATCCTTTAGGGATACAGACGGTTTTCCGGAATGTTTGTCCGTCGGTATCGGTGCCTTCCTGGTTGAAACATTGGAATGAGGTGGATTTTATTTTATTTCCATCGGCATTTACCAAGTCGGAGAATGAAACGGAGACACCTTTCAACTCCTTGAAAGGTGTGAAAACACCGATTTGCCACGTATAGAATTCACCAGGTTGACAGTCTCCTTTCAATTGTAGCCAAGTGTCGAAAACGCGTTCCGTCCAACGGGCCGGAATGATTTGATCAAGACGGATATCATGCATCCGATCTTCAGCAAAACAAAAATAGCCTGCTGCCGGTTTCTGTGTCAGCAATTTTTGTAGAGCCGTATCCGAGGTAGCCTGTCGCATTTCGGAGTCCTGTTCATTAACAGTTCCGGTACGCTTCAAGTCGTCGAAAGCATTCGTGATTGTCTCCTGAGCTTTCAAGTCAACATTACTCCAGGCAAGGAGCAATACAACGACTGTTAGGAATGTTTTCTTCATATTTGTTTGTTTTTTATTCTATTATATACCAATTATAGCCTTTTGCCGGAATCCGTATCTTCAGTGAGATGGAATAATCGCGGGCGAGCGAGTACTCCTTCCCGTTTTTGTCCTGTTCCTTCACGATTGCCTTATCCGTCAGTCCCGTATAATATAAAGGGACTTCGATTTCTTTCTCTATCGCGATGTCCAACGGATTATAGACGGAAATGAAGGCTTTCCGCTTCGATTGCGGGTTGACATGCATGATGCCGTCCCAATCCTGTCCGTCCGGACGTCTCAAATGGATAATGTCCGAATCCAATATTTGGCGGTACTGCTTGTAGAAAGCAACCCATTGGGTCACCAGTTTCCGGGTTTGTTCCGTGTCATAGAGGCGGGGACCACGATAGCAGGCTTGCACACCGGCGCCGAACAGGTTACGAAGCCGTGTCTCGTAATGATCCAGATGTTCGTTCAACGGTTCGATAGTGGCAGCCGCTCCACCACCGTGATATTGGGTGAGGGGAACGAACATAAAGCCCATACTGGGTGTTTTCTGCCAGGTACCATCGTAGATATTCTGCCGTTCGATAATTTCTTGGTAGGACCTTGGCAGGGACCAGTTGGTTTCAACATACCCCATCGGAGTTTTGTTGGAACCCATCAGAAAATACCAATCCGGGACATTCAGATAGATACCTTTTGCCCGGCACCACTGATAGAACGAGCTGATCCTATTCCACTGTTTCCACTGCGAATCCAGATATCCTTTGTGCCCACTGTGGACAGTAGAGGAACAGGGATCGCCGGGATAGGAACCGTCGTTCTCGAATACGTTCATACCGGTCGTATGGAAGAAGTTCTTCAGACGCTTGAAATAATCACTACCCCAATCTGAAGCGATACAAGGAGAAAGCCCGAAACGACTGCCTTCTTCGCGTGTCTTTGCCGGATAGCCCGTATGATGGCTAATCGCCGCATCTTTCGGTTTGGCACCACGGCTTGCTAATAGCGAATAGCCACCGATGGCAATGCCTTTGTCAGCAGCATAGCTATTCAAAGCTTTCATGCGTTGGAGATAAGATACCGAATCGTTTTCGATCTGGAAACCGCTACCGAAGGTCATGATTACCATTTCGAAGCCGACAGCCGCACATTGGTCGATTGCCTGTTTGACAGCCTGGTCACTTGATTCCCTTACGTGCATAAAGATCGGATTCTCCTGTGTCCAGGGAGCCATCATGCGCCAGAATCGACACTCGGCAAGTCCTCGTCTTTCCTGGTCTGTCGCATCGCGGAGCATTTCGAAGGCACGGCAGGAGGTGAAACTTTCTCCCGGTGCAATCTCTTCAGCCGGTCCTAACAGAGGTGTTACTTCCAACCGTGCCGGCTTATATTGGCCGTAATAGCGGATACCGGTAAACTCGTATTCCGGATGATCGAATACCCAACGGACGGCGGGATTGTCTTTCATCGCTTCCATATCTCCACCCATCGCATAATCCGTAACGACGAACAGTTGGGTGAAACGGTCGATATAGTCACGCGGAGCATCTGTCTGTACTGGTCTTTTGCGATAATCTTCCGTATAGTATCCCGTTTTTTGTGCCATCATGCGCACCTCATGGGGCTCACCATAGTGGACTTTCGGGGCAGTCTCAACCAACGCAAGAACTTCTGATTTGAATGAATCCAGTGTAACAGCCTTTTGTCCGTTGTTTTCGATCTCGATCCATTTAGACAGGATCGGAGCTCCATCATATAGTTCATAGACGATACGGATGGTTAACCCTTTGCATTCGTCTACAATTTTTCGGGGAGCCCTATAAGTGAAGGTGATGCGTTTGCCGGGCACAGGCCACGGATATCGATTGCTAATCCAGGCCTCGTTCGGTTTCCAAGGAAAGCGTTCTTTTGTTTCGCTAACCGTATAACCAGCCAAGACAAATGCCGAATCGCACAGCTGCATGCCGGACAGGAAATCTTTTGTCAGGAAATTATGGACAGGCTGCCCTTCCAAACCTCCGACTGGATACTCTTTTCCATTGATGACAAGCACGGCTTCCGGTCGCACGGCACGCAATTCGTTTTGTCCCGTCATCAGATTATCCAGTGCGATTGTCGCACCGTTGGGCGTTAGTGAAAAGGAACGACGAAGAAGACCGTTTGTCAATTCAATTTGTTTCTTATCCGATGAAAGATTGACCTCCGTCTTATACGGGCTTCCGTCGATCAGCCAATCCTTGTTTTCGGCAAAGAGCGGTTGCTGTAGTAAGATACAGCAAAAAGCAAGAATCGTGTTTTTCATGTATAACTATTATTTTTTACTGATGTCCTATAGACGAACAAAAAAAGCGTTACCCTATGGCGGGTGACGCTTTTTTTGTTATTGCACTATTTTCAGGCTCCTCAAATCACTGCCAGAGACATTCTGGAATACGCTGAGTCCGAATTCCGGGATTACGGCCAGCACATGGTCGAATACGTCGGATTGAATGCCTTCGTAAGGAACCCAGTCTTTCACGGAGGAGAAGAAATAAAGTTCGATCGGAATACCGGTTTCTGTCGGTTGCAACTGGCGGACCATGCAAGTCAGTTCCTTACTGACCTCTGGGAGGCTTTTCAGATAATTGACCAAGTAGGCGCGAAACACACCGATATTCGTTTGCCGACGGCCGTTTACGCGGATGGAATCGTCGATCCGGTGCGCCTCGTTATAGGCGTTCAGTTCTTTTTCTTTCTCGTCGATATAGTCTGTCAGCAAGGAGATTTTGCGGAATTTGGTCAACATCTCAGGCGTACAGAAACTCACGCTGTTCATATCGATATTGATGGAGCGCTTGATCCGCCGTCCGGGAGATTCTGACATCCCACGCCAGTTCTGGAAAGCATCGCTCACTAAGGCATAAGGGGGAATCGTCGTGATCGTATTGTCGAAGTTCTTGACTTTGACTGCGTTCAGCGTGACTTCGATAACCGTCCCGTTCGCCCCATATTTCTCCATCGTGATCCAGTCGCCCGGACGCAGCATATCGTTGGCGGAAAGCTGTATGCCGGCTACGAATCCTAAGAGCGTATCCTTAAACACCAGCATCAGGATAGCGGCGGAAGCGCCTAGTCCGGCGAACAGCGTCGTTGGTGATTTGCCGATCAGAATGCTGATGATCAGTATAAAACCAATAAAAAAAACGGCTACCTGCAATAGTTGGATGAAACCTTTCAGCGGCTTGTTCTTGAGTGATTCCTTCCGGTTATATATTTCATGCACGACGTTCAGGGAGGCACTGATGAAACGAAGTGAAACGGCAATGATGTAGATCTTGCATATCATTTGCAGGATTCCCAATATCTTGGGCGTCTCATCAACCGGGAAAGCCAGTGGCAACAGCACATACACCAGGATGGCAGGGATCATGTGCATCAGCTTGTTGATAATCTTGCGCTCAACGATCAAGTCGTCCCATTGGTTGCGGGTTCTCTTCGCAAGCCGTTTGAACATATTCAGAAAAATATAGCGGCAAGCATAGTCGATGCCGACCGTTACGGCAATGATCAGCAGCAGGACGATCGCATTGTCCAGTTCATTTGCCGAACTGCTGATAATCCCCCATTCGATCAAATGATTGTTAATCCATTCTTGTATTGCGTGCATATCCTTAAATGATTAGTTAAGTATACTTGTGATAACCTTGAATTTGTATACAAAACTAACTAATAAAAATACAATATTCCCCATAAAAAGCGATAAAAAGGTCATTTTTTGAGATACAGCCGATTACCAAATAAAAATATTACCCCTGTGGGAAAATCAATTTTCATGCCCATGTGTTTCGGTTTGGACCAATGGGTATTTTCACAAATTTGGCAATAAAGTCTGTTTTTTCATTATCCTTACTCCGAATATTGGTAAACCTTTAATTCGAACTTGGGAACCATTGCGAAGAAATGGTCGAAGATGTCCGACTGGATACGTTCGTATTCCTTCCATATTTTATTGCGGGAGAAGAAATAGATCTGGATAGGTACGCCATATTCAGTCGATTGCAACTGGCTGATGATTAAATCGAGATCGGTGTTGACGACCGGAAGGCTTGTCAGGTATTTCTCCACATAGACACGGAACATCTGCGAATTGGTAGGTGTCACGCCTTCGTTCGGCTTGTAGTCGGCAAGCAAAGGGATTTCCTTGCGGAATGTGTTGAGCATGTCCGGAGTACAGAACTTGATGGTATTGAGGTCGAGAAAAATGGACTTCATCACACGGCGGCCTCCCGATTCGACCATGCCCCGCCAGTTCTGAAACGAAGCGCTTACCAATGTATAAGGCGGGATGGTGGAAATGGTATTATCGAAATTCTGAATCTTGACTGTGTTCAGCGTAATTTCCTGTACGATACCGTTCGCGTTTGAACCAGGAACCGTGATCCAGTCGCCCGGCCGAAGCATATCGTTGGCGGAAAGCTGTATGCCCGCCACGAATCCTAAAATCGTATCCTTGAATACCAACATCAGGATTGCTGCCGAAGCACCCAATCCGGCAAACAGGCTGGCTGGCGATTTCCCGATCAAGATGGCTATAATGACGATCCCGCCGATAAAGAACAGTAAGACCTGAAGCACCTGCATGAATCCTTTAATCGGACGGTTCTTGTTCACCTGCCGCATGTTATACATATCGAGGAACACTAAAATAAAACCATTTATCGCCAATAACAAAGCGAACACGATATACACAGCACATATTTTCTGAGACAAAAGCAACAAACCTTTTCCCCGTATAAACGCCAGAGGCAACAAGGCATAGACCAAGATACCCGGTATTGTGTGGACCAAGTGGTGGACGACTTTACGTTTGAGAAGCAACGAATCCCATTGATAATGCGTATGTTGTGCTAGTTTTTTCATACTGCCGACAAAGATCGCCTGGCACAGGTAATCCAACCCGATCGCCAGTATGACTAGCAATGCAGCAATGATCATTTCGTCGAAAGTATTTGCAATTTTAGGGTCTACGCCCCAACCGATCAGGATGCCGTTCATCCAACTGCCTAGATTTATCATATCGTATTTGCTTTTTATTGAATAACAATTAAATATTCGTTTGGTTTATCGCACGAATCGTAAATATCTGATTAATTCATTATCTTTGCCTGTAATATTACAATTCTGTGGCATGACCGTGAAATTAAAAGTAGTGATGATGGTATTCGCATGTTGTTCTTATCAATCGCAAGCAGAGGACTTGAACGCTCTCAAAGTAAAAGAATATAGACTGGAAAACGGACTGACTGTTTGGCTGAACGAAGATCATAGTCAACCGAAAGTTTTCGGCGCCGTTGTCGTGAAAGCAGGAGCAAAAGATTGTCCGGATACAGGTATCGCTCACTATTTCGAGCATATGATGTTTAAGGGAACAGACCGCATCGGAACGCTTGATTACGAGTCGGAGAAAGTCTTGCTGGATTCCATTGCCATGAAATATGACGAACTGGCCATGACGGAGGATACCGCGGCACGTGCTCGTCTGCAAAAGGAAATCAACGAACTGAGCATCCGCTCTTCCGAATATGTCATTCCAAATGAGTTCAACCGGCTCATCAACCGGTTCGGCGGTTCCGGTCTGAATGCGGCGACCTCATACGATGCTACAATCTATTTCAATACGTTTTCTCCGCAATATATGGTTCAATGGGCGGAGATCAACAGCGAACGCCTGATTAACCCCGTATTCCGTCTTTTCCAAAGCGAACTGGAAACGGTTTATGAGGAGAAGAACATGTATGGTGATTTCATCGGTGGTCAGGTGATGGACACATTGATGGCACGCTATTTCGGTCCACACCCGTATGCTTACCCAATTATCGGCAGCACGAAAAACCTCAAGAACCCGCGGCTGACGGAAATGCACAAGTTCTTCGAGGACTATTACGTGGCATCCAATATGGCACTAATCCTTAGTGGTGATTTCGATGCACAGCAGGTTATGCCTATATTAGAAAAGGCCTTTTCACGAATCCGTTCGGGCAATGCGCCGAAACAGGAGAAAGTGATGCTCCCGCCCTTCAACGGACGGGAGACAATGAAGGTAAAGTTCCCGATCCCCTTTATTAAGGCGATGGGGCTTGGTTTCCGGGGTGTTTCGGCCAACCACGAGGACCAGGTAGCCTTGAATATTGCGGTCAACTTGTTGAATAACGCCAACGGTACGGGCTATCTGGACAAACTGATGGTGGAACATAAGTTGATGGGAGCTCTTGCCATCAACGAGAGCATGAATGAAGCGGGAATCTTGGCGGTCGCTATTATGCCGAAATTGTTGATCCAGTCGTACAGTTCGGCAGAGAAGATGGTCTGGGACGAGATCAACCGAGTGAAGAACGGAGATTTCAGTGATGAAATGTTCAACAGCTTGAAACTGGAACAGAAACGGCAGTATGCTTCCTCATTGGAAAATATCGACTCACGTGCGACAATCATGATGAATCTGTTTTCTCAAGGAAAGAGTTGGAACGATTATCTGAACGAAGTGGCACGGATCGAATCCATCACGAAAGAGGATGTCGTGCGGGTCGCCCAAAAATATTTCAGCAATAACTATTTGTGCGTAACCAAGAGCACAGGGAAATATCCAAAAGACAATTTGCCGAAACCAGCTTTCTCTCCGGTTGTTCCCCGGAATGCAGACGCTTCGTCTTCTTATGCCAAACAGTTGGAGAAGATACCGGAACAACAAGTCGCACCTCGTATCATCGATTTCGAAAAGGATGTGAAGACGTCAAAGTTGACTCCTTTGGTGACGTTGTACACGACACCTAATCCGCTGAACGATATTTTTACTTTGAACATCTCCTACGGGATCGGTGCCTTGGAACAGCCGGAATTGATGCAGCTCACCAACTATCTGCAATTATTAGGGACCGAGTCTTTATCTTTCGAGCAGTTCCGCAGCCGTTTGCAATCGATCGGAAGCACGCTTGCATTCGATGTAACACCCGATGCTTTTGTCATGAAGGTGACTGGTTTCGATAACCATATTGACGAAACGATGAAACTTGTGGGTGACTTTATCCGCCATGCAAAGGCTGACGACAAGAAGCTACGTCAGATTGTGGACGATGCCAAAGTCTCGGAGAAAGCCTTTTTCAAGTCGGGCGACAATGTGGCATCAGCTTTGTTAGAACAGGTAAAGTACGGTGATCAGTCCCGTTACCTGCGTAAACTTTCACTCTCGCAAATCAAGAAATTGAAGGGTAAAGATATGTTGGCGATCTACGATAAAGTACGGAGCGTACAGTGCGACCTTCACTACTGCGGCACATTGCCTGTAGAAAAGGTGATCGGGACGATTCGCCAGCATCTCCCACTGGAGCGGACGACCGTTGCCTCCAATTCTCCCTATTACCGTGAGTTGAAACAATACGACCGGCCGACCGTCTTTTTTATCGATATGCCGGATATGGCGCAGAGCATCGTTTACGGCTATGTCAAGGGCGATCCGGTCGATGACAAGGCTTCCCGCCATGCCTCCCGGCTGTTCTCTGTCTACTTCGGAGGCGATATGTCATCGCTGATGTTTCAAGAAATAAGGGAATTCCGTTCTTTTGCATACCGGACAAGCGGTCGTTACCAGTTGCCGAACCATGCACATAAAGGGACTGCCGGATCTTTTACGGCGATGCTGTCCACTCAAAGCGACAAGACGCTGGATGCGCTGGGCGTACTGGATTCGCTGATCCGGGAAATGCCGTTGAAGCCGGAAAGGATGGAGGCGGTCAAGCAGACGTTGGTGAACCGTATCAATAACGATTATCCGCCTTTCCGCAACCTGTCCGAGAAAGTGGCGAGTGCGCGTATGGAAGGTTTCGACCGTGATCCGGCTGAAGAATTCCTGCGGGATATCGCAACGATGGACATGCAGGATATTTCCCGTTTCTACCGGGAGCAGATCAGTGGCCGCCCGGTCGTTTACGTGATTGCTGGGAACCGGAAACATATCGATATGAAGAAGCTGGCCGAATACGGTACGATAATAAAAGTGAAAAAGAAAGACATATATAAATAAATGTATAGTAAAGACGAACTCAAGAACCTGAAACTTGAATTTTGGGAAAGTTTCGCCGCATTTTGTGAAGTACAGCCGTATCTGAGAGGACGCAAGAAAACGTGGGTTTTATATGATACGAAAGTGAAAGGGGTCGAACTCAAATTCGATGCGACAAGAGAGGGTGCGTTTGTCATCCTCGAAGTGAACCATAGGAGCGAAGAGGCCCGGCTGGAGATGTTCGAACGCCTGACGTGGTATAAGGATACGCTGGAAATGGATTTTCCGGAGGGGTTGACTTGGGACATTTGTTTCGTGCGCGATACCGGAAAGCAGGTGGCCCGTATTTATACAGCCAAATCCGGGATTGACTTCCACCGCCGTCAGGATTGGGGAGAGTTTTTCTCCTTTATGGCAAGTCAAATGTATCTGTTGGAACGGAACTTCATGTCCATAGCAGAGTATTTGAGAGAATGAAAAGATTTAAATCATAATGAACACTGGAAATATAAAACAATTTATAGGAGTGGCAGCTATCAGTTTATTGACGGCTTGCGGTAGTCCTGTACCCGATGCTGCGCTGTTGCAACCGGGAGTCAGCCGGGAATTGGCTCAGTTCAGGAAAGAACATTTCAAGGAGGTACGTTACAACCTCTTTTTTTCCATCCCGGAATCCCGCGAAGAAGCCGTCACAGGCAAAGCGGATATAACGCTTGCTATCCACGAAAGACTGCCGGTTATCATAGACTTCCGAGGGGAATCGGAACAGGTAGCCTCAGTTTTGTTGAATGGCAGGAAAGTCCCTTATACGGTTAAGGACGAGCATATCGTGATCGATACAAGAGAGGCGGCAGACGGAGAGAACCGCGTGACTATCGAATTTACGGCAAACGATCAGTCGCTTAACCGCCGGGACGAATTCCTCTATACGTTGCTGGTCCCTGACCGGGCGCGTACGCTCTTCCCTTGTTTCGACCAACCGGACATGAAATCGCTTTTCACCCTGTCGTTGGAGGTTCCGTCTTCCTGGCAGGCGCTCGCCAACGGGGTGGTCGAGCAGGTGGATTCGACATCCGTCGCCAGGCGCAAGCGGATTTCTTTCCGGGAAACGGAACCGCTCAGCACCTATCTTTTCTCTTTTGTTGCCGGTAAGCTGACACGAGAAACGTATTCGCGCGACGGACGGAACATTTCGATCTACCATCGTGAGACCGACCCGAAGAAAGTAGCACAGTGCTCCGATATCGCATCCGAAGTGTTCGATGCACTCGAATGGCAGGAGGAATATACACAGATACCATACCCCTTCGCCAAATACGACCTGATCATTTTGCCGGGATTCCAGTTCGGCGGGATGGAACATACGGGAGCGACCTTATATACGGACGGGCGGATGTTCCTGAACGAGAACCCGACATTGAACGAGCGTCTGGCACGCAGTTCCTTGATTGCGCACGAGACTTCGCATATGTGGTTCGGGGACTTCGTGACGATGGAATGGTTCAATGATGTCTGGACAAAAGAGGTCTTTGCCAATTATTACGCCTCCCAGATAATCGAGCCTCTGTTTCCGGAGGTGAACCATTCTTTGAATTTCATGCTTGACTATATCCCCGCGGCCTATTCCGAAGATCGTACCGCCGGTGCCAATCCGGTGAAGCAGCAACTGGAGAACATGCGAGATGCCGGATTGATGTACGGTAATATCATCTATGACAAGTCTCCGGTTATCCTGGAAATGCTGATTAAGAAAATGGGGAAGGAGTCTTTCCAAAAAGGAATCCGGGAATATCTGAAGACGTATGCATACGGAAATGCAACTTGGGAAGGCTTGATCGGTATCCTGGACAAATATACGAACGACGATCTGGCGGCCTGGAGCCGGGTTTGGGTGAATGAAAAGGGCATGCCGGAGATATGTGGAGTGATATCCGAAGATGGCAAATCGTTGCAGGTCTCGCAGAAAGATCCGTTAGGACGCGGGCTGTTGTGGGAACAAGACTTGTCTTTTCTGGTTGTCTATCCTGACGGAGGGACGGAGGACGTGCAAGTTTCATTTGGAAAAGAGCAGGCGTCATGCCTCAAGGAACTGAAAAGGCAGGCGAGCGAAGGCTGTTTCGTCATGCCCAATGCCGATGGCAAAGGATATGGTTTCTTCCGCCTGCTTGAGAAAGATGCGAAGGCTTGTTTGGGCAACCTTCCCGCTTGTAAGGACGAGGTGTTGAGAGGTTCTTTGTTGATTACGTTGTACGAGAATTTATTGAACCGGACTATCCCTGCAGAGCTTTATATGGAAGCAATGTTGGATTATTTGCCTACGGAAAACAATTCTCTGTTGTTCTCGGCCGCCCTCGGATATATCGGTAATTGCCAACGTTTCTATCTCGCTGATCCGGAGAAACTGGAACTGGTGCTCTGGCGAATCGTGACAATGGCGGAACAATCCCAACAACGTTTGCAGGCGTTCCGCCAATATCGTTCCATTGCCCGCTCGCCGGAAGCGGTCGGAAAACTATACGCGCTCTGGAAAGACCAAAAAGCGCCTGCCGGCTGTTCGTTGAGCGAAAATGATTATATCAGCTTGTCGTACGATCTGGCTATCCAAATGCCTGACAAAGCCGATGAAATTGTAGCAACCCAGCAAGCACGGATCACCAACCCGGACCGCAAACGGCAATATGCATTCATCTCACCCTCCGTTTCTCCCCGGCAGGAAGTGCGCGACAGTGTGTTTGCTTCTCTGCTCGTAGCCGAGAACCGTCGCGTCGAGCCGTGGGCTTCGGCCGCCTTGTCGAACCTGAACTGCCAGTTGCGCCAGAAAGAAGCGGTCGGTTATATCCGTCCGGCACTGGAAGCCTTGCAGGAGGTACAGCGTACGGGGGATATCTTTTTCCCGCGTGATTGGGTACGGGCTTTACTGAGCGGACATACTTCTTCGGCAGCCCGGAAGGAGGTGGACGATTTCTTTGCCGCCCACCCGGACTATCCGGTCCTGCTCTCAAATAAAATCCGTCAGCAGGCGGATCATCTGTACAGATAACCGGAATTATCGGGTTAAAATTGGCCTCATAATAAAAAATCACCCCGATTGGCTAATCTTTTGTAAGTTTTATTTGCTAATTCAATTATTATTGTAACTTTGCAACGTAAAAATAATAACAAATGAAAAGTACGCATCTCCACCATCATCATCATTACAACGGGCAATAGTTCGGTGGGCTGTGTGGTATGTAGGAACATATGATATAAATGAATAAGGCTTGCCGTTTACGGTGGGCCTTATTTTGTTTTTGGAAAAATATATACAAACAAAATAAACATGTTACGAATCGCAGTACAATCAAAAGGTCGTCTTTACGATGAAACAATGCTTCTCTTAGAAGAAGCCGGTATTAAACTAAACAGGGGAAAACGTATTTTGCTGTTGTCGGCAAAAGGTTTTCCGGTAGAAGTCTTATTCTTGCGCGATGACGATATTCCACAATCTGTAGCCAATGGAGTTGCCGACATAGGTATCGTTGGCGAAAACGAATATGTAGAAAAAGGGCAGGAGGCCAAGCTGATCAAACGTTTAGGATTCAGCAAATGCCGTCTTTCACTCGCCATTCCGAAAGATGAAGATTATCAGGGGGTGGAATGGTTCGCCGGAAAAACGATCGCAACTTCCTATCCGGAAATACTGAAGGCTTATCTGGCTGAAAAGGGAGTGAAAGCAGACCTTCACGTAATCAGCGGGTCTGTGGAAATTGCGCCGGGTATCGGCCTCGCGGATGCGATTTTCGATATCGTCAGCTCCGGCAGCACACTGGTGAGTAATCAGCTCAAAGAAGTGGAAGTCATCATGCAGAGCGAGGCCCTGTTGATTGCCAATAATAATTTGTCGGATGAAAAACAGGCTATCCTGGACGAACTGTTGTTCCGTTTCGAAGCGATCCAGGTAGCGGAAGGCAAGAAATATGTATTGTTGAACGCTCCAAAAGACAAGATGGACGAGATCATAGAAGTGCTGCCGGGCATGAAGAGCCCGACCATCACGCCGCTTGCCGACGGGAACTGGGTGTCTGTCCAATCCGTCATAGCGGAGAAACATTTCTGGGAAATCATCGGTAAACTGAAATCATTGGGAGCAGAAGGCATACTGGTGCTACCGATCGAGAAAATGATTTTGTAAATTAAGAAGTAATTCTTACCTCTTAATTTTTTAATTCTTAATTCTTAATTTTTAATTTATAAAGTGGAAGTAATCAAATATCCGTCAAGAGAAGAATGGGCCTCATTGGCCCAGCGTCCGGCGCTGGATGTCACGACACTGTTCGATACGGTCCGCACGGTGCTGGATGAAGTCCGGAAGGGAGGAGATGCCGCCGTTATCCGGTATGAGGAGAAGTTCGACAAGATAGATCCCGCTACCTTCAAAAGGTTGCAGGTTTCAGAACAGGAATTAGCGGAAGCGAAGGAGCTCGTACCTGAAGAGCTAAAGCAAGCTATTCGTCAAGCAAAGAACAATATAGAGATATTTCACGCCTCACAGCGTTTTACGGGAAAGAAGGTAGAGACGACACCGGGTGTCACCTGCTGGCAGAAAGCGGTAGCGATAGAAAAAGTCGGTTTATACATTCCCGGCGGAACGGCTCCTCTTTTCTCTACCGTCCTGATGTTGGCTGTCCCGGCACGTATTGCCGGCTGTAAGGAAATCGTGCTTTGTACGCCTCCGGGCAGGGATGGAAAGGTACACCCTGCCATCCTGTTTGCCGCGGAAACGGCAGGCGTCAGCAAGATATTCAAGGCAGGAGGTATCCAGGCCATAGCGGCGATGGCCTACGGAACGGAATCGGTTCCGAAGGTCTATAAGATATTCGGTCCCGGTAACCAGTATGTGACGGCGGCCAAACAGTTGGTCAGCCTGCGTGATGTCGCTATCGATATGCCTGCCGGACCTTCGGAAGTAGAGGTGCTGGCTGATGATTCGGCAAATCCGGTATTTGTGGCTGCGGATCTACTTTCGCAGGCAGAACATGGAGTTGATAGCCAGGCAATATTGATTACGACTTCTGAGCGACTGCAGGCTGCCGTAGTGGAGGAAGTGGAAAGGCAATTGGCCGAATTGCCTCGTCGTGAAATCGCAGAGAAGTCACTTGCTGACAGTAAATTGATTCTGGTCAATGACATGGATGAAGCGGTAGAGCTGACCAATGAATATGCTCCGGAGCATTTAATCGTAGAGACATCAGACTATATGGAAGTGGCAGAACGCGTAGTGAATGCCGGTTCTGTCTTTTTAGGATCGTTCTCTCCGGAGAGCGCAGGGGATTATGCATCAGGAACCAATCACACGCTGCCTACTAATGGTTATGCAAAGGCATATAGCGGTGTAAGTCTGGATAGTTTTATCCGTAAGATCACTTTTCAGGAAATTTGTTCTGATGGTATGAAAGCTATCGGTCCGGCTATCGAAACGATGGCTGCCAATGAGCAGTTGGATGCTCATAAGAATGCCGTAACCGTCCGTCTGAGAAATATTAATCATAAATCATAAACATTCACATGAAAACCTTGCAAGAACTAACCCGCACCAATATTTGGAAGCTGAAGCCTTATTCTTCGGCACGGGATGAATATAAGGGGGCTGCTGCCTCCGTATTTCTGGACGCTAATGAGAATCCGTATAATCTTCCACACAACCGGTATCCCGATCCGTTGCAGTGTGATTTGAAAAAAGAGCTGGCCAGGATCAAAAAAGTCGATTCCGAACATATCTTTTTGGGAAATGGCAGTGATGAGGCTATCGATCTTGTTTTTCGTGCTTTCTGTGAACCGGGTGAAGACAATGTGGTAGCTATCGATCCCACTTATGGCATGTATCAGGTTTGTGCAGATGTGAATAATGTGGAGTACCGGAAAGTTCTGCTTGATGAGGATTTTCAATTCTCTGCCGATAAATTGCTGGCAGCAACCGATGAACATACCAAATTGATTTTTCTCTGTTCTCCTAATAATCCGACAGGCAATGATTTGCTGCGTACGGAGATCGAAAAGGTTTTGAACCGCTTTGAAGGGTTGGTAGTTCTTGACGAGGCTTATAATGATTTCTCTGAGGCTCCTTCTTTCCTTGCCAATCTGAAGGAATATCCTAACTTGGTGGTGCTCCAGACTTTCTCCAAAGCATGGGGGTGTGCAGCTATCCGCTTGGGGATGGCTTTTGCTTCCGTCGATATTATTAATATCCTGAATAAAATCAAGTATCCGTATAACGTGAATGACTTGACCCAGAAACAGGGGATGCAGATGTTGCATAAACACGATGAGATAGAACGTTGGGTGAAAATGTTGAAGGAGGAACGGGAGTATTTGGAAGACGCTTTTACCGGCTTGCCTTGTGTCTTAAAAGTGTTTCCTTCGGATGCCAACTTTTTCTTGGCACGCGTGACG